>Ga0066372_10000221_pt1 | contig 20385 bp, 20 predicted proteins | sample Knorr_S15_td_250_FD_77011 | JGI IMG/M metagenome (GOLD analysis project Ga0066372, IMG submission 77011) | Marine microbial communities from Southern Atlantic Ocean transect - Knorr_S15_td_250_ad_251m_LV_A | ecosystem: Environmental > Aquatic > Marine > Oceanic | place: Southern Atlantic ocean... | reverse complement strand
TTATTTTGCATGTCATTGATATAACCCATTGATTGTGCAAAATCACCTGGTGCCACAAAGAACACATCGATATCATCTACTTCCAAAATAGAATCAAGGTTTTTATAAGCAACAATATCTTCAATAAGTATCACAAGTAAACTTTTATCGTTAGCAATTTCTAGGAAATTTGGAACTCCGTATCCTTGTCTAGAAGTAGTCATTCCTCTTTGTCCTATTGGAGCGAATTTTCCTCCTGCAACTACATTTTCTGCTTCTTCTTTTGTGTTGACGTGAGGGACTACAATTCCTTGTGCTCCAAGATCTAAAGTCCTATATATTTGGCCTTGTGAATTTTCGTTTATTCTGACTACTGAAGTCAGGTCCCAAAGGTCACATGCTCTTGTCAGATCTCCGATATTGTTTGGACCTACTAGGCCATGCTCTCCTTCTAACCAAATTCCGTCGATTCCGGCTTCAACTGCTGCATTTCCAAAAGCATCAATGTCACTTGCATGCGCATTTCCTGAAGCGATATAAGCTCTTTCACCATTTTTTAGTTTTTCTTTTACTTTATTGTTACGCATTTCTATTTCTCCTTTTAGTATTTATTTTATTTTATTTTATTTTATTAGTATATCCAGGGCCTTTTCCTTTTTGCCAAGCATGCTCGGTTAAAACTTTAGTGTCTATATCTACTCCCCAACCTGGAGCAGTAGGAATATCAACTACACCTTTTTTTATATTTAAAGGTCCACCTATCATTTGATCTTTCCATGGGACATCATCGATATCAATCTCCATAATTCTTACATTAGGCACATTGGCACACAAATTTAATGAGATCATGGTAGATAAATGAGAATAGTAATTATGTGGAGCAATATTAATTTGATGACTCGCTGCTAATGCCGCCACATCTCTAGAATTTCCGAATCCTTGCCAAGGGATATCTATCATTGCAACATCCATTGATCTAAGATTAAAATAAGGTCTGTAATCGGTTATTCCGAGTAAATTTTCTCCTGATGTAATAGGAATAGAAGTTGAATCTTTGATTTCTTTTAGTCCCTCTGGTTCATACATGTCAATTTCTACCCACATCATATTATATTTTTCAAGTGCTGAACAGATTTTCTTTGCAGCTTGAGGTTTAAAATTGAAATTTAAGTCTAAACCAATAGTTACTTTCCCTTTGGAACCTTCTTGCAAAGCACTTATATGATCTTCTATAACATCTAAAAGTTCATAGTTAACAAAAGTTTGGTTTTCTGTCGTATATTCCAAACCCTGGTCTGTAGATCCATTTCCCCCACCAAATCCTCCAAAAAATACATACGTATTTTTTGGAGGATGACTTAGTGGAGAATCAGGTCTAACTATAATATTAGTTTTTAGTGAAGTATATCCTTTATCTGCAACTTCTTTCCCAAGGTTAACAATATCTTGCCGTGAGTTTAAAGGGCTTACTCCTAACAACTCATAACTTCTTGCCCTAGAAGTTCCACAATGAGACCAATAAATCTTTTGTGTATCCCTTAACTTACCTCCGAATAGCTCGTAGACGGGTATTCCATGATGTTTACCTTTAATGTCCCATAATGCCAGTTCAATACCAGCGATTGCTTTTGAGGCTATCCCACCCTTTGATTGTATTGCCATTCTTTGTAACTCCCAATAAATTGACTGAATATTTAATGGATCTTTTCCTATAAGTAAAGGCTTAAAATCTTCCACTGCTCCTACTATACCCCAAGGGTTTCTTCCATCGGACATTTCTCCAAATCCTGTTATTCCTGAATCAGTCTTTATTTCAGTAAATTGCCAAGGTCTCCATCCAGCATCTACAACATAAGTTTCAATAGATTCTATTTTCATATCTTTACTCCAAGTAGCTAATATATGTAATATAGACATAAATTATTTTTAAGTAAATAGAGAATAATCACTATGAATCAAAAGAAATGTTGCTCTCCTCAAAGGAATGAAGTTGGAGATCAAGTAAAATTTACACATAATATAGAATTCAATAAAACTCATAATCAGGAAAATAATTCAATGGTACTAATAAACGGTGGTATTTTTTCTATGGGTACAGATAATCCTAGTTCTTTTATGTCTGACGGTGAAGGCCCAACTAGAATGATAGAAATAGATCAATTCTATTTTGATAAATTCCCTGTCACGAATCTAAAATTCGACGAATTTTGTCAAAATACCGGATATATAACTGAAGCTGAAAAATTTCAATGGTCATTTGTATTTCATCTATTGGTATCGGAAAAAACAAAAAAAAATGTATCTGAATCAGTTTCTAATGCTCCTTGGTGGTGGAAAGTTGAAAAAGCTTACTGGAGAGCCCCATTTGGTCCAGACTCTAATATTAAAGAACTTGAAAATCACCCTGTTGTGCACATATCATGGAATGATGCAGTTGCTTATTCAATTTGGGCGGGGAAAGCATTACCCACAGAAGCTGAATGGGAAATGGCTGCTAGGGGAGGATTAGATAACAAATTATTTTCTTGGGGTGATAATGGTAAAAACTTACATGAAAAGTGTAATATTTGGCAAGGACAATTCCCCAAAAAAAACACCATGGAAGATGGATGGTTAGCTACATCTCCAGTAAACTTGTTTGAATCTAATGCTTTTGGTGTTTATGATACTTTAGGAAATGTTTGGGAATGGTGTTCTGATTGGTTTTCTCCCTCATTTCATCAATTAGAAAGAATTTCAACAAGAATAAATCCTAAAGGTCCTGATAATGGAAGTACAAAAGTTATGAAAGGTGGATCTTATTTATGTCATGAGTCTTACTGTAATCGGTATAGAGTTGCTGCAAGATCACAAAACACCCCTGATTCCTCTACCGGTAATTTGGGATTTAGGACAATATATAGAAAATAAGGAGAGAAAATGTTAGATAGATTTAAAGTTCCAGAACAGGATAAAATTTATGTGCCTGTTGATAAAATTACAAAAGTTACTGAGAATATTTTAAAAACATCCGGAGTAACAGAACAAGGAGCAAAAAATTCTACAGCTGTACTTATAGGAAATGATTTGAGAGGTGTAGAAACTCATGGTGTCTCAAACGGCTTAAGGTTATACGTAGAAAGCTATGCTTCAGGAAAATATAATGCCAAACCAAATATTAAAATAATAAAAGAATCTGCTACAACTGCAAATATTGATGGTGATGGAGGATTAGGTGCAGAAATTGGACCTATGGCTATGGAATTAGCAATAGAAAAAGCTGAAAAATATGGTATGGGTTCTGTGGTAGTTAGTAATACAGGACACTTAGCGGGGTGTGGTTATTATCCCTTACAAGCAGTTGAAAAAGACATGATAGGTCAAGCAATGACTTCTGGAGGGGCTGGACTAACTGTACCAACTTGGGGATCAGAACCAATTTTAGGAACCAATCCAATTGCTTGGGCTGTACCAACTAAAGATATGCCTCCCTTTTTGTTTGATGTAGCTACAACACAAATCGCATCAAATAAAATAAGTCTTGCTCGTAGAACAGGAGCTAAATTATTACCGGGTTGGATTACTGATAAAAATGGGGACCCTATACTTGAAGAAGTAGATGCTCCTGAAAGAACAGGTAGACACGGCGAATCAAATTATCATTTATTACCATTTGGAGGAACAAGAGAAAATGGTTCACATAAAGGTTTTGGATTAGGAATGGTTGTGGAAATTATGACAAATGAACTTTCTGGAATGGGACCCGCACCAATATTAATGCACGAAGGATCAGATTTCTTTGCTGCATATTCGATTGACGCATTTACTGATGTAAAAAAATTTAAACAAGATATGGATAATCTATTAAAAAGAATTGTAGAATCTAAACCTGCCTCAGGATATGAAAGAGTCGTATATGCGGGTTATTTAGAAAATGAGGAATATTTAAAACGATCGAAAGAAGGAATCCCATATCATAAAGAAGTTATTGAATGGTTTGAAAATCACTGTAGTGAAATAGGAATAGATTGTGAGTTACGATAATGTTAGATAGATTTAAAGTCCCTGATAAAGATAAAATTTATGTTTCTGAGAAAAATATAACTGAAGTAACTCAAAAAGTTCTCGAAGCTTCTGGTGTTTCAAAAAAAGGTGCAGCAAATTCTACTGCAGTTTTAATCGGTAATGATATGAGAGGTGTAGAAAGTCACGGAGTGTCAAATGGATTAAGACGTTATGTAGAACAATACGCATCAGGAGATTATAACTCAAAACCAATAATCAAAACATTAAGAGAATCTCCAACTACAGCTTCTTTAGATGGTGATGGAGGATTAGGTGCAGAAATTGGACCTATCGCTATGGAATTAGCAATAGAAAAAGCTGAAAAATATGGTATGGGTGCGGTTTCTGTAAGGAACACAGGTCATTTGGCTGGATGTGGTTATTATCCTCTTCAAGCAGTGGAAAAAGACATGATTGGACACTCCTTTACAGGTAGTCCAGGCCAACAAACTCTTCCAACTTGGGGATCCGAACCAATTTTAGGAACCAATCCAGTTGCATGGGCTGCTCCTGCAGACAAAATGCCACCTTTCTTATTTGACATTGCTACAACTCAAGTTGCAGGAAATAAAATAGAGTTGACTCGAAGAACAGGAGCCAAATTATTACCAGGTTGGATTGCAACAAATGATGGAACTCCAATTTTGGAAGAAGTAGATACTCCTAAACAAGGAGAATATTTCCTTTTACCATTTGGAGGGACAAGAGAAAATGGTTCCCACAAGGGTTTTGGATTAGGTATGGTTGCAGAAATTATGTCAAATATTATTTCTGGTGCAGGTCCTGGAATAATATCCAATCATCAGGGTTCAGATTTTTTTCTAGCATATTCGATTGATGCTTTTACTGATGTAAAAAAATTTAAACAAGATATGGACGATCTTTTATCAAGGATTGTAGAATCAAAACCTGCAACTGGATTTGAAAGAGTAGTATATGCTGGCTATTTGGAGAACGAAGAATATATCAAAAGATCAGAAGAAGGAATACCTTATCACAATGAAGTAATTGAATGGTTTGAAAGTCACTGTAATGAAATGGGAATTGATTGCGATTTAAGATAAGCGATTATATTTTCATTGTTCTTTTTGAGTAGGCTCTTCCTATTTCCGCAACTTTAGGATTTTGACCAGCTATAACTCTTGCTCCTGAATCAATCACTTCTTTTATATTTTGTTCTGATCCATTTTCTAAAAATTTCACTCCGTTTTTATCACAAGCTGCTTTAACTCTTTTTGAAGCCTCAATTAATCGTGGATCTATAGGTTCTCCGGGAGTTCTTTTGATCTTCATAGACATAGACATATCCCCAGGTCCCATTTCGGCAAAACCAATTCCTGGTGTACTTAGAATTTGTTCGCAGTTATTTAAACCCTCCATAGTCTCAATTTTTAATCCCAATAACAATTCTCCGTCTGGATTGAGTGGCCAAGGATCCGCCTTTACTCTATACTCATCATCGTTATCTAGACCCCATTTTAATCTAGCTTGGAATTCAGATCCTACACCCCTAGTTCCATCCTTCAGACCGTAACCGACTCCTATATCATTGATTTTGTACCTACATGATTCTACAAAAGCTTTTACTGCTTCGGGAGTTGTAGCTTCACATAATAATATTCCATGAACTCCCCTAGCTAAAATTTGTCTAATTTGCCAAGAGTTATATCTTATTATTTCCTCAGTTTCTCCTTGAACTGGTAATTCTACAATTACTGCAGGAGTAGTATGACCTGAATTAGTAGGACCTCCATCAACTAATCCATCCATATAAGATTCTAACCCAGCCATATCGAATGATCCATGCTCCATTCCAATATTTATATAATCAGCCCAGATTTTGGCATCTTTTTTCCCTTGTTCGTAAGTAAGAAAGGATCTAGAGAAACTATGCACGCCTGTGTAATAGATAGCTTGATCTTGATCAAGTAATTCTATTGCTCTATTAATACGATTTGCCAAAAGAAACCCCTTTGTTTTTTTTGTATATGTGTAAAATATTATTATAATTTTTTTTTTTATCAATATGTTTAAAAAAATAATAGTTTTCTTTACGTTAATTCTTATATTACAGTGTAGTATTCCTCCATCCAGAGAATCGCAAAATTTGATTTATCAAACAATGGTTGATTTAAGTAATTCTTCAGACAGGATTATAGAAATAAAATATATAGGAGATAATATAAATTATAAAATCGATGAAGAAGATTTTATGAGTTTCAAATTTGTGGTTTTGAGAAGTTTTAAGGGAACATCAGACGAAGGTGATGAAATTTTTATAACTATGAAAAAAAATAATTATGTGAGTTTAATTAACTTTGAAACCAATTCAGAATTTATATTAAATAGAGATGATAAGTTCATTATGTTTCTTATGGGTAGAGCTAAAGACAATAGATATCCAAGAGAATTAAAAGGAACTTTATGGATAAATAATGGAGATCCATCAATATTCAAAATAAATAAACTTTTTTTAGATGTAATTGTTAATAGAAACAGGCTCTCAATTTTAAGTGATGATTTTAGAAGATTACTAAATTTGGAAGTAAATATATTTATTAATGAAATAGAAAGAATAGAGAATTAAATGTTTTTTTTACATGGAGCAGCAGGAAAATGGGATGAAATAATTATTTTAGTTGTATTTACCTTAACTATTATAATCCTATTTTTTTTATCTTGGTTGAGAGGAAGAAATATTCGAAAGAAAAAAAATAATTAACTTATAACTTTATTTTTTTTAAATTTATTTATTTCTTCTTTTGAGTATCCATGTTCCAATAAAATTTTTTCTGAGTGTTCCCCTAAAAGAGGTGATGGTGTACGCAATGAACTAGGTTTTTCAGAAAACTTAGCAATCACTCCAATATTATCTGTTTCTCCAACTTTTTCATGCTTCAATTTAACTCTCATATTTCTGTATTTAACTTGAGGGTCATTCCATACTTCTTTCATATCGTATATAGGACCACTTGGAACTCCATTTTTATCTAAAATATCAATCCATTCGGATCTTGTTTTTTTTGATAAAGTTTTTTCCAGTTCTCTTTCAAGTTCATGTTTATGTAATAATCGGGAAGGATTATCAATATATTTTTTATTATCTAGTAAATCTTGCCGATCTATAGCATTACAAAGTCTTTCCCAATTGCTTTGATTTGGAGCAGCAACATTAAGGAATCCATCCGAGGTTTTTAATGCTTGGTAGGGAGCAGATATTCTATGGGAAGATCCTAATGGAATAGGAGTTTCTCCAGTTTCAAAGAAACCCGTTGATTCCCAAACAGTATATGCTATTGCGGATTCCAATAGCGATACTTCTATATGTTGTCCTTCATTATTTTTTAAACGATTTACATACGCAGCAAGAATAGATGACAGTGCATACATACCAGTGTTTAAATCAGCTATTGGCACTCCAACCTTAGCAGGGGCAGTATCTGGGTGTCCTGTTATACTCATTAATCCACTCATACCTTGAGCTACCAAGTCAAAACCAGCTCTTTTTGCATATGGCCCAGTTCTTCCAAATCCAGAAATAGAACAATATATTAGGTTTTTATTAACTTTTTTTAAATCTTCATATCCTAAGCCTAATCTTTCCATTGTACCCGTTCTATAATTTTCAATTAACACGTCAGCTTTATTTACTAATTTTTTCATTATTTGAATACCTTCGGGGTCCTTAAAGTTAATCACGATAGATTCTTTGTTTCTATTTAAATTCATAAAACCTATAGATTGATTATTTTTAAATGGAGGTCCCCAACTTCTAGTATCATCTCCACCATTAGGTTTTTCAACCTTAATAACTTTAGCTCCCATATCAGCGAGATTCATTGAACAAAAAGGCCCAGCTAAGATTTGACTACAATCTATAACTTTTAAACCTTCTAATATACCTTTATGTTTTTTTGACATATTTTTTAGTGTTTTTTAAATTTGATTTTTTTTATTATATAAATAACAAATTGAATAAGGAGCACAATTTTGAAGGAATTTCTTTTAGATAAAAAAATTGCATTAATAACTGGAGGCAATGGAGGTATAGGTTTTGGGATTGCAGAAGGATTATCAAAAAATGGAGCAACTGTTATAATCGCAGGAAGAAATCAAAGTAAAAATGATATAGCTTTGAAAGAATTAAGAAAACTCAATAAAAAAAATGATTCTATCACTCTAGATGTTAATAATCAAAGTTCTATTACTGAATGTGTAAATTATGTATCAAAAAAATTTGGAAGAATAGATATTTTAGTTAATAATGCAGGAATTAACAGACGAAGTGAAGAACCACATCTACTGTCTAAAATGGATTGGAAAGAAGTTATGGATACTAATTTAAACTCCATACATGATATCACTTCAAAAATTTTTCCTATAATGAAAAAAAATAAATCTGGAAAAATTATAAATATTGGTTCGATGATGTCAATTTTTGGAACTGCATATGCTGCTGCTTACGCAGCCAGCAAAGGAGGTGTTGTACAATACACCAAAAGTTGTGCAGTAGCTTGGGCTAAGTATAACGTACAGGTTAATACTATTTTACCAGGATGGATTGTTACCGAAATGACAAACGATTTTAAAGACAAATTTCCAGAAAGATATGCAATGATAGTTGACAGGACACCTGCAGATAGGTGGGGTTTACCAAAAGATCTTGCTGGGACAGCAATATTTTTATCAAGTAATCTATCTGATTTCGTGACTGGAGTTTCGATTCCTGTTGATGGTGGTTATAGTGTATGGTAAGTCTGCAAATTATTTATCTTTCTTAACTTTCTTAAGTTATAATGTTTAAACAGAATATTAAATTAAAATTTAAAAACAGAATAGAAAATTAAATAAAGTAACCGGAGGTCATTATGAGTATGATCTTAATGGTTATCATCAGTATAGTAATTTCAGGATTCATTTTTGGAATTCTTGGATTTCTAGCCCGGATGTTTATTGTTGGAGGAGAATTTAGAAGAGCACAAGATGCAGCTGAAGGCCAATTAAGAAGAGCAGAGGCTCGAAATAGAGAAATTTTGGTAGAAGCTAAAGAAAACGCGTTAAAGATTAAAAGTCAAGCTCAATCCGAAATAAATAACGATCGGAGAGAAATTCAAAAACTAGATAGCAGCTTAGAGGCTCGAGAGGAAAATTTAAAGAAACAAAATAATGAACTTCAAAAAAAAGTAAATGAAGTAAATAAAAAAGACCAAGACCTTGAATCAGAAAGAAAAACTGTTCAAGCTCTAGAGTCAGACCAAGTTTCTATTTTAGAAGAGTTATCTAAATTTTCTGCGACTGAGGCTAAAGAATTACTGATAGATAAGACCAATAAGAACATTGAATTTGAACTTGCTAAAGTATATAAAGACGCTGAAAGTCAAATGTATTCTGAAGCAGATGATAAAGCCAAAGAGATTTTAGCTTCTTCAATGCAAAGATATGCATCAGAAGTTGTTAGAGATTCTTCTGTATCTTCAATAAACTTACCCAATGAAGAAATGAAAGGAAGAATTATAGGAAGGGAAGGAAGAAATATTAGAGCAATTGAGAATTCTACAGGAGTAGATCTCATTATTGATGAAGAACCAGAATCAATTTCTGTATCTTGTTTTGATCCAATACGGAAACAAACAGCTATTGTAGCAATTAATTCTCTTATTAAGGATGGAAGGATTCACCCTGCAAGAATTGAAGAACTTGTTGAAAAGGCAAAAAATGAAGTGATGCTTGAAATTAATAAAGCAGGACAAAAGGCTATATTTGAAATCAATGTTAAAGGATTAAGCAAAGAAATAGTAGACTTGATGGGACGATTGAAATTCAGATACTCTTACGGAGAAAATGTTTTACAGCATTCAATTGAGGTTGGAAGATTTGCAGGAATACTAGGAGGACAAATAGGATTGGATGTAGAAATTTGTAAGACTGCAGGCTTTTTACATGACTTGGGTAAGGCATTATCACATGAGATAGAAGGTTCACACGCAGAAATAGGTGCTGATATAGCTAGAAGAAATAGTTTGGATGATAAAATCGTTACAGCTATTAAGGAACACCACGATAGAGATATGACTTCTCCGGAAAGTTATGTTGTAGCTGCAGCAGATGCGATTAGTGCAGCTAGGCCAGGAGCAAGAAATGATTCATTGGAAAGATATATAGAAAGATTAACTTCATTGGAAGAGATTGCTTTAGGGTTTGAAGGAGTAGAAAGATGTTTTGCGATCCAAGCAGGTCGTGAAGTTAGAGTAATGGTAAATCCTGAAGAAATAGATGATGCCAAAGCATCCACTTTAGCAAGAGATATATCTAATGAAATTAAACAAGAACTGAACTTCCCCGGTCAAATAAAAGTTATTGTCATACGTGAAACTAGATCTATCCAAACAACAGGAGATTTTAATTAGGTGCCAATTTGAAAGTTTTGATGATAGGAGATATAGTTGGTAAAGGTGGAAGGAATACTCTAAAAATCTTATTGCCCAAAATAATTTCAGAACACGAAATAGATTATGTTATAGCACAAGGAGAGAATTCAGCTGGTGGATTTGGGATCACAAAAAAAACATCAAGAGAAATATTTAACTCTGGTGTTAATGTCATAACATCAGGTAATCATATTTGGGATAAATCTGATATTTTTGAGGATCTAGAAAAATTTAATTCAAAGATATTAAGACCTATGAATTATCCGAAAGAAAAACCAGGAACGGGTCTTTATGTTGATGAAAATATTGCAGTTATTAATTTAATTGGATCAGTTTGGATGGGTAAGATTAATTCTCCATTTAATCAAATTGAGTCAATTCTTTCACAAATTCCATCAATTCCTATTTTTTTAGATTTTCATGCAGAAGCTACCTCAGAAAAAGCTGCCTTGGCTTGGCATTTAGATGGTCGAATAACAGCTTTGGTAGGAACACATACTCATGTAGCTACTTTAGATAATAAGATTTTACCTAATGGAACAGCATTTGTTTCAGATCTAGGCATGGTTGGAGCTAAGGATAGTATTTTAGGCATGGATAAAGATGCTTCAATTGCAAGATTTTTCAATGGTGATAAAAGAAGAATGAAACCAGTGGAAGATGGAAAAATGATATTTAATTCCGTTGCAATTGAATATGATAAAACTGCTACAAATGCCTCAAAAATATATAGAATTGATCAAGAAATACATATCTGATGCATGCTGATTTACATATTCATTCATGCTTTTCAGATGGAATTTTATCACCTAAAGAAATTTTGGATGAAGTCATAAGTACGTCACTAAAGAGTATAGCTATAACGGATCATGACAATATTAATGGATCAATAGAAGCACAGAAAATTGCACGAAGAAATGACTATAATTTAGAAATAATTCCAGGGATAGAATTTTCTTGTTTGGAAAATGGTGAAGATTTTCATATAATTGGTTTATTTATTGATTATGATTCTCTTTATTTAAATGAAACGATTGATCTGATGCAAAAAAAAAGAATTGATGCAATAAAAAAAATTGTAGGATTTCTAAATCAAGAAAATATAAATATTTCATTTAAAGATATTTTAGATTTAGCTAAAGGTACGGTTGGAAGGCCTCATGTGGCGTTAGATTTAGTAAATAAAAAGTATGCTAAAAATGTAAATGAAGCTTTTGATAAATATTTGTCCAATAAAATATTAATTAATATAAGAGAGCCTCGTATGAATGTTTCACAGGCTATAATAACTATAAAAAAATGTGGTGGAATACCTATTTGGGCTCACCCTAATATTAAAGATATAAATTTTGAAAAAAATCTTAAAGAATTTATTGTAATGGGATTAGCAGGGATTGAAGTTACTTCACCAAGATATGGATTGAACAGACAAGAAATAATAATTAAAGTATGTTCCGAATATAATTTATTATTATCAGGAGGTAGTGATTTCCATGGTTTTCATGAGGGAATTGATATAAGTAGTGATTATGGAATTAAACATAAAGAATTAATTGATATAAAAAAATATCTAAATATAAAAAAATAAAATGCTAAATGAAATATTTATAGCTATTATATGCTCATTATTTTTTTACTTATTAGGTTGTATCCCGACCTCATATTTGCTTGGTAAAAACCTATTTAAAATCGATATTTTAAATAAAGATTCACGTCATTCTGGTCTATCCAATATTTATAATTTAATATCAAAAAAATATATACTTTTAATTCTTTTTATTGATGTTATTATTAAAGGTTTTCTGCCGACTTTATTCATTCAACTTTATGATTCAAAATTATTGTTTATTGTAATATTTTTGTTAATTGGTCACAATTGGTCTGTTTTTATAAATTTAAGAGGTGGAAAAGGAATAACAGTAGCTATTGGAATTATTTTAGGTATCTCTTATATGTTATTTGTATATCTTTTATCATTATTTATTTTATTCTGGATTATTAATAGATTTAGAGATAGTTCCTTCCCATGGATTATAAGTTTCTTTAGTTTGACCTTTATTTTAAATATGAATTTCTTAGGGGATGATTACAAGCCTTATGGTTTAATACTATTATTATTATGTTTTTTAATACTTATAAGACGTAGTTTAGGAATAACAAACTATAATAAAATTAATTACAAAATAATAATCAACAGAATATTATTTGATAGAGAAAATAGCTAATGCAAAAGAATTGTTTTTATCATAAAGAAATTCCTACAGGTCTCTCTTGTTCTAGGTGTGACAAACCAGTTTGCAACAAATGTACAATAGATTCTCTAGTAGGCATAAAATGTAAAGAATGTGGTCTTATAGGAACTCCACATATATTAATAGTAAATGTCTTTGATTATTTTAAAATATTTTGTGTTAGCTTACCTTTTTCATTATTACTCGCCTTTTTGTATACTTTTGCTTTGATTATGGCCGTAAATAATGAATTTTTAGGTAAATATCAGGAAATAAGTTTAACATTTTTTAAAATATTGACATTAATTTTTTTAGTCGCATCCGGTGCTTCTATAGGAGAAGTAGTAAGAAGAGTAAGTTATAAAAAAATAAATAAGTTTTTTCCAGTTATATCGGCACTATCTACACTTTTTTTGTGGATGTCTATATATTTATTATTTTGGAAGTTATTTGTTGCTTATTATATCTGGTGGGAAATATTTTTTTTCGGGCCTGTACCAATGGTTGGTTTAGGTATAGCAATTTATTTATCATATAAAAGATTAAAATGAGGAGTTTTAAATGAAAAAAACCAAAATTGAAAAGATAGAAAAAATTTTATGGAATAGGTGGCTACTTATCAAAATTTATTGTGAAGATGGAACAATTGGTATTGGTGAAGGAGGTGTGCATGGTTGGCAAAGACCAACAAAAACAATGATTGAAACAATGGAACCATATTTAATTGGTAAGGATCCTTCACTTATTGAACATCATTATCAATGGTTATATAGATCTAGTCATTTTATGGGTTCAGTTGTACAAGGTGCCCTTTCTGCAATTGATATCGCTCTGTGGGATATCAAAGGGAAGAGATTTGAAGTTCCTATATATGAACTTCTATCAGGTAAAACCAGAGATAAAGTTAGGTGCTATATGCATGTTGGTATGTATAACCCCAATTCAAAATCAAAACACGGAACAACTGACGCTTTAGTTGAAGATGCTTTATCAGCCGTAAAAAAAGGATTTACTGCGGTTAGGTTTTCTCCTTATAGTGATGAATTTTTTATGCATAAATCCTTTACGGAATGGGCTTCAGAATCAGTTAAAAATGTCGGAGCAGTCAGAGAAGCTGTGGGCGATTCTGTAGATGTTTGTGTAGAAATTCATCGACAAATGAGCCCCGCTGAAGGTATTAGTTTAGGCAAAAGATTAGAGCAATTTTCTCCTTTTTTTTACGAAGACCCAATGCTTCCAGATTCTCCAAATTTGATGGCTGATATTCAAAAAAATTGTAATATACCAATTGCAACAGGAGAGAGATTTACAAGCATATATGAATTTCAACAATTATTAGAAACAAACGCTACAAGTTATATTAGGCCGGATTTGTGCTTGGCTGCGGGAATTAGTGGATGTAAGAAAATTTCTGCTATGGCAGAATCTCATCATGTTAAAGTAATTCCTCATAATCCTCTTTCTCCTGTGTCTACAGCTGCTTGTGTACAGCTTGATGCTTCTATTCCAAATTTTGCTTTGCAGGAATACACGGGAGAGGATAAACCTCCAAAAAGTGATCTTATAATAAATCCAATAACACTTGATAATGGATACTTGATTGTTCCCGAAGGCCCTGGTTTGGGAATTACACTTAATGAAAAAACTTTAACTCAAGGAGAGACCCCAAAAGTATTGGATACTCCAATTGGATTTGATGGTTCAGTTCAGGATAGATGATTTAATTTTTTCAAAACGAATTTTATTAAGCCCCAATCATTGTTTCTAAGTCTTTAATTTCCTTAGGTATCTTTTTAGTCATGTTTTTTGGTCCTGATTCAGTTACTAATATATCGTCTTCAATTCGGATCCCAATATTTTTATACTTTTCAGTTATATTTTGAGCCATATCACCAAAGTACAAACCTGGTTCAATTGTTAGTACCATACCGTCTTCAAATTGAGTGAAATTATCATCTCTATCCTTATATTTTCCAGCATCATGTACATCTAATCCTAACCAATGGGAAGTAGAATGCATATAAAAAGGGATATATAATTTTTTCTCGATTATTTCTTCAACAGATTCTGAAAGAATATTTAGATGTTTAAGTCCTTCAATCATAGTATTTAATGCCTTCTTGTGAGGATCATTTATTGAATTACCAATCTTACATTCTTCAATGGCATTTATATTTGCTTCAAGAACTATTTGATAAATATCCTTTTCTTCACTTGAGAATTTTCCATTTACTGGCCAAGTTCTTGTTACATCTGCAGAATAATAATCCCACTCTGATCCAGCATCAATTAATAATAATGAATCTTTTTTTAATTTTTCATTGTTACTAATGTAGTGAAGAATACATGAGTTTTTTCCAGATGCTACTATTGAAGGATAACCATTTCGTTTTGACCCAGATAATCTAAATTCTTTTTCTAACATTTCTTGAATTTCAAACTCATATTTTCCATAAGTTGTACACTTTATGGCTTCAGTAAATCCTTTTGAGGTTATATCTATAGCTGTTTTAATCATACTGATTTCATTTTTACTTTTTAATAACCTCATGGAATCTATTAATATAGTAGGATCCATAATTAATGGATTAGGTATTCCAGTCCTTGATTTAGTTTTTCTTAAATTTTCTATTCCTTCAAAAATCATTTCATCAATTTTCTTTGAAGAACCGAGATTGTAGTAAATTTTTTCGCAAGATAAAATTAATTCAGAAAGTTTATCAAGCTGATTGTTTTCAAAAGATTCATCTGCTAAAAAATATTTTTTTGCTTTTTCAGTACCTATTTTGTAACCATTCCAAACTTCTTCTTCAATTTTTTTCTGTTGTAAAAATAATATATATTTTGTAGAGTCTTTTTTTAGCATAATCATTATGGCATCCGGCTCTTCTAAGCCAGTTAAATACCAAAAATTAGAATCTTGTCGAAATTCATAATGTACATCATTATTTCGTACTTTTTCAGTTGCTCCACTTACAATAAGCAAGGAATTTTCATCCATATGTTTAAATAGCTTTTGCCTTCGTAATTTATATTCCTTTTGATCTATTTTGTTCATAATTTAAAATAGTTTTCTTTATACCACCTTAGCTCTTCAATGCTTTCCTTAATATCATCCAAAGCTAAATGGGTATTTTGTTTTTGAGGCTCATTTTTTATGGGTTTAAACCATCTTTTAATAACCTCTTTGAAAGACGATACATCTATCATTCTATAATGGAGATAATCATCTAGAAGAGGCATTTCTTTCCTTATGTATTTCCTGTCAATATGAATAGAATTCCCACACAATAATCCTTCCTTTTTTTCTACCCACTTTGAAATAAAGTCTATATTTATTTTTTCGGCTTCAGAAATTTTTATTTTAGATTTTTTGACCTTTTCTAATAAACCGGATTCAGTGTGAATTTTTAATGGCCAAGCTTCTATTCTATCTAATTCTTCTTGAGATCTATGAATTATTAAATTAGGACCTTCTTCCAAAATCTCAAGATTTTTATCAGTAATTATACATGCAGTTTCAATTATTACTTGATCATCTGATAGACCTGTAAACTCTAAATCCATCCAGACCAAATTATCTTTTTTGTTCATTATTGAAGATTTATTTTAATAGAAAAATATATATTATTTTATTTATAATTTTATCAATAAATGGAAAAAAATTACATCATACCAATTGCTGAAGAAAAAATTAATGGTTTGTATAACCTATGGTTTAATAACGGATTTGATAATGAAGATAATGTAGATGTAGATAAAACACTACTCAGCGGATCTGAAAAAAACATAAATCAAATCAATCTTTATTCTATTGAAAAAGATTCTGAATTTTTGTCATCAGTTATTTTAATTTTTCCAAAAGATAATCCCACAATTTCAGGATTGGGTGAAGTCTGTACAAGAATAGATTCTCGAGGAAGAAACTATGCATCAAGTCTATGTAAATTAGCTAGAGATGATTTTTTTTCTAAATCAAATGCAGAAGGTAATTTTTTGGGGACCGTTAATCCTGTAGCTGCTAAAATTTATGAAAAATTAGGATGGAAAAAAATCACTAATTCTTTAGTTATGTTTAATTCTGTCAATAATATAAGTTTTGAAAATTTTGTGGAACAAAATTATATATCATCAGAAAAACTAAATATTTCCGAAGGAAGTCCTTATTTTAGATTACCTCTTATTCCCTTTGTTTTATCAAACAAAAAATTTATATATAGTGACATAAATGTTGGAATTTTGGGTGAATTAGAAAGTTCATATTGTCTAAGTCTTTATGACAAGTTTGATTCATTATTAAAGAGAAATGGTAACTGGTATTGTATGCATAATCTCAATAATCAAATTTATGGCATCAGTACTTATCAAGAGGAAAAACAAAAAATATATAGAATAGATGGCTTTAATAATCATTTTTATAAAAATGACTTTCATAATTTACTTGATAAAACCATTGAATCTATATTAGAAAAAGATCCTTTGAAAATTTATGTTGACGTGTTAATAGATGATAAATATAAATACGAAACTTTTTCTGAATTAAATTTTTTTCAAGATTCAAAAGTTACTCATAAAATTGACAATAATTTTGAAAAAGAATTTTACAGGATGATATTGGACTTTAAATAAACGTTTATTTTATTTCGAATCCTAAATTTATTTCACTAATGATTTCTTTTTCACCTGCAAACACACTCGAAGAAGGAAATGGTGCAGCTGCCATCCTCATCACCCCCCCCTTATTGTTATCTTCTAAATAGTTTGAACTATATACCTCTTCAAAAAAAACTAATTTCCCTAGTTCGATTCCTAAACTTTTTTCAAAAAGTTCGCTTTTGTCTAGTGCATCTTTTACAGCTTTATTTCTCGCGAGATTTAAAGAATCTTCTAAATTTTTTAACTTAAATTCAACACTGAATAATCTGAAAAAATCTTCAGTTTCTATAGCAGATTTATCTATTAAATCAGGGATAATAGTTTCTTTGCTTTCTCCCTCTATAGTAATCCTAATTTGGTTTGAAACTTCGTAGGCTATGATTTCAGGACTATTGTAAGTTCCACCATATTCATCTTTCTTTTCTATCCATCTTTCTACAGGTCTTATAGAAAATTTATCAGTGATAATATTATTTTGTTCAACACCTAAACTATCTGCTATTTCAATTATTTTTATTACGTTTAAATTTACGTTTTCTAAAGCAGATTTGATATTGTTTTCTCTACTTTCAACTCCTAAATGTACTATAGCAAAATCTGCACTTTGTTTCACAGATCCTGTTCCACTAATCGTAAAAATATTTGACTTGGAAATATTACTACTCGATAAGTTCCTTTCTGATAAGACTTCGTATGTTAGTTGGTTTGTTGTATCAGAGTCTGCTTTATTGTCATTTGTTTCGCTAGTACAAGAAAACAATAATATAGCTATTATAGGAATGATCAAATATTTTTTTATCAATGGATCTTTACTTAATATGAGTTTCATTTAAGAATACTATGGTTTGATCCTATTATTCAATGATCTAAATATTATCCAAACAAATAAAACCAATATTAAACCAATTATTGAAAATAATTTTATTGAATCTATTATCCCTATTTTGTTTCCAATAAATCCTAGAGTTAAACTACCCAATGGGAACATACTTATTGCTAATTGTTGAAATCCCTGAATTCTCCCTCTTAGTTGATTTGGAGTTTGTGACATAAGAATCATTGTATGCATATTCATAAATAATGGCATTATTATTCCTAAAGAAAACAGAATAAAACATGCCAATATAAATATATCTACTGTTGAGAAGATTATAGATCCTAATAATAGTGTTATAGTTGCCAAAACAAAAACTATTCCTTGGTAATTCATTCTGCCTACTAAAGGTAGAAATATCAAAGATCCAACCAATGCACCTAATCCTTGTAAAGATAACATAAAATTAAATTGTTTAGGAGATGTATTGAAAATAAATTTTGCAAAATAAGGTGTCATGGATTCGAAAGTAAATGCCGTAAAATTTCCAATTCCTAAAATTAATAATGTACCTAAAATAATCTTATTTTTGGAAGCGAATTTAATTCCTTGAGTAATTCCTGATAAATGTACGGATTTTTTCAAGTCTAATTTAGGAATTTTTAATAATAGAGCTAAATTAAATAAATTTATAATTGCTAATAACATATAAATGTTAGCGTATGAAAAATATTCAAATAAAATTGAGGCAATATTTGGTCCTAGAAACCAAGCTAAATGTGTTGCAACAACATCTAAGGCTAGAACGTTTCTCAGATATTTTTTATTGACTAAATTAGACAAATAAGATGTCCTAGAAGCCCTATCTATAGAAATTATAACCCCAGATACAAATACCAAAAGTAAAATTATATTTTCTGTAGGTGAAAAATATGACAAATATAAATACCAAACTAAGAGATAAATTGATGTTAGAATAATTGAGATTTTTATTATTCTTGATCTTAAATATTTGTCTGCTAACCATCCTGTAAACAGTCCAACAAAAAGCATAGGAATAAATTTGAAAAAAATTAATAATCCCACACTTGCAGGATTTTCAATAACATTCGTTAATAACCAAGCAATTATTGCAAAGTCCAAGAATCTGATTGTATATATAAAAAAACTTGAAGCCCAAAAACTCACGTAATTCTTATCATTCTGAGGTATAAAAGAACTTATAATACTTAGCATATAATTATTATGGAGTTTTAACTTTCATTTATCGAATTGTACTTTTATTTCTGTAAAATTTTAATCAATAAAATATACTAAAGAAGGTTAGTTTGGGAAGATTTGAAAAATATTTATCAATTTGGGTATTGTTGTCAATCATTATAGGAACAATAGGTGGAAACATATTCCCAAATATTTTTATAGAAATTTCTAAATTAGAATACTCTAGCGTTAATTTCTTAATAGCTTTTTTTATTTGGGTTATGATTTTTCCAATGATGGTCAATGTAGATTTTTCTTCACTAAAACAAATAACCAGACAACCAAAAGGGCTAGTGTTGACACTTATTGTCAATTGGTTAATAAAACCTTTTTCAATGGCTGGATTAGGAATCATTTTTTTTGAAATTATATTTTCAAATTTTGTAACAGATATTGAAGCATCTCAATATATTGCAGGTATGATACTACTTGGTGTTGCCCCATGTACAGCTATGGTTTTTGTATGGAGCAATCTAACAGATGGCGATCCTAATTATACCTTATTACAAGTGTCTATTAATGATTTAATTATGATTTTCGCATTTGCCCCTTTGGCAGCTTTATTATTGGGAATAACTAAGATATATGTTCCTTGGGGAACATTAATATTGTCTATTTTTTTGTATGTAATTATTCCTTTGCTAATGGGTTATATAACAAGACAATTAATTTTCAAAAATAAATTGGAAAATATAAATATATTTAATACTCGTATGAAACCTTTGACCATTATAGGGTTACTATTTACTGTGATTATTCTATTTGGGTTTCAAGGAGAAATAATTATTGCTAAACCTTTGATAATTGTTCTAATATCTATCCCACTACTAATACAAACATATGGAATATTTTTTATCACTTATTTTGCTTCTTATATTTTAAAATTACCAAATAAGATAGCTGCTCCTGTATGTTTAATAGGGACCTCTAATTTTTTTGAATTAGCTGTCGCAGTAGCTATTGGAATATTTGG
>Ga0066372_10000219_pt1 | contig 20482 bp, 18 predicted proteins | sample Knorr_S15_td_250_FD_77011 | JGI IMG/M metagenome (GOLD analysis project Ga0066372, IMG submission 77011) | Marine microbial communities from Southern Atlantic Ocean transect - Knorr_S15_td_250_ad_251m_LV_A | ecosystem: Environmental > Aquatic > Marine > Oceanic | place: Southern Atlantic ocean... | reverse complement strand
TTATTCACTGTTTCAATACACTCCGTTACAGTAGAGTAGTTTTAAATCGTTATTCAGTTAGGAGGGGCTTTAAAACATCAACATGAGTAATGTTTTGAAATGGTTTTCTTCTGTAATTGTTCTTAATATCATCCTTATTGTTTGGTTAGGTTTTGCTGAAAACAACAACGAAAGTCTAATGTTGTGGGCAAGGCATACAGCACGTATTTCATTTGCTTATTTCCTGCTTAGTTTTAGCGCTAGTTCTTTATATTATTTTTTTTCTAATGCTTTAACTAAATTTATTAGACATCAGAGAAGGTATATTGGGTTATCTTTTGCGTTAGCACACACAATTCATCTAGTTGCTTTGACTTCTTTTTTTATTGTTATGAAAGAAAATCCAGGCATTGTCACACTTATTGGTGGAGGTTTGGGGTATGTATTGGTTTATGCAATGGCACTGACATCAAACGACAATGCCGTAAAAAAACTTGGATTAAAACGATGGAAAAAAATTCATTGGTTTGGTGCTAATTATATTGCTGTAATTTTTGCATTTACTTATGCTGGTAAATTACTTAATGGGCAACTCAATGGAAGTGATTACGATCACCTTACTTTTGCTCTGATAGTAGGCACTATTTTTATGGTTTTTATTTTGAGGATAAGGTATTTCTTGAAATCAAAGAATGCTTAATTCAGCAAACCAACATCAATAGTATTCAACCACAAGAGAAGTTGCCTCTAAAGAGTAAAGAATAATAATTATCTAGGCGGTTTACTATTGAGATAATCATGAAGGGTCTCATGGAAATATCTAACACGTGTTTCTTGGGCGGCAAGGTAAGGTTCTTGATAGCCTTTTGATCGTAGCCCAAGCCTTGCTCCATCCGTAAGTTTCCAATCTTGATAGACCACATGATCCCAAAGGTCCTCGACACCTTTTCCATTATCATAATCACGAAAATCTAATTCAACTTCTTGAAGCTTAACTGGATTTACTTTAGTACGACTAATAAATTCTTGATCGGTATCTCTATCTTTTTTACCTATGCCTGCTGAGGTTGAAGTAAATTCTTGATCGGTGTCTCTACCTGTTTTACCTATACCTTTTGCAGATCCACCAATAGGATATCCCATATCCCAGAGATCGAAAAAACATTTTTCAGGATCTGTAGGATGTGGAAACCAGTTTAAAAGAATACATCCATCAGCTTGTACACCCATAGCAATATTTGGAAACACAAACTGGAAAGGGCTTTCAGTTAATTCTTCATCTGTAAGGTTTTCATAATGATGATAACCTTTTTCTTTATATAATTTTCTTTTTGCTTTTTTTAAATCTATCCAGCCTTGTTCAGATAATGTTTCATAATCAGGGTATTTACCCACATCAATTCCCCAATCCTCAAGGATCATTTTGAAAGGATGAACCTCATCTTCCTTTATTCGATCTCTTAATGACGGACGTCCCATTTGAATTATTCTCGCATGACCTTTTGGAAATATTTCGTATCTTGAAGTGAAATGATCCTGATCAATCACAGAGGGAACTTGAGGATGAACAAAACGAGTATGGTAGGATTCATTAAAATTATCACAAAAGAATTTCCAGTTTACATCGAGCTCAACTCTCACCCATTGTGCCCTTATTTGATCTTTAAAATTATGATTTTTGTAAATTTCTGTTATTGGATCTAAATATTCTAAGAGTTCAGGGGCTTCATCATTCATAGTATAGAAAATAAATCCATCCCAAGTATCAACTCTTACTTCTACTAGTTTTATCTTGCCAACCGGACTTCCTTGAGGATAATCATCTTCATCTGGACATCCTATCACTTCTCCGTTTAATCCATATTGCCAATCATGGTAAGGACAACGGAATGAATCTTGAGAACTGTTACACTCAACAAGTCTTTGACCTCTGTGAGCACAACTATTATAGAATCCTTTAATAGAACCATCCTTTTGTCTTACAATAATTACGGACTCTTTCATGAGATCATGAACTAAATAATCACCGGGTTCTTTAATCTGAACTTCTCTACCAGCTAAAAGCCAGACTTTTGTCCACATGTGTTCCCATTCTTTCGCCATGAAATCTTTACAAAAGTATCGATCATTTGTTATTGGATCGCCCCTAAGATTACTAGAATCCTTACCATCCATTGCTGATGGGTCTTTGATTATTTTATCCATAATCCTCTCAAAATAAAAAAATTTACGTTATAGGACACCAAGCGTACATTATTTTAGTTGATTTCAAAAATAAAATTTCGGACAATTAACTTCTAATGAGCGTTAAGTTGAATAACCTTATATATCCCATTGCAATAGTTGTTAGTATATTGTTTCTCTTGATTTATGCCGTTCTTGGTTTTTTAGGTATTACTCTTGGTCTTGAAACCAATGAAAGTGTAGGAGATATATCTCGTTGGTGCGAAAGAGTTAGCGGAGGAATATTTCGCGAACCTTCAAACGCAATCAGTAATATTGGATTTATGATCTCCGGCTTGTTGATGTTTAAGCTTTTATCAAAAGATAAAGAAATCGGATTAAAATTAAATCAATTTTACGGAATGACACCAATAGCAATCTTATATGCTAGCGCTGTTATTTATTTAGGTCCTGGTTCTATGCTAATGCACGGAACACATACTGAATGGGGTGAATGGGCGGATAATCTTAGTATGATTATGTATATAATTATTCCCTGGCTTCTTAATATTAAAGACATGGGTCGTTGGTCAGTAAAACGTTTCTTTTTTGTGTATAGTTTTATTGTTATAATCTACGCTATTTCGAGATGGTTTTTTGGTTCTAACCTAGGTATTAACCTTGACTTGTTTGGTGTGTCTATAAGTTTATGGATAATCTCAGAATCTCTTTATCGTTTTTGGTCTCCTACATATAGATGGATTTCTGGTTTTTTAGGATTTTTTGTTGCTGCTATTTTTGGAATTATGCCAACGGAAATATTTTCTAATTTCAATGAATATTGGTGGATATTATTATTTTGGCTTCCTGCAGTTCTTTCTCATACAGCGCCTACCAACAAAAGGGTTTATAACCCATGGTTCTTTGCAGGCATGCTCACTTATTTTCTTGCCTTTGTTATATGGCTGCAAGGTTACCCAAACACTCCTTATTGCAACCCAGATTCATTTATTCAACCTCATGCTATTTGGCATCTAATTACTGCTTTTTCAACATGGTGTTTCTTTAAATTTTTTAGAACAGAAGAAAAAAATTAAAATATATAAAAAAAAACTTTCTTTATTATTAATATTTGCTGTAAATATGTTGAAAAAAAGAGGTTTTATAGATGTCTGATACAGGAATTTCTTCTATTGCTAACTATATACCGAGATTAAGATTACAAAGGAAAGCTATAACTGAATCAAATGCTTGGATGGCCCCGAATCTCGTCGGAAAAGGGAAGGGAACTAAAGCTATTTCTAATTGGGATGAAGACAGTGTTACTATGTCAGTTGAAGCAGCTCGACGGATATTAGGGCCGGAAGATGACAGATCGCAGGTGAATTCATTATTTTTTGCCTCAACAACTATGCCTTATTCTGATCGCTTAAATTCTGGAATTATAAGGGCTGCACTAACTTTGGAGGAAACTACTCAATGTTCCGATGTTTCATCATCATTAAAATCTGGAACTACAGCCCTAATAAACGCTTTTAACTCTGTCAATTCTGGTAAAAGCTCTCTTTCTCTAGTTACGGCTTCGGATAAGAGAAAAGCAAGGGTTGCAAGCGCTCAGGAGTTAAATTTTGGTGATGCAGCTACTGCAATATCTATAAGTAAAGATAATGTCATAGCTAAATTTATAGATAGCGCCTCCCTATCAATTGATTTTATAGACCATTTTAGAGGGCCGAATGAGGAATTTGATTATAATTGGGAGGAGCGATGGATTAGGGATGAAGGTTATTTAAAGATAATTCCCAAATTAATTAATAATTTACTTAAAGATAACAATATAAGTCCTTCAGATATAAGTAGATTTATACTTCCATGTATATTTCCACGTGTTCCACAAACAATAGCGAAAAAAACTGGAATAGATCCTGATAATGTTGTTGATAATCTAGCTGCAAGTGTTGGAGATACTGGTTCTTGTCACCCTTTATTAATGCTTACTTCAGTTCTTGAAAATAGTACTCCAGGTGAGAAAATATTGATTTGTTCATTTGGTGGTGGAGGTGATGCCATCCTGCTGGAAACAACTAATTTAATTACAGATTTTACAAATACTGAGACAACTGTTGATTTGATTGATAATGGAGTTGATGAAGATAACTATATGAAATATTTAACTTTTAATGACCTTGTAAAATGGGAAAAAGGAATGCGTGCTGAAATTGATAGAAAAACTGCTCTTACTACACTGTATAGGCATAATGATGCAATCATTGGATTAGTGGGTGGTAAATGTTCAAAAACTGGAACAATTCAATTCCCTGCCTCTAGGATATCTGTTAGTCCTAATAGCCCAGATTTGGATACTCAAGAACCTTATAAATTTGCTGAAAAGAGAGCGAACATACTTTCTTGGTCTGCTGACTATCTTTCATTCTCAATTAATCCACCTAATTATTATGGTATTGTTTCCTTTGAAGGGGGTGGAAGAATTATGATGGATTTTACTGATGTAGGGGAAGGTGACGTAGAATCAGGGAAAGATGTTAAAATGGTTTTCCGTATTAAGGCTTTTGACGAGGCCAGGGGTTTTACAAGGTATTTTTGGAAAGCTGTACCTATTTAATTTAAATTGTGTTATTTAATTATTACTACTCTAATGGAGAAATAGATGGCTTCAGGAATCAAAGATAAAGTTGCGATAGTCGGAATGGGATGCTCTAAGTTTGGTGAAAGATGGGATACAAGCCCAGATGATCTAATGGTGGAGGCCTATGTAGAAGCCATGGATGATGCTGGAATAGAACCAAATCAACTAGATGCAGCTTGGTTTTCTCATCATATAGATGATATCGGGTCTGGAAAGGGCGGAACACCAATGTCCATTGCTCTTAGATTGCCAAATATTTCAGTCACAAGAGTGGAAAACTATTGTGCTTCGGGTTCTGAGGCTTTTAGAGGGGCAGTATACGCTGTAGCTGCAGGTGCCGCAGATATTGCTATAGCTCTGGGAATGGAAAAACTAAAAGATACCGGTTATGGTGGTTTACCAGCAGCAAATTATGGAACGCTGGGCCCTCAAATCGGTCCTTCGGGATCAGCACCAGGTAATTTTGCACAACTTGCTTCTGCCTATACAGCAAAACATGGTGTCTCAGCTGAAGATTTAAAGAGAGCTATTGCCCATGTTTCTGTAAAAAGCCATGCAAATGGAGCATTAAATCCTAAAGCTCATTTACAAAAAGAAGTTACAGAAGAACAAGTTATGAACGCTCCTATGATAGCAGAACCTTTGGGTTTATTTGATTGTTGTGGGGTATCTGATGGAGCTGCAGCAGCAGTAGTGACTACGCCTGAGATTGCAAAGAGTCTTGGTAAGAAAGATCTTATTAGTGTTAAAGCTTTGCAATTATCTGTTTCAAATGGTTTAGAGTCTCAACATAATAGCTGGGACGGTTCTTATTTTCATACTGTAAGGATAGCAGCAAAAAAAGCTTATGCAGAGGCAGGTATTACAAATCCAAGAAAAGAGATCTCAATGATGGAGGTGCATGACTGTTTTTCTATTACTGAGCTTGTTACTATGGAAGACTTATTCATCTCTGAGGAAGGAAACGCTGTAAATGACGTTATGGATGGGTTTTATGATTCAGATGGCCAAGTTCCATGCCAGATAGATGGAGGATTAAAGTGTTTTGGTCATCCTATTGGCGCATCAGGATTACGTATGTTGTATGAAATGTACCTCCAACTTCAAGGTAAGGCTGACAAGAGACAATTGAGCAGCCCCTCTGTAGGGTTAACTCATAATCTTGGAGGACAGCCAGCCAATAATGTTTGCTCAGTTGCTATAATCGGATCTCTTTAAGTCTCACTATCACTCGGATAATTGTCTTCTTTTCCTTTAAGATAACCAGAATAATGAGGTTGATCTATACTTAGCTTTGCCATTGTAGTTCTTATAAGGTGATCTTTTAAAGAATCATCATTAATATTAATTTCACCATTTCTAATTTTTTCAGATAACAATTTATTTAATTCTTTAATATTATCTTCTTTACTAAGAATATTTTTTAATCTTGCCACTTCTTTCTCGTCGTAATCTCTTAGTAACATAATTTCTCTTAACACAATTCCTAAAGTATTTTTTGCCACATGGGCATGAAATTTATCATGTCCTTCAAGTTTAGGTATGACACTATTTTCGATAAATTCTATTACAGCTTGCAAAAGCTCTTCTATGGAAGGCTCACTTTTCATAATTTAGTCTATTAATAAAAGTCGTATTAAGTCAATTTCAGTTTCGGATGATCTCCTGCCTATGGAGACCCTATCTATTGATTTATCAAAGCCGGACCTATAAATTTCTATCATATTCAGGCACATAACACCCCATTTCAGAGTTCCCAAAATTTCCCAATATTTTGCTCTTTCTCTATCCAGTTTCTTACCTGATGATTTTTCATAAGCTATGTACATATCTTCACGACTCCCAAAGCCTCCAACGGGTAAATTGATATTGTTATAACGCCAACTGTTGACACAAATCCATGATAAATCTTCGTAAGGATCCCCTAAATGAAAAATCTCCCAATCCAAGACTCCAGAGATTCCATCTTTAGGATGAATAATTAGGTTTCCGTTTCTAAAATCTCCGTGAACCAAGGTTAGTTCATCTTGATAAGGAATATTTTTTCTTAACCATTTGAACGCTAAATCAAAAACAGGGATGGGGCTATCATGTTTAAAATAAACTTCTTCATATTTATTAATTTCATTATCGGCAGTCGAAGTAGGAATATCTATTAAATTATCAATGGGAATTTGATGAATCATGGATAAGATTTCACCGCATTGTCTTGCTAGAGTTGCTTTTATATCCTTTAAACTGTGATCCCTTACAATCCTATTACCAATTGTTAATCCTTCTAAATATTCCATAAAGAACCCTTTGCCAATGCCATAAGATTCATCAATTATGTGATAAATTTTTGGCACAGGAACACCATGCTTATAGGCAAGATTCATAATCTTTGCTTCATTATTAATACCTATGAAGCTAGAAACAGTACTATCTTTTATCTTTCCGTCCGGAGTTCTGCGAAACACTAAAAATCTATCTTCATTATTTGTTTTTAATACTAACAACCATGATTCATTACTAGAGCCTCCCGATAGCCGTCTTAGTTCCTTAATTTCAACAAAATTAGGTTCAAACAGGGGAATTATTTCTTTTAGTTTTTTTTTAAGTTTAGACATTTTTTATTTATATTTTTATAAAATCTATTATCTATAAATATTTTTATGCTACAACATAATCATGCCAAAAAATAATAAAGTTAATATAACTACTAAACCTCCTTTATTTCAAAGATTGAGAAATTATTTTCTAACAGGTTTAGTTGCTGCCGCTCCAGTAGCTATCACTATATGGGTTGCAATGTGGTTTGTGCAAAGTGTTGATTCTTGGTTTGCTCCATTCATACCTAACACTTTAAGAGAATTACCATTTAGTCTTCCAGGGCTCGGATTAATAGCTGCTCTTTTACTTCTAACAACATTAGGGTTTCTAACAGCTAATTTTTTTGGTCGCGCGATTATAGGGTATGGCGAGAGTCTTGTAGATAGATTACCTCTTATAAGGGGTATATATAGCACTCTTAAGCAAATTTTTGAAACTGTAGCAACTCAATCAAATAAAAATTTTAAAAGTGTAGTTTTATTTGAATATCCGAGAAAAGATATATGGGCAATTGGTTTTGTGACCACTGAAGCAAAAGGTGAAATCTCCGAAAAAAAGGATGATAATTTATTATGTATATTTGCTCCAACAACGCCTAATCCTACATCAGGATATTTATTATTTGTTCCAAAAGAAGATACAGTTGCGCTTGATATGTCAGTTGAAGATGCAGCAAAATTAATTATTTCAGCCGGATTAGTGATTCCCGAAAAAGATTAACCGGCCTCTAGATATTTTATAGCCCTGTCTTGATTAAACAAATGAAGTAACAATTTAAAATTTTCTGCGCTACTTCCACCATCAAGCAAACCTTTACTCACTATGTAATTAGCATTTTTATTAGCAAGTTCAAGAAGATTTCGGTCTGTATTTAAATTTGCTATTTTAAATATATGGAAACCAGACTGTCTTGTTCCTAAGATTTCTCCAGCCCCTCTTAGAATTAAATCTTCCTCGGCTATCACAAATCCATCATTTGTCTCACGAAGTGTTTCAATTCGTTTTTTTGCATTTATTCCCAAAGGTGTCTGATATAAAAGTAAGCAGCTAGATTTATTTATACTCCTACCAACTCTACCTCTTAATTGATGCAACTGCGAAAGACCAAATCTTTCTGCATGTTCAATGATCATAACTGTAGCCTCAGGCACATCAATACCAACCTCTATAACGGTAGTGGCAACTAGAATTCTTTTATTACCAAATTTAAACTCACTCATTATTTTTTCACGTTCTTCTGAAGGTATACGCCCGTGAATTAATAAAACATTATCTCCATAAACATCCTTTAAAGATAGATACCTGTCTTCTGCAGCCGCTAAATCAATTTTTTCGGATTCTTCTATTAAAGGACAAACCCAATAAGCTTTTCCGTTGTTTTTAAAAATTTTCTCGAGAGATTTAATCGTTTTACCAACGTTAGTTATAGGTTTAGCAGCAGTCTCTATTATTTGAATTCCATGAGGTTTTTCAACTATTTTAGAAACAGACATTGACCCATAAGCAGTTAATTCAAGAGTTCTCGGTATAGGAGTAGCGGTCATCAATAATATATCTGGCGGTTTTTTTTGATTTTTTGATGTTAATGATAATCTTTGATGGACTCCAAATCTATGTTGTTCATCTATCACAACAAACCCCAGATCTTTAAAAACTACTTTTTCTTGAAAGAGGGCGTGAGTACCGATAACAATATCTAAATTTCCATTTCTCAATTCACTGTAAATTTCTTCTTTTTCAACATTTCTTGTTTTACCAGTTATAATTTTAAGGCTTACATCATTAACGGAACAATAATTTTTTAATGTTTCATAATGTTGAGAAGCCAATAACTCTGTTGGAGCCATAAAAGCGCATTGCTTTTTTGCATTAACCGCATGCATTAAAGCAAGAAATGCAACTATAGTTTTTCCTGAACCAACATCGCCTTGCAATAGTCTTAACATTCTTTCGGGTTGTGTCATGTCATCAGTAATCTCATCAACACATTTTTTCTGAGAATTAGTTAGTTCAAAGGGCAATTGATTGATGATTTGTGAAATGGAAGAGCTGTTACTTTTAATTGAGTGTCCCTGAATTTTAGAAAAATTCTTTGATATAAGACTTAATGAAATTTGATTTGCCAAAAGCTCATCATAAGCTAAGCGCTGTCTAGATAAATTATCATGAGTAATATCTAAGTTATCTCCTGGATAGTGAACATTTTTTATAGCTTCATTAAAAGAAGGCCAGTTCATTTTTTTTAACAGATTTTTATCATTCCACTCTTGAATATCTGGAATTAAATCCAAAATTTCTAATACATTACGTCTTATAACTTTATTCGACACTCCTTGAGTTAGTCTATAGACAGGTTCAAATTTAGGTAATTCTTTGCTTTCCTCAGCGGGAAATATATAATCTGGATGAATAATTTGCTTTGTATTTTTGTATACATCAATTTTTCCGCTAACTACAATTTCTTTTCCTATAGGAAGTAATTCTTCCAAGTAGTCCCTTCTTGCATTAAACCAAATCAAATCGATATCTGAAGTTTCGTCAGAGCAATGTACCTTATAAGGCATATTTTTTCTTCTCGAAGGAAGATGTTTATTGACTATTAAATTGAATGTAGCAATACGACCCTTTTCTGCATCAACAACATTTGGAAAATAAGTCCTATTAATAACATCAGTAGGTAAATGCCATAACAAGTCGATAACATTTTCTCCAATTAAATATTTAAGTTTATTTTTTAACCGTGGGCCAATACCTTTAAGGGTATCTAATGGTTTAAATAGCTGATATAGGGTTTCAGGTCTCATGGATATTATAAATATAACATATGATAAAAAAAATGGATGCTTATAGAAAAAAAATAATATTTCGTTCTAATCATCGAGGAATTAAAGAAATGGATTTAATTCTAGGTAATTACGCAAAAAATAATGTCGAGAGAATGAACGATAAAGAATTGAAAATGTTTGATGATCTAATTGATATACCTGATCCAGAGCTTTTTGAGTGGTTTTCTAATAGAGGAACTGAAGATATACCAAGTAAGTTTAAAGATTTAGTAAATGACATTTTGTTAAAAATTGTAAAATAAAATAAAAAATGAAGGATATTATAAATAACAACTTAGAAGGAATTGTTAATAGTCCGAATTTTAATATTAAATTTTTAGAAGTTCCTCATGGTTCAGAATCAATATTATTAGAGCAAATTCAATCAAAATTGAAACGCAATATCATTTTCATAACAAGCGATATCAAACGTTATAATCAAATAAAAGACCTATTATCTTTTACCTTAAAGGAAGAATTTCTAACATTCCCGCAATTTGATACTTCACCGTATGATAAAATTATCCCAAATAAGAAAATATCCTCAGAAAGAATAAAAACACTTATAGATATTAATGAATCTGTTGATGAAGATTTAATAATTCTTTCCACTGTAAGAGCCTCTGCACAGTATATTCTTAGCAAAGACGATTGTTTAGAAAGAACATTTGAACTAAAAGTTGGAATGAGTCTAAACACAGAGGATTTAGCAACTTATTTTATAAGTAATGGCTACATTAAAACTGAAACTGTAAGGGAGTATGGAGACTTTTCTGTTAGAGGTGGAATAATTGATTTTTATTCACCCTCTAACAAACCTGTGCGCTTAGATTTTTTCGGTAATACAGTTGATGCTATAAAAATATTTGATACATCAAGCCAGATCTCAATAAAAAATTTAAATGCATTAAAAATTTATCCTAATACTGAAATCTGCCTTAATGATAAATCGGTAGAATTATTTAGAACACGATTTAATAAAGAATTTGGCACCAGAAAACAAGAGGCTAGGATATATAAAGATATTTCAGAAAAAATTATATTTCCAGGCATGGAGAGTTGGATGCCATTCTTCTTTACAAGAAAGGCTACAATTCTTGACCATATAAAAAATCCTCTAGTGATTTTTGACCATAATGCAGAAGATGCTTATGAGAAGTTTATTAATAATACAATTGATCATTATCTAGCAAGAATGGATTATGATAAGGTTGACTCAAATCAGAATAAAAAATACTACTGCCTAGATCCAGGTAAGCTTTTTTTAGATATTAAAAAATATAATCATTCTATCTCTAAATTTGAAAGAATATATTTTTCACCTTTCAATGAACCAGAAGGTTTAAATTTTTTTGGTAAGAAAATTACCAAATATTTAAAAAATAAAGAAACTAATCAAATAGATTTTGACAAACTTAAGAATGATATAGGTAATTTTAAAAAAGAAGAAAAAAAAATATTGATTACATGTTCTAGTAGAGGCTCATTATCCAGACTTGGTCAAATTTTAGATAATCATAAGATTGAATCAACTGAAATTAACAACTGGAAAGAATATGCTGAGGGAGACATAGAAAAAGTTAAAATATCTGTAATTCCTCTAAGTGACGGTTTTGAAATAGACGAATATGTATGTATTTCTGAACAAGATATTTTTGGAGAAAAATTTTATAGACAAAGATCAACTAATAAAGCCAAGAAATTTATCAAGGAATTATCCAATATAATTCCTGGAGATTATGTTGTTCATATTGATCACGGAATTGGAAGATTTGAAAATTTAGAAACTATCGAGATTGAAAAATCAAAACATGAATGTTTATTATTGAAGTATTCTAATAATGATCGACTTTACCTGCCTGTTGAAAATTTAGAAGTAATTACAAAATATGGCTCTGATGGCTCGGATGTATTATTAGACAAACTGGGAGGAGGTAATTGGGAAAAGAAAAAAACTAAAATTAAAAATAAAATAAAACTCTTAGCAAAAGATCTTATAGAAATTGCGGCAAAACGAAATCTCTCAAAGGCCGATATTTTTGAATCGCCTGATGAATTTTATAATGAATTTTGTTCAAGATTTCCGTATGAAGAAACTGAAGACCAAACAAATTCTATTGAAGATGTTATTCAAGATTTGAAATCGGGAAAACCCATGGACCGTTTAATATGTGGCGATGTTGGTTTTGGCAAAACCGAAGTTGCACTAAGAGCAGCCTTCCTAGTTGCGATGAAGGGTAAGCAAGTTGCCATTCTAACGCCAACAACGTTGTTAGCAAGACAACACTTTCAAACATTTTTAGATCGTTTTTCTAATCTCCCAATACGCGTTAATGAGTTATCTAGATTGTCTTCTGATAAAAAAAGGGTCATTGAAGAAATCACAAATGGTGTTTCAGACATCACAATAGGGACACATTCATTATTATCAAAGAAAATTAATTTTAAGGATCTAAACCTTTTAATTGTTGATGAAGAACAACATTTTGGTGTCAACCATAAAGAACACTTAAAGAGGATTAAATCCGATATACATGTATTAACCTTAACGGCAACTCCCATACCTCGAACCTTACAATTAGCTATGACAGGCGTAAGAGATTTATCAATAATTGCTACTCCTCCAGTTGATAGAAGGTCCATAGGAACTTTTATTTTTGAAAATGATACTTTGGTTATCAAAGAAGCTTTAATGCGAGAAAGGTATCGAGGAGGTCAGAGCTTTTATATTGTTCCAAGAATATCCGATATAAAATCTGTTACAGATTTACTAGATCATCATCTTCCTGATTTAAATTATGTAGTTGCTCATGGTCAAATGCCTTCAAAACAATTGGAAGAAAGAACTAATGATTTTTATAAAGGTGAATACGATATTTTAGTATCTACGAGCATAATAGAATCTGGTCTAGATATCCCCAACGCTAATACACTGATCATTCACAAATCTAATTTATTTGGTCTTTCTCAGTTATATCAAATAAGAGGAAGGGTAGGGAGATCTAATGTTAAGGCCTATTCATTAATAACTTATGAGAAAGAAAATTTACTTGGATCAAATGCATTAAAAAGGTTAGAGGCGCTCCAGTCTCTCGACTCTCTAGGAGCTGGGTTTAATCTTGCTAGTTATGATATGGATATAAGAGGGTCAGGAAACCTATTGGGCGAAGAACAATCCGGTCATATAAAAGAAATTGGCCTGGAGTTATACCAAGAGATGCTCCAAGAAACGGTTTTAGAGATGAAAGATAATCCTCAAAAAGAAATTAAAGATAAGTGGTCTCCTAAAATTTCACTTAATTTATCTACGTTTATACCTGAAACTTATATCGAAGATATTAATATAAGAATGGATTTTTACAGAAGATTGTCAGTAATAACAGAAAACTACGAAGTTGAAAAAATAGGAATTGAGTTAGTCGATAGGTTTGGAAATTTACCTAACGAGGTAAAGGCTTTATTAGAAATAATACTAATTAAAATTATATGTAAAAGTATCAATATAGAAAAAATTGAATCAGGAAAAGACGGTCATTTAATTAAATTTAAAGATAATTTCTTTAAAAATACTGATGCGCTTATTGATTATGTTTCTTATTCAGATTCAAAAGTAAAATTTAAACCTAATGATAGGATATTTTTCAAAAACCCTAATAATTTAAATATAATTGAATCTCTTAATAAAAATTTAGAAGACCTTGTAGAGCTAAACAGGTTGTGATGGAATTATTTTTTATAATTTTTCGTTTTTAGTCAATTATTCTTTAACTGACTTCCTAGATATATTTATATGATCTACATTTTTTATATCTCTAAAGTTCGGTTTTCTTTTTTCAATAAAAGCTTTAACACCTTCTTTAAACTCGTCTTGATCACAAAAATACTCTTGTGTATCTCTTTCATAATCTAGTTGCTGATCTAGTGTTGAAATAAGAGCGTGATCATGTGCAGCCACAACTGCTTTTAACCCTCTTATTGCGCTATCAGATATTCTTTTTGCTATTGATATTGCTATATCTAATAATTCATCATCTGGAACACATTTCCATATCAAACCCCAATTATAAGCAGTTTTTGCATCGAGATCATCTCCCAGTAAAGCAAGGCCATTTGCTTTTGCTCTTCCCACAAGATTAGGAACCAACCATGATGCACCAACATCGGGGATAATTCCTAATTGTGGAGCAAAAACTAATTTAAATTTAGCTGATTCAGCGGCAATAACTATATCCGCACACAATCCTAAACCAACACCTCCGCCTGCCGCTATACCATTAATAGCTGATATTACCGGTTTTTTTGAACTAACTATTGATCGAACAAGCGGATTAAAACCAACCTCCATAGCATTAGCGGTACTTTTCCCCGATGACCATCCTTCTTCAATAGGCCAATCTCCTCCAGCTAAATCTGCTCCAGCGCAGAACCCTCTGCCATTGCCAGTTAAAATTATTGAACGAATGGATTTGTCATCTTGACACTCTTCAATGTTTTTCAATATTGCTTCAACTAAAGGTCTATTTAGGCTATTAAGAACGTCAGGCCTATTAAGTGTGATGATACAAATTTCTCCATCATGAATATTTTTTTGTATAATCTTATCCATTTTTAGCTCTCTGTAAGTTAAGACGCAATTTTATCAAACAATTTGACAAAATTATCAGATGACTGGGCGCCAGTTATAATTATTTCATTATTGATAATATATGTTGGTACACCTGCAATTCCAAGATCTCTAAAAGACCATTCTTCTGCCTCAACTTCCTTACGATCTATATCATTAAGAAAAGATTCCTTTATGTCATTTTTATTCAAGTTCAATTCCTCAGATATTTGTAATAAAATATCTGTGTCACCTATGTTTTTTCCTTCTTCAAAATAAGCAATAAAGAGAAAGTCTAATAATTCTGACTGTTTGTTATAGGGCAGGGACCACCTTATCAACCTGTGACTATTAAAAGTATTAGGCGTTATATCTATCTTATCATAATTAAACTTTATTCCCACTTCATCACCAGCTTGGGAAATTCTTACACCAACTTCTTTAGCGGTTTTTTCACCAAATTTTCGTTCGATATATTTCTTTCTATCTACCCCCTCTAATGGCATCGTAGGGTCTAACTGGAAGGGTTTATATGTAACAGAAAATTCTATATTTTTTCTCTGATCTAAAGCTGAATCAAGTTGTTTTTTTCCTATATAACACCAAGGACAAACTGTATCGGATATTACATTTATTTTAATCATTCTTATTTAATCTCTAATTTATTTGCTAATTTTAGTTTCGAAAGGCATAACTGTCCATAATGGAAAATAATTTAAATTTTCTAGTAGACAGTCATTGTCACTTGATATTTGACGATTATAAAGACGATATTGATCAAGTGATTGAAAGAGCCTTTGATGCTGGTGTAAAGGGATTAGTAGTTATCTCAACACAAGAAAAAGAATTTGATTCAATTATTAATTTGTCTGAAAAATACGACAATATCTATTGTAGTATTGGTATTCATCCACATTCAGCTTCCGAGCATAAAAATATTTCTGAAGACAGAATTATTGATTTAACAAAACATGATAAAGTTATTGGTATAGGTGAAACCGGATTGGATTTTTTTTATGAAAATTCAGAAAAAGAGATTCAAATAGACCTGTTTAAAAAACACATAAAAATTTCTAGAGAAACTGGATTACCTTTAATAATTCACACCAGGGATGCAGATGAGGAAACTTGCGGACTCTTAGAGAGTGAATACAAAAGAGGAAAATTCAATGGTCTAATCCATTGTTTTACTGCAGGACAAAAAATGGCGGAAGTTGCTTTAAGACTCGGATTTTATATATCATTATCAGGAATAGTTACATTTAAAAATGCTAGTGAGCTCAGAGAAACTATCAAGAATTTACCTTTAAACAGGATAATTGTTGAAACAGATTCTCCCTATCTTTCTCCTGAACCTGTAAGAGGTAAAAGGAATGAACCATCAAATGTAGTTCATACAGCAAAATATTTAGCTAATTTTTATCAGGTATCAGAAAAAGATTTTTTCAATATTACTACTAGTAATTTTCTTAAAATCTTTAAAAAAGCAAAAAAAGAACATATCTATGGCTGAAACACTCAAAATTACCATTTTAGGATGTGGGTCTTCTGGCGGAGTTCCGAGGATTGGAGGTGATTGGGGTAGTTGTGATCCTAATGAAAAAAAAAATATAAGGACAAGATGCTCTTTGTTGATTGAAAAGACGTCAAAAGAAGGAAAAACCACTGTTTTAATCGATACTTCACCTGATATGAGACAACAATTAATAAACGCAAAGGTAATTAATTTGGATGCTGTTCTTTATACTCATGATCATGCCGATCAAACAGGAGGAATAGATGATTTAAGGGCTTTTGCGTTAAGAAACAGAAAAAGAGTACCTGTATATTTGGATAAAGAAACATCAAAAAGACTAATACCAAGATTCGATTATTGCTTTAAAGATGGTGAAAAATCTGGTTATCCGGCAATATTAGAAGAAAATAGAATCGAATTATTTAAGGAATTTGTTATATCTGGATCTGGTGGAGAAATTAGTTTTCTTCCTTTCTTACAGAAACATGGAAATATTGATTCTATTGGTTTCAAATTCAATAATATAGCTTATTCAAGTGATGTAGTAGGTTTTCATGATAAATCATTAAAATACCTCTATAATTTAGATTATTGGATAATAGATGCATTAAGACATTTACCTCATCCAACTCACACCCATTTAGATCAGACGCTCAACTGGATCAAAAAATATAAAACAAAAAAAGCTTATCTTACTAATATGCATATAGATTTAGACTATAATTATCTTCTTGAAAACCTTCCTAATAATGTGCTTCCTTCTTATGATAGTTTAAACTTTAAAATAGAGGTATAAGGTATATTAATTTATACATAATATATATTATGCGCAAATGATTAAACTTATTATCAAAAGATTATTGGTGGCTATACCTACCCTAATAGTAATAATAGCATTTGTTTTCATCTTAATGAGATTGGCTCCAGGTGGTCCATTTACTAACGAAAGAGCACTTCCACCGGAAATAGAAAAAAATATTCAAGCTGCTTATAATCTTGATAAATCGATACCGGAACAATTTCTAATTTATGTTTCAAATATAACTAAGGGTGATTTTGGCCCTTCATTTAAATACAAAGATTTTACAGTTAATGAACTTATATTGAGCGGTTTTCCAGTTAGCCTTACTTTAGGTCTGTCCTCCATAATTGTAGCCCTTTTTTTGGGTGTTTTTCTAGGAACTGTAGCAGGAATTAAAAGAAACACATATTTTGATCACATTATTATGAGTGTCTCTTTAATTGGCATTTGTGTCCCTAGTTTTGTTTTAGCCCCTATCCTATCGCTTTTCTTTGGACTTTATCTGGGTCTACTTCCTATTTCTGGCTGGAATAATGGAAATATTCTAAATCTAATTTTACCTATAACAGCTCTTTCACTACCTCAAATTGCAGTAATCTCTAGAATGATGAGAGCTAGTACTATTGAAACCCTTAATTCAAATTTTATTAAAACTGCAAGATCGAAGGGTCTTTCTCAAAAGATTATAATTAGGAAACATGTTTTAAGGGAATCAATTCTTCCAATCATAGACTATCTAGCTCCGGCATCTGCGGGTTTAATGACAGGTTCAATAATAATAGAACAAATATTTGGATTACCGGGGATAGGAAGATATTTCGTTGTGGGGGCCCTTCAAAGAGATTACACCTTAGTAAGTGGTGTGATGATTCTATATGCTACCCTTCTCATTATTCTTATATTATTTTCTGATATTCTAAGAGCATTTCTAGACCCAAGAGTGAAATTAAAATGAATTTTGATTTATTAGATAGAGAAAGAAAAGAAAAAATTCTGAAATCTGCTCTTTCTGTTAGAGGAAGATCACTTTGGTCGGATGCAAGAAGAAGACTTTTTAAAAATAAGGCCGCAGTTACCGGTTTAATTATTTTGTCAATAATCCTTTTATTCTCTTTATTTGGACCTCTATTCTTACAATACAAATTTGATCAAACTAATTGGGATGCAATATATCAAGCTCCAAACCTTCAGAATGGTCATTATTTTGGTACCGATGGAAACGGGAGAGACTTACTCGTGAGAATTTTATACGGAGGAAGACTTAGTCTTACAATAGGTGTTATTGCCACTTTAGTGAGTGTTTTTATAGGAGTTACTTATGGAACAATTTCAGGATATCTAGGCGGTAAAATTGATATAGTTATGATGCGCATTGTCGAAATCCTTTATGCTATGCCCTACCTAATATTTGTAATAATTCTAATGGTCGTTTTTGGAAGAAATATTTATTTATTATTTATTGCTATTGGAGCAGTGGAATGGCTTACCATGGCAAGAATTGTCAGAGGGCAAACAATCTCATTGAAAGAAAAAGAATTCATAGAAACCAGCAAAGCTTTGGGTCAGTCAACTTTTCTCATTATAGTTAAACACATTATCCCTAATTTAGCCGGACCAATCATTGTTTACATAACCCTTATGGTTCCGGCAGTTATTATATTGGAGAGTTTCCTTTCATTTTTAGGCCTAGGCGTACAAGAGCCTCTTACTTCATGGGGAGTTTTAATATCTGAGGGATCAAGGGATATGGAAACTGCATGGTGGCTTTTAATATTTCCTGGAACTTTTATGGTTCTAACCTTGGCATCATTAAATTTTATAGGTGATGGTTTACGAGATGCCTTAGACCCAAAAGAGTATTAATTTTTTAATGAACGAAATCCTTAAAGTAACTAATTTATCAGTAAGGTTTGATACTCCTGAAGGTTTATTCAGTGCAGTTAAGAATATTTCATTCGACATCAATGAAGGTAAGTGTCTTGGAATAGTTGGTGAATCCGGATCTGGGAAAACGCAAACCTTCTTTTCAATTACGGGCTTATTATCAAACAATGGGGCTTGTGATGGGAGTGCTTTCTTTAAAGGGATAGATTTATTAGGCAAAGATTCAAAAAAGATATCAAAATTAAGAGGGAAAGAAATTGGCTTTATTTTCCAAGATCCAATGACTAGTCTTACTCCACATATGAAAATTGGCAATCAGATGATTGAAGCATTAGTTTATCATGAAAAAACCAGTAAAAAAGAAGCCCTTAAAAAGGCTAAGGATATTTTAAGTATTGTTAGAATGCCTAGAATTGAAAATATCATGCAAAAATATCCTCATGAACTTTCCGGCGGAATGAAACAAAGAGTAATGATAGGTATTTCTCTGATGTGCAGTCCTTCCTTAATTATTGCTGATGAACCCACAACAGCCCTAGATGTAACAACTCAAAAAGATATATTGAATATATTTAATGAGCTTAAGTTGAATAAAAATATAACCATAGCCTTAATATCTCATGACATTGGGGTAATTGCCGAGGTGTCAGATGATATAATGGTTATGAATGAAGGTAAATTAATAGAAAAAGGTTCGTGTAATCAAATATTGAAAGAACCTAAAGAAGAATACACTAAACACCTTCTATCATGTATTCCTGAATGGTTAAATTGAGATTAATATGAACAATACTGTATTAGAAGTAAAAGACCTAAGATGTAAATTTTTAATAAAAAATAATTTTTTTAAGAGTAATATTTATTTGGAAGCCATTAATGATGTTACCTTTGATATTCAAAAAGGAGAAACATTGGGTATTGTTGGAGAATCTGGTTGTGGAAAATCAACATTGTGCAGAACTATAACAAATTTGAATAATAAAAGTTCAGGAGATATTAAATGGTTTAATAAAGATCTTGATGATTATAATGCAAAAGAATTAAAGTCATTGAGAAAAAGAATACAGATAATCTTTCAAGACCCTTATGGAAGTTTGGACCCAAGGATGAATATAGGCAACATAATTAAAGAGCCAGTCGAAATTTTTAATAAGGATCTATCATCAGTCGATAAAGCTTTTAAAGTCATATCTGTAATGGATAAAGTTGGATTGTCAAAAGATCTGTACAATAGATATCCACATGAATTATCAGGAGGGCAATGTCAAAGAGTAGGTATTGCTAGGGCTATAATAAATGAGCCAGAGGTTTTAATATGTGATGAACCCGTTTCATCGCTTGATTTATCTGTTCAGTCTCAGATTTTAGATTTATTAGATGAACTTAAATTAAATTATAATTTAACTATGGTATTTGTCAGTCATGACCTTTCTGTTATAAAAAATATAAGTGATAATGTTATAGTTATGCA
>Ga0066372_10000218_pt1 | contig 20498 bp, 18 predicted proteins | sample Knorr_S15_td_250_FD_77011 | JGI IMG/M metagenome (GOLD analysis project Ga0066372, IMG submission 77011) | Marine microbial communities from Southern Atlantic Ocean transect - Knorr_S15_td_250_ad_251m_LV_A | ecosystem: Environmental > Aquatic > Marine > Oceanic | place: Southern Atlantic ocean... | reverse complement strand
TGGATTTTGTTTCATATGATTTTTCTTTTTAGTAATTATATCAATTAACTAATGCTAATAATTCATCTTTCTTATAAAAAGAATTTTAGTGAATTTAAAATTTAATAATTTTAAAACAATTCTATAGTTTTGCTTAATATTGTGTTGAATGTAGGCTAATAAAATGAGACTATTAATTGCATATGGTGGCGGCTGGAGTAATGTTAGTGGAAAAGGGAAACATTTCCATCTTAAGGAACTTTCCAATACTCTTCAAAAATTTGATGTTGAATGCAAATTAGTTAATGATATAGATTATGCGAGAGGTTTTCCCAGTAAAAAACTGGGTGAATGGATTACCGGTAAAAAAAAATTTAAAAGTTTGATTAAGGAGTTTTCACCTGATGCAATTTTAATAGATAGGCTAGGTCATTTTGGATCTGCTGCTATAGATGCTAAAATTCCACTTTTTATTTTATTAAGAGGTAATTATTGGCTTGATCTTGAATCTTCTAAGAAAACACTCTACAATGACAAAAAGATGAGAGCTGTTATCTGGTTCCGAAATAGGATCGCTGAAAAATGCTTTAAGAATGCAACAGTGCTTTTACCCATATGTAGATACTTGGAAAATGTAGTGAAAGAACGTTATCCGAATCAAGATACAAGTGTTTTTTTTGAAGGAGTTGATTCCTCACATTGGTATAACGGTGACGAGATACAACTAACGCATCCTTGTGTAGGCTTATTACAAGATGCTAATGTGTGGATTAAGACAAAGGAAATGCTAGTTTTAAAGAAAGTTTTAGAAAAAATGCCTGATGTGAATTTTTACTGGGCTGGAGATGGTCCGTACAGGGATCGCATTTTGTCTGAGCTATCAAAATTTAAAAATTTCAAATGGATAGGAAGGTTACAATATCCAGAGAAAGTAAGAGAGTTTTTGAGTTCTGTTGATGTTTATGCGCTAGTAAGCGGTATGGATAACGCTCCACTTACATTAAAAGAAGCACAACTTTTGGAAAAACCAGTTGTTGCAAGTAATGTAGGGGGTATTCCCGAAATGATGATAAATGAAGAAACTGGTTTTTTAGTAGACGAAGGAGATCATCAAGGATGGTTAGAAGAGCTTTCTAAAATTCTAAATGATAAGAATTTGGCTGAAAGTATGGGCAAACACGGAAAAAAGTTTGTGCAAGACACTTTCAATTGGGATGTATGTGCAAAAAAATTTCTTGATATATTAAATTCTAATTTGGGAAAGTGATAATTCTAAAATGCGTTTCTTGCGATTGTCATTTCTTTGTTTTCTTTTCATATGAATTATTCAATTTTTTAATAAGAGTCAAAGTTTGATTATCTAACAAATCTATATTAGGAATTACACAGTGGCCTCCTATAAAACCAGGAAACATTTTTGGTCTATTTCCTAAAAATTCGTGAATTTCGTCAGAAAAGCTCCACATCTCATCGTAGTCCACTCCATGCTCAATCGCAATTATGTTACTCAATTGAGCATAGTTTACCAACCAACCCAGATATGATGTGTCACAAATTATTTTTGCTAATTCTAAGGTTTCTGGTCTTGACATTTTTTTTGTCTTAATGCCACACTGTTTCATTAATTTTACATATCTAGCCGAAGCCCATCTACTTCTAGGAGCATTTGTTGAAATTACAAAAAATTTTGTATACCGTTTAAGATCGTATGCCATTCTCTTATGAATACCCCTTGTTGCACTATAGATTACAGGAACAGGCAATTTTCTTTGCAGCCTTTCTGTAGTTCCAGGCTTTATCGTGCTATGAATAACAATACATTCTGGTTGAAATTTTTTGTGAAGTTTTAGAATATTGTTAATGAATTTACCAGTTGCAGGTATAGCTATATGTAAAAATATGGTGTTAAAATTTTTATATTTTTCAAATTTTCTTTCATCCATCAAATCACGATTTAAATCAAATCCAACGGTAATGCTGTTTTTAGACAACAATTTTAAAATTGGTTTCCCTATTTCTCCTATTCCTGCTACAACATTTTTTTTCATTGTTTGATTTTTTGATTTTTTGCTTCTAAATTAATTTAGTGTAGTATTTGCACTCATATCCCTTGTAATAAATAATCTATACCATATTTCAAATGCTAATAGCCCAAAGAATTTGTTGACATATCTAACGTCTAAATCCTGTTTGTTTATGTATTTACTAACCCAATCTTTGTTAATCCAGCCATCTTTTATAATTGCGGAATCTATGAGATATTCCTGACAAATAGATTGCCCAAATGACTTCCATAGATTAAGCGTATTTACATTAAAACCCAATTTTTCTTTGCTGATTAATGATGAAGCATTATGCTTTTCTAATAATTTTCTTAAGGGTAGTTTTCCAATATTGTTTTGTTCATCATACTTGTATTTTGTTGGAATGTGAGGAGCAATAGAAAGCAATTCCTCACTCAGAAGAGGAGTTAATAGGTTCATGTCAAACGCATTAATTATTCTGGAATTAATCGGATTAAAATTATACAAAAGTTTTCCGTTATAATCTGCTAAATAGACTTGATTAATTCTAGATAATTCGTTATCAAAAAAAGGTAAAAGCCTATTGTAAATTGTATTCCATGAGAAATTACATTTTTTAGTAAATATATTCTCTTGATCAGGTACTCTATCTCTTTCATGACATTCTAAATACACCTTAACTTTTTCAAGCGGAGTCGAATCAGCAGAAGTTAAAGATAGAAATTTGTTGTACCTAAACGTATATCCTGCAAAAAGTTCATCGCCTCCGTCGCCTGAAATTAAGGTTTTTGATAATTCCCTAGATTTTTTTACAACATAGTACCAATGTAAATCCCAAAATGGTAATTTTATAATGCTAATTGCTTTAGGTAATTCAGCTAAATAGTTTTCAAGATAAATTATGTGATGTTCGGCATTAAATTTTTCTGCAATCTTTGATGCTACAAGAGTTTCATCTACACTGTTTGCAAATTTAATTGACACAGCATGTAATTTTATCTTAGGTTTTATTTTACGGAGTAGTGCTAATACTAATGTTGAATCTACACCACCACTAAGTGCAATTGAAATTTCCTTGTCTTCCAGAGTTTCAAGTTTGCCCCGCATTTCATTGCAAATCAGGTTTTCATAGTGCTGAACATTAATGGGATGTGGTATCGTCAAAAAATCTTTTGAGTTTTTTGTAGGTAAATTTGGCTTTATTAACGGATCATATCTCAATGTTAGAATATTTGTGATTGAAGAAGGTTCTGGTGAATAGAAATTAGATTCCACGGCCAAGCCCTCGAAAAACTAACCCAGCATCCTTTGCAGAATTTGTATCAATCACACCCCTTGAATCTATTAGGATTGGAACTCTCATTTTAGTAAATATTTTGGGATCGATTTCCTGAAATTCTTTGTGCGCTGTAATAATTATTGATGCATCAACTTTTGAAAGTGCATCCTCAATATTCTGTTCTATATTTATTCCAAATACTTGATTTCCTTTATAGTATGGATCATAAATTTTTATTTTCACACCTAAAGCTTGTAGTTTGTTGATGATTATTTTTGCTGGACTTAATTGAACATCCTTTATATCAGGTTTGTAAGATATGCCTAAAATCAAAATACTAGAATCCTTAAGAGATTTCTTACATTTTTTGAATGCGTCTAAAGTAAGATTGATTACATGATCAGGCATTTTCTCATTAATCTCTCTGCTTCGCTCTATGATACTTAGCTTCGAATTGGTTCTTCTTGCCGTATTCAAGAGCTGATATGAATTAATTGGCAAACATGGACCACCTACACCAGCACCTGGATAATGGATCTGAAAATTATATTTTCGTTTAGCGGCATCTAACACCTTCAGTGTATCAATTCCTAGCTTATCAAACATTAAAGATAGTTCGTTAACAAATGCTATGTTCGTGTCTCTAAAGACGTTTGTGGTAAGCTTTACTGCATTCGCTGTTTTGCAATCTGGCATTGCTACTAATTCAACTGAAAATACAAAATCATAGATCATTGTGATGATTTTTGTAGTTAATTCGTCTACACCTGCCACCAGTCTTGGTAAATTTATAAAATCATGTAAAATCTCACCAGGGTTTGCATTTTCCGGACAAACACCAATTGTGAAATTTTTCCCGACGTACAGCCTATTAGAACCCTCCAGAATTTTGATTAAATTGTTTTCAATAAAACCAGGTTCAATTGTGCTTTCAACAACAATAAGAGAATCAGATGGAAGCATATGACTTAGTTGTTTACCCACATCTTCAAGCGCAGAATAACTCGGAATATTTTCTTCGTTCATGGGTGTAGGTAATGATAATAAAATTAGATTTGCTTCCGTTATAGCCTCATTAATATTAGTAGTTGCTAAAAAATTTCCATTTTTTCTAACTTTGTTGAATATCTCTTCATATCCAGGTTCGTCATTAAGTGGAAAGTTTCCTCTATTAATTGAAGACACTAATTCTTCATTAATATCGACACCAATAGTTTGTAACCCAGCTTTGGCAAACGATAACGCTGTTGGAAGACCAATTCTTCCAATCCCCACCACACAAACCTTCAAGGATTTAGCTTCTAAAGAATTTTTCACATCATCGATATTATTCATATCTATTTTTTTTGAGTTTTCCAAGTTTGTTTACACTCTATCAGATTATATCTTGGCTTTTTAAGAGCTAATATCATTTTGTACTAGAATGATTATATCTCAAAATTAAAAACTGATTAAGCGAATATCTAAGCAATTATGATTAATATGCACAATACTACAAGTAGCCGAGTTTTTTTAATTCCCGTTCTACTGATTTGGTCTCTTCGTCACTAAGTTCTTCGCTGATATTTACGTCTGATTTTACTAAGAAGTTTGAGAGAATTAGTTCCATCTCCCTTACCATTTCATGGTTAATACTAGCCAAATTATTTTCTTCTGTAGGATCATTTTTTAAATCATAAAGATGAATTTTTTCATTAGATGATTTTCGTGAACGAAAATATTTGTATTCAGAAGTTCTTACCCCTACCATTTTCCCTAACGGTTCATCTTTCAATATAGAAGCAGTTTCCAGATAAATTGAATTAGCTATGTTTGATTCATCTTTTAGTGGAACTAAGCTCTGTCCGTCTATTTGGGCATCCATTTGTGATAAACCAATAAAATCTAGAATAGTTGGAAATACATCCACGTTTGCTGCTTGAATTTTAACTATTTTATTCTCAGTTATATTATTTCCAGAAAAAATTAAGGGTATACGTAATAACTCATCATATAGATACCAACCCGCTCTACTCCTCAAACTTCTTTTTTCTAATTCTGTTAAATCCTTTGTTGCATCATTAAATCTTTTTTCTTGTACTACTTCTCTAGTTTTCTTAACAACTTTTTTTGCGGTAGGCCAGAATGATTTAGGTAAAAACTTTTTCCCTGCGTTTACTGTTTTTGTAAGTTCTGGTTTGTAGTCTAAATCTCGCTTACCAGATACTGAAACATATTCCCCATGATCCGATGTTATGACCACAAGTGTAGACTTTAAATCAATTTTCTCTAAAAATTTACCTAGCCAATAATCAATCACTGATATTGCTCTTTCATATTTATTTTTTCCAAACTTTTCAGAATTAAATTGCTTTGGAATAACTATTGGTTTATGTAAATCTAGTAAATAGATAAAATGTATCCAAGGTTCTTTTAAATTATCTTTATCTAATCTTTTAATAATTTCATTACCAAAACCTTCATCCAAATATGAAAAAGTAGATTTAAAATGAAATTCAGAATTAGTTTCGCTAAAATTTGCAGTTAGACCATCAAGTGTTAAAGAATTTGGCGTTGTTACATACGTATGATAACCTAATTTTTTTAGATGAGTGAAAAAATTAGGTTTTTTTGATTTTAGTTTGTATGTACTAATATTACTATGGAAAGGGTATAGCCCAGTAAAAATACTACCCAATGCAAGTGCGGTGCCGTCAGCACAAGAAACAGATTGATTAAAAAATATTCCATTTCTAATCAATTGATCAAAATTTGGTGTGCTGTATGATATTGCATGATCATGGCAATGATCTGCCCTCAAAGAGTCAATGCCTAAAAACAATATATTTGAATTCATAATTGCTTCATAAGATGGGTTTTAATATTATTTATTATGCCTGGACCCCAATATTATAATTTTTAATAGATTGTTCAAGGTTTCCATCAACACATTAGTAGGATATTTTTTATAACCTGAATTAAAATTGAAAAAACAGGCATATGACTAAAGCAGAAGAACTAAGAAAAACAATTGAAGCAAAACCATTACTAAAAGTGGCTGGTGCTTTTGACGCTATGTCAGCAAAATTAGTTGAGATTAGCGGTTTTGATGCTGTTTGGGCTGGAAGTTTTGCCATTTCAGCAACTCACGCACTACCAGATGCTAGTATTCTTACTATGACAGAGTTTTTACAAGTTGCAAAAAATATGGTTGATTCATGTCAAATTCCAATTATTGCTGATTGTGATACAGGTTTTGGTGGCCCAACTAATGTGGTTCATTTAGTAAAACAATATGAAAAAGCTGATGTCGCTGGAATAAGTATTGAAGATAAAACATTTCCAAAACAAAACAGTTTTCTAGAAAACACTAAGCAAGAATTGATCGATGAAAAAGATTTTGTTTCAAAAATAATAGCGGCTAAAAATTCGAGAAAGGATCCAAATTTCTTTATTATTGCACGAACGGAAGCATTAATTGCTGGATTAGGTCTTGATGAAGCAATCAAAAGAGCAAGAGCTTATGAAAATGCTGGTGCAGATGCAATACTAATTCATTCAAAAAAAAATTCGCCAGATGAAATATTTGAGTTTTCAGATTTATGGAAGGGAAGTGTTCCACTAATAGTTGTACCAACATCTTATGGAAGTGTAACAAATGATGAATTAATAGCTCACAAAATTAAAATTGTAATTTTTGCTAATCAAACTCTGAGAATTGCCCATGCATCAATGTCTAGATTGTTAAAAAAATTAAACGTTGCACAAAGCTTGGATGAAGTTGATGAGGAAATGTCTTCAATGGAAGAAATTTTTGATTTACAAAAAATGTTCGAGTTAAATTCTCAAGAGAAAGATATTGAGGAAAAATTAAAAAAATTAGGTTATATTAGTTGAATAAAAATACACAATTTCAAATGGTAGATTTTTTTGTTAAAAATGGAATAAAAGATTTTGTTGGAGTACCAGATTCAACATTAAAACATTTTATTTCATATCTTATAAAAAAAAATAAAATTATAATTTCAACAAGAGAGGACGAAGCTATAGGAATTGCTGCTGGCATTTCTATATCAGGAGTTTCTTCGCTGGTGTTTATGCAAAATGCTGGATTTGCAAATTCTCTGAGTACAATCACTTCTTTAATTGACTTGTATCAGATTCCCATTCTTTTCTTAATAGGCTGGCGTGGTTATTTAAAAAATGATGCACCGGAGCATGAAAAAATTGGAAAAATACAACCTAAACTAATTAAAAATTTAGAACTGAGTTCAAGAATAATTAATGATAAAAATTGGAAGGGTGGTTGTAGGTGGGCTTTAAAAAAAATTTCAAAAAATAAGTCATGTGCTTTAATTATTAGGAGGGAATTCGTTGATTAGAAAAGATGCAATCAAAGTTTGTGCAAATTTAATTGGCAATCAACCAATTATCTCTGCCAATGGATTCATCAGTAGAGATCTGTTTGATGTATCCGATAAAGATTCTAACTTTTACATGATTGGTTCTATGGGACTAGCATCATCTATTGGCCTAGGGATTGCATTAAAAAAACCTAAAAAAAAAATATTTGTCTTTGATGGTGATGGAAATATCCTAATGAATTTGGGTTCATTTGTTACTATAGGCTCTAAATTACCTAAAAATCTAGTTCATATCATTTTTGATAACGAATCTCATGAATCAACAGGAAGACAGCCAACAAGTTCTGGTAAAATTGATATTTCAAAAATTGCGAAGGTAGTGGGGTATTCTGTTTACAAAACAAAGTCAATAAAGAATTTAAATCATACAATAAAAAAAATCCAAAAAAAATCTGGACCAATTCTTGTTTTAATTAAAGTTTCAAACAGTAAGAAAAAAAGTCCAAGAATTGACATTAATCCAATAAAAATTAAAACCAGATTTATGGAAATTATAAACTAGTTCAAAATGAAAGCTATTATAATTGCCGCAGGTTTGGGAAAGAGAATTTCAAGCAATCTTTCTGAATTGCCTAAGGCATTGATCCAAGTGAATGGCGTTTCAATTATTTCAAGACAAATATCGCTTTTTAAAAAAAACGGTATTAACGAAATAATTGTAATCACTGGTCCATTCAAAGAAAAATTCCCTATGATGGATGTTACGTATGTTCATGATGAAAAATTTGAAGAACATGATATACTGGGAAGCTTAATGGAAGCCAGAGAACATATTTGTAATGATACAATTATCACGTATTCAGATATAATTTTTGAGGATTCTATTTTGAAAAGTATCCTTCAAGCAAATTTTGATATTGGAATTGCGGTAGATCTTGATTGGAAGATTGGATATGAAAATCGTAAATTGCACCCAATATCAGAGGCTGAAAATATCTTATTTGATAATTCTAGAAATATTTTAGAAGTTAGAAAAAACATACAAAATTCAAATTTGGAAGTAGGTGAATTTTTAGGTATTATAAAATTATCAAATAATGGTTGTAAATTATTGTTGAAAAAATATAATGAAATCAGAAATAAAAACAATGGTCCATTTCATGATGCGAAGTCTGTAACTAAAGCATACATAACAGACATGGTTCAAGAATTAATTGAATCAAAAATTGAAGTTAAACCTATCTTCATTTCTGGAAAATGGTGTGAAATTGATACGACTGAAGATTTGGAAAGAGCAAAAAAAATATTTTAAAATTATGCAGAATTCTGAATTCTCACCAATTCACTCCAAAGAAACTCTTCAATTTCAAGCCTTGAACTGATTAAATTATTAGCTTCTGCAGGATCTTTCTCAAGATTGTATAATTCCTTCGTATCATTATATTCATTGTATATCAATTTCCATTTTGATGTTCTAACAGATTTTACATTAGGTTCTTTAGGCGGTTTATTATCGTTCAATGGATTTCCTGTTTCCGTAAATGCAATCATTTCCGGTTGTTTTTCGCCTTTAATCAGAGGTAATAAAGAGACTCCATCAATACGTTCATAATTTTTGTCTAAAGGAATTTTCAAATAATCTAAAATTGTTGGCGTAAGATCTACTGTCCTAATTTGTTGAGTTATATGTCTAGGACTAAAATCTGGACATAGAAAGTAAGTGAATGTTCTTAACGTATAATCGTAACAAAATGCACCATATGCACGCTCACCAAATTTTTCACCGATACTTATTCCATGATCAGACATTATTAAAATCAATGAATTCTTATCCAAACCATATTTTGTTATTGTCTGCAATATACTATCTAGATAAATCTCAGCTTCATGAAATAATTTGCTATATCTTTTTTTGTTTTCGTCAATTTTATTAAAATATTCCTTGCTATAGTTTGTGTAAACTTTTAAAACTTCATTCATAATTGTAGTATGAATTTTACTATAATGCAAATACAAAAAGAACTTTTTTTCCTTAGATATACTCGCCATTTTTTTAACTAATTCTGAATGTTTTGTCACTAGATTGTCTTTTTGTTCTTCATGTATGTGAAATTCGTCAAAACCCTGCCTAGGTAATATCAATTCATTGATGAGATCACTTTCTGTATGATATCCATTTTCATGAAGATATTCTGTTAGAGTTTTGAATTTTGATTGTTTGAATTTATAGGTTGACCAGTAGCTATTTGTGCCCGTTCGATTTCCATAACATCCACTAAACACTGCATGCATAGCAGCTATTGTATGTGGTCCATAGGTTATTGTTTGAGAGAAAAAAGATGAGGCTGATTTTAATTTGGTAAAAACTGGTGAGTTTAATGCGTAGTCTAACCTACCACCGTCTATCATGATAATAATTACGTTTTTACCCATCACAGTTTTGGGATAAATAATGTATAATTAACTTTGATTATTATTTTCTATGAGGATTAAACCATAATGCGGTTTCAGCAATTACTCTTGATAGATTTTTGGCTCCAAACATGGATAATTCTCTCTGTGAATCCCCAGGTATTTTGCCACCTATTCTTAAAACAACAAGATTTCCACTGCCACTAAAATTATGCCTAATGAATGGTTTTATGTATGCAGAATCTCCAGGTTTTATTGATTTAGTATACTTTTTGCCATCAAGTTCCCAATTCAAGAGCAATTCATCGTTTCCAACATTATAAACAAACTGATGAAGTCCAGCTATAAGATCATAGTCCTCATTGTTAGAATTTTGTACTTTAATTTCAAATGTTTTTGAGAATGGTAATGAAGAGGTAGAAGCTAATTCAATAAATTCATAATTTTGTGATTCTTCTGGGTAACCCCATTTTTTGCAGTCCTCAGATGATTTTATTATAACTTTCTTTTCAACTTTATCGTTAGAAATTAATTCTCTAGTGTTAACATTAAATGCATTTGCTAGCAGAACTATCTCCTCTGTTGATGGTAAACGTTTAGCATTTTCAAGATCATGAATAGTTTCTATTGAAAGTTTTGTTCTTCTTGATACTTCATTAACTGTTAGGCTTGAAATTTGTCTATGGAACTTTAAAAGCGAAGCACTACCATTTTCTCTGGTAGAAAAATCAAGAGAAAATTGTGAAGCCAATTCAGTTGCAAGGCTAGCCAGCTCTTGTTTTATTTCACCAGTAAGTTTATCACCATATGTAAGTGCTAAAATCAGTCCGTTTTTGTTCGAATTTTTCCTAGTAGCAAATGTATGGGGAACAAATGGTGTAATGTACATAGAATCACCAGTTTTCATTATTGCAGTTTGTTTTTTACCATCTTCATCTATATAATAGAAATTAACATTTCCAATAAAATAAGTAAATTGATGCATGAAATGACCATTATTCCATCGCACCATAGGGTTTTCTGGATCGTTATCATTTACTACACATAATTGTTTTATCCATTCAGGTCTAAATGGAGCTACATCGCTCATTACCGTATCACGATATTCGTAGTACGGTTTTCCTGCCCTGTTCATTACTCTAGATGTTTTTTTAGACTCTTCCGCAGACATTATCTTAACACCTGTTGGAGAATCGTCACGTATTACATAGAAGTCAGATGGATTTACTGGCCAAATTTTTGTAGCCGATTCAATAATTTCTGAGGGTAATGATTTTTTACCTTCAATTATGGCATTTATTTGTTCAAGAGGTACATTCAATTCTCTTGCGGCATCTTCTGGACGTCTCTTAAGATCGTTTAAAATTCCTAAAAAATTTTTTCCTGTCTTAATCAAATGAAGCGATTCGTTATTAATTTTGTTAGATTCTAACACTTTATCCACTGTCATATTCATCTCCATACATTTTATCTTTAATCCACGTTCTTAACATCAATCTTTTTAAATTTTCATCATCATGATCCTCAAACGTTGTTCTTCCATGAACAATCCAGTGATTATCTGAAAAAACTATGTCGTCAGGCTTCAAATCATAACGCATCACCATATCTTCTTCATGCATAGAATTATCAAGATAAGTTAAAGCTTTTTCTTGATGTTCAGATAAAGGCTGGTTTTGAATATTATGACCTGCATTAATGTAATCCCTAAGATATCTAAAATATAATCTTCCATCTTTGAGGTTAAAAATTGGTTCAAAAACTGTAGGCGATTCTCCGTCCTTAAACTCCCCTCTTTTATCAAAATGAAATTTTTCATAAAAAATATTAAGCAAACCTCTCTTGTTTTTAAAAATCCTATTATGGATTGTATAAGCACTCAAAAATAAATTTGTCCCACCCAGTTTTGCATTATGAATACAAAAAAGACCCAAGTAATCAGGTACATCCTTCCATTGTGGGCTATCAGTATGATGTGATCCACCTTCTTTTGTTTCATGATACCTTCCCCCAGTTTTCATTGACTTTCCTACATCTTTTATCTCAACAATTTTTTCCTGCTGTATATTTTGAACCATCAAATCACCTAAAACATTAGATATCAGTTTATAGATTGATATTTTTTCTTTTAGTGAAAAATTTGTCAAGCTCATACCATCTATTATAAATAAACCAACACCATCAAGTAAAATTTCGTTTCTAAAATAAAGTATCTGTTTTTTTAAAAGTGGTAATTCATTTACGTTAAGATTGTCTAATTCATTTCGTCTTTCAACAAGCTCTTGAATAACCTCTGAATTTAATTTAACAAAGAATTTTTGTTTTTCATCTATCAATGTTTTATCCCATGCTAATTTTTTATCTGTCACGATTTCATCAAGATATTCAGTCATTTAGCACCAATATTTTTAAAAATTTTTCTAGCCCTTTCTAAATCATTTGGTGTATCAATCTCGCACCATTTTCCACTAATAATTAAAGGGGAAATTTTAGTTTTAGAATCAATCAATTCTTGTAAAATATCAACCAGTTTTGCCTTTTCTAATGAAACTGCATCATGAAATTTTCCAGTATGTGATTTCTCTAATTCTTCATATTTTTCTGTAAGGATTTTTGAGCCATCTGCAGATAATTTGATTATGCCCAAAAACTCTCCAACTTTATTTTTCGGTTCCAGTGAAATTTCCTTTGCAGAAACTTGTACCACTTTTTTTTGCTCTATTAAGACTTTATCAGCAAGATGTTTTGGGTTGTCAGAACGCTCCTCATATGATTTTTCCCAATCTAAATCAGATGCAACAGCGATATCATCATTAGAAGACAGAACTTGCTGAAGTATATCATCGTCAAAAATAATATCTCCAAAAATTACTAAAACATCACCACAAATTTTCTTTCGAGCAACCATCATACTTGCGAGCTGTTCAGTTTCGGAATATTTAGGATTGAATAAATATTCTACATCTTTAAGAATATATTTTTCTCTTTGATAACCTGTAACAACAAAAATTTCATTTATTCCATATCCTTTTAATAATGAAATTTGTCTTTCCAAAATGGACTTACCGTTGATATCTAATAGTGGCTTTGGGATATCTTTTGTATGCAAACCTAATCGTAAACCGGAACCAGCAGCCAGAATTATCGCACGCATGTATTTTATAAAATTAATATCCATAATATAATGTTAGAATAAATTTATCATAAACTATTTCCGCTCATTTTTTATTAATACCTTGATAATCTGATGTTCGAAGATGACTGAGATGCTTTCATATCTCCATAATTTTCAGGAGGATTAATGAATCCAATAGCTTTTATGCAATCAATCTGATTTCCCCACAATGAAAATATTATTAATTTCACCTACTGAGAAAGGTATTGGTGGTATTGCGCAGCATGTTCAAGGTCTTTCACAATTCTTAACTAACCAAAATCATAAAGTCGATATTATATCGTCTGAAAACACCTTTACCATTCCAGTAAAAGGTCTTAAGAACCCCAGCTTTATGCTATCATCATTTTTGAAAACTAGATCAATGAAAGGCAATGATGTTGTACATGCTCATAACATTCCTTCTGCTCTTGCCATGAAGAAAACGTCTGGCAAAAAAGTTCTATCGCTTCATGGTATCTATTCAAAACAAATTACTGCTCTTCACGGAAAAGTCTATTCAAACATCTCAAAAAATTATGAGGATAAGGCATTAAAATGGGCTGATGTAGTAACTGGCGTATCAAAGGAAGTATGTGACTACTATTCCAAAAATGGATTTGATGTAAAACATGTTCCAAATGCTATAGATCTTAATAGTTTTCCAAAAAAAGCTACTAAAAGATTTGAGAATCAAATTATTTACGCGGGGCGTTTATCGAAAGAAAAGGGAATAGATGTTTTGTTAGATACTGCCAGACGTCTACCTCCAGAATATAATCTTCTCATAGCAGGGATTGGACCTGAGGAGGAGAAAGTTCGTAATGTAGCTAATTCAAAAGCAAACGTGCATTATTTAGGATATCAATCTAAACAAAATACAATTTCATTAATACGCGGATCGGATTTGCTTATACAACCATCTCTTATGGAGGGAATAAGTTCTACACTTCTTGAAGCAATGGGTTGTGGAACTTGTATTATAGCAAGCAATGTAGGTGGTAATATGGAGATAATACAGAATGAAAAAAATGGTGTTCTTATTGAACCTAATAATGTAGAAAAAATGTTAGATAAAATCTCTAATTTATTATTAGAAAACGAAAAAAGAGTTGCGATGAGTGCTGAAGGTCTTAAAACTGCTATAAAATATGATTGGAAGCAAGTTGGAAAACTATATCTTGACATTTATGAATCTATTTTCCATTAATGAGTATTAAACAAAAAAATTTCTGAACTGTTTAATTTATTTCAAGTAAGATTCTATAGTTCTAATAAAATTTTTTGTTACTAATTCCCAGTTAAATGTGTCTTCTATGAATTTACGACCTTCAACTCCCATTTTTTTTGCTAAATTTTTATCCTTAAGTAATAATGAGAATTTATCAATTAGTTGTTGATGATTGCCTTGTTCTACCAAAAAGCCGGTTTTGCCGTCTACCATCATTTCTTGATTCCCTCCCACATTAGTTGCAACAACTGGTTTTTTCATCAACTGTGCCTCTTTTAGAGTTAATGGCGCTAAATCCATTCCTGTTACTAAAGCATAAACATCAATCTCGGTTAGATATTCTCTAACTTTATCTGGATACTGTAAATCTCCCAGCCAATGAAAATTATCATATTTATCAAGTTCCGAGAGTACTCGTTCTCGTAGTGGACCGTCTCCTGCCCAATAAAAATTCACGCCAGGCATTTTTTCTAAAACTTTTTTTAAAATTAGCATTTCAGAAGTTTTTCCCCACCAATTTGCACGCTGTAACAAACCAACGCATGGATGTTTAAGATTCATTCCTTTTACTTGATACCATCTAGATGCATCAACGCCTTCAAAAAATACCTCAGTAGATTTACCGGGAACAAATTTGTTTGTGATTTTTTCTAAATATTTACAAATTGGGAAAATTGCAGTTGCGCCATTAAATATCTCTTTAGCTAATTTATCCCATTGCCATAACGCAATTCGTTTGTGGAGAGGCTTGTACATTGTTCTTTTATTCCAATAAAGCTCTGACCAATAATGACCTCGTAGAAGAACAAATAGTGGTATGTTGGCTTTTAATGCGTTAATACCAAAGTGCCTTTGTCTATCAATAAAAATTGCATTAGGTTTGAACTCATCTATTAATTCATTGAATTTTTTTTTGGTTTGAAACCAGTTTCTAATTTTTCTACTTGGAAATCCATCCGCATAATCACTGTCAAAAACCAATTTGGATTCAACACCCAAGCTATTTAGTGTATCAGAAAACTCTTTCAGATGAAACAAAAACGAGCTTGAACCACTAATTAATAATCTCAAATTTTTCCCTTCGTAATATTAGATTCTTATCAATCTATAAGAGATAATCTATTAAAATATACTAAATGTCTTGAAAATCTTTATTTGAAATAATTTTGGTTAACCATTCATCTAGTCTCATTTTTGGCTCCCAGTTAAGCAATTTTTTTATCAGCGTTATATCTGCCTGAGTTACTCTTACATCACCGGATAGATCTGGACCGTGAACAGGTTTTAAAGATAAGCCAGAAGCATTGATAATCACATTTGCTAAATCTAATATTGATATAGAATTTTCTGTACCAACATTAAAAAATTCATGTTTGATGTTGCTGTCCATCGCTAAAATATTTGCTGCCACAACATCATCTATATACACAAAATCCCTTGTTTGTAATCCATCACCGTTAATCTTTGGTGGCATTTTTTGTTTAATTTTTTCCAAAAATAGTTTGATTACTCCAGCGTATTCCTTTGATTGTCTACGTCCAAAAACGTTGAAGTAGCGAAGACCTATTACATCCACACCTATTTCAGAATATTTTTCAGCTAAATATTCACTCTCTAGTTTTGTTTGCGCATATGGATTAACTGGTTTTCTATCATCGCTTTCTTTAATTGGAATTTTTTTCGGATTGCCATACACACTGGAAGAGCTTGCATAAACAACTTTGAATCCATATTCCTTTGCTAATTTGAAAATATTCTCCGTCCCATTGATATTAACATCAAAGTACTCATCCTTCATGTTAAATGACTGTTGTACAGAAGCTAATGCGGCTTCATGGAAAACACCAGATGTATCATTAACTAATTTCTCAAGAAGTTTGTAATCTCTGATATCACCATTTACAAAATTGATCTTATCACTAATCTCTGCAAGATTTTCTTTCTTTCCAGTATTAAAATTGTCTAAAACTGTTACTTCGTCACCGCGTTGAACCAAATATTCTACAATATGGCTTCCAATAAAGCCAGCACCACCTGTCACAAGAGTTTTCATATATTTCGTCCTAATCCGATTGCATGATATTTCACACCTAAATTTTTGTTAGAAAGAATTCTTCTAGTGTCTATTATGAATTTTTTATTCATATATTTCATAGTTTTATTATTAATTCGTTCATATTCTTTCCATTTAGTCATGATGACAGCGCATTGAGAATTTTTTAGTGCAGACGGAATAGAGTTTGCATATTTGATATGATCATGGAAAATTTTTCTAGCATTATCCAAAGCCTTTGGATCATGAATTTTTACTATCGCATCTGATTTGATTAATCTACGAATTAGTTCTACGCTCATTGAATCTCGTATATCATCAGTGTTTGGTTTGAATGCTACACCTAAAATGGTAATCTTCTTTCCCTTGATTTTTCCAATGTTCTGTTTTATCAATTCTATAATATTGTTAATCTGCTGTTTGTTGGTTTTCTCTACAGCATTAAGCATGGTTGGTTTAACACCAACTTTAGATGATAGATTGATAATTGCTTTCATGTCCTTTGGTAAACATGAACCACCGTATCCTGGTCCAGCATCAAGAAATAGATTTCCGATTCTAGGATCCAATCCGATTGCATGTGCTATATCATCAATATTTGTGTCTGGAATTTTCTGACAAATGTTTGCAAGTTGATTGATAAAACTGATCTTAGTAGCTAAAAATGAATTATTTGCATATTTGATCATCTCGGCTGTTTGATGATTTGTAATTATTATTGGAGTGTTTGGATTAAAACGCGAAAAGAATTTCCTAGTATTATTCATGAATTGCGTTCTATATCCTCCTAATACTATCGCATGTGGTTTTATTGTATTCTGTATTGCCTTACTTTCTTGTAGAAACTCGGGATTAGAAATTAAACCAAAGTCCTTACCAGCTTTTTTCTTGGAATTTTTCTCTAAAATTGGTAATATAACATTCTTCATTGTTCCTGGTATTACTGTACTTTTGATCAGTATGATGGGTTTCTGTTTATTTTTCGAAATTATTTTACCTACACTTCTAACAACTGTTTTTATAAATGACAAATCTATCTCGCCATTTTTCTTTTGTGGAGTTCCTACCGTAATAAAGATAAAATCGCAATTATTAATTAAAGAAAGTTTATCTGTAATTAACAGGTTTTTCTTCAAAGCTTTTTTTAATGTTTTTTTTAAATCTGATTCAAAGAATGTTGGCGTTCCTTTTGCAATTTTTGAACATTTTTCTTTATCCAAATCAATTCCCACAGTTGTGATTCCTTTAGAAGCCAAAACCGAGCTAAGTGTTAGACCAACAAAGCCTAAACCTATTACCGCAATTTTCATATCAAGGCACCTCTGCCTGCAGCCGTAAGAATTGTTTTTATCACAAAAATCAACCTAGCTTTAAACCATGTATTTTTAAATTTTGATAATGATTTGTACCAAAAAATAGCAATAAAAAATTCAAAATAGATATGCGGTTAACAAAGGGTATTAAGATAGTTGATTTCCATCAATTTTGTTGGAATCAAATAACAAATTAGTTAAAGTTGAAAGATCATCACATTATGGACGTTATCTACTAATCATTGGAATACTCGCGCTTTCTTTTTCGTTATCTGCTATGATACGAACTACACCTCTATCACATGGTTTTGAATTAACTGAATTTGACCCATTTTACAATTACAGGGCAACCCAATTTATGGTTGAAAATGGTTTGCCAGCATATTTAGAATGGCGTGATGATTTGAGTTGGCATCCATATGGAAGGGATGTTTCAGCTACCTCACAAGTAATGCTTCATACTTCTGGTGCAATGCTTTACCAAATTTTTGGTATGGGTTCTAGTTTGTATGATTTTACCATATGGTTTCCAGCGGTCGTCAGCTCACTCACAGCAATTGTTGTTTTTGCGTTAGTTAGAACAATTGGAGGCACAACAGCGGGTCTTCTTGCTTCACTCTTCTTTGCAGTCTCTCCTATGATCGTCTTGAGAGGCTCATTAGGCTGGTTCAAGTCTGAACCACTGGGTCTTTTTTACGGATTATTAGCTGTTTACCTGCTGATCAGTGGGATAAAATCAGACAACGGAAAAGTATCTGCCGCAAAGATTGTAGGTGGTGGTATCTTACTAGCCTTCGGCCTTGCTTCATGGGGAGGTGTCCAGTTTTTCATAATACCAATAGGGTTTTTTTTTCTAGCATTACCATTTCTGAGAAAAGATAACAAGTTCATCATTTGGACCTCGGTTATTTTTGTATCTGTATTCCTTTTGGTAACCGTATCATTTGAGAGAACTGGTATTGCGTTTATTTCAAGCCTAAATGGATTTTTCCTAATTGGATGCACTGCATTTCTGGTAGTATGTGTTATAATCAAGAGGACTATTAGTAAATCCCAACTACGTAATGGTCTTGCACTTTTAGGTGGTGCTGTAATAGCTGGAATTGCAGTAGCATCTTCTGGTGCGATCAATTTACCGGCGTTTAGGTATCTTAATGCCGCAAATCCTTTTTTGATTACAACTGACATACTCACAGATTCTGTATCAGAGCATGCAACAACTACTCCAGATATTTCATTTTTCTTTTTCTCAATTTTGATGGTCTTTGCAGGAATAGGAGCGTGGTTACTCTTCCAAAAAAAAGTAAACCATTCTTTGAAGATTAAAGACGAGATGGCTGCATTTGCTCTCATAATAGGATTTCTTGGAATCTATTTCAGCTCTGCATTTGTAAGATTAGAAGTATTTGGTTCAATATCAGTTATAATACTATCATCCATAGGCATATCAATTCTAATATCAAAGATTCTAAAAATAGAACATAAACCTACAAGCGTTGTAACCAAAATTTCTTTTCTAGTAATAATTGTAGCACTACTAATGGTACCTATGGTTTATCCTGAAAGAGTTAACTGGTCAAATACCAACTTAGAAATCCCTATTGTTTTACTCAATAGTGGTACTAATTTAGCCATTTCCACAAACGATTGGCCAGATGCCATGCAGTGGTTACGGGAAAATACTTCTGATGATGCAGTTATTGCGTCTTGGTGGGATTATGGATATTGGATTAGCACACTTGCTGAGAGAAAAACTTTAGCTGATAATTCTACATTGCTAGATTGGCAGATTAGAAAAATAGCAGCAATGTATATGAGTACGCCAGAAAATGCTTGGAAAATTTTAACTAGTGATGCAGCAACCGATGTGGGTTCATATTATGTAACATTACCGGGTGATATTACATCTGCAACTAGACTGACAGATGATGTTTATGATCCAGTGGTAAACAAAATAGAAATGTTTGCAGAATGGCAAATAGAAGACTCGAATGGAAATGGCATTATCAATAAAGACGAAGGGAATGATTGGTGGGTAGGTCTTTCTGATAAAACAACTCCGTCTGCGTCAGCTCCATGTGCAACAGGACCATGTGCAAAGTTTAGAACAAACCCTGGAACAATTGAACAATACCCAACAATATTTGATTATTGGGAATCAGAAGTGTATATCATACCACCAGTAGTAACTGGCTTAGATGCTGATTATGTTATAATAAATCTTGCAGTAGAGAAACTGACTGAAGAAAACGTATTAGATTTGTATACAATAAAGCAAAAAGGTGGTGATGAAACTAAGGCTTATTGGTTCTTTAAAATAGCGGGTTTGAGTGTTTTGGATTATTATAATCCAGAATTAACTAGTTACACTAATGAATTCTGGGATGAGACGCTTATAGGAAAATTGATACCGTTTACAGCTATACTGTATGTAGACCCCAATGATACTGAACGTCAATCAGAAACTTTCAAGCCGGGTTACACTGCCATCTATATTAAAGATATCAAGTTTCCTGCAGATGGGCAAGGTGCATTTCAATTGGTATACATGCCACCATCATTTGAGAGAGATGGAGAAGGTGCATTAACTGGTCCTCTAATTTATAAAATAAACAAAGAGTACAACCCAAATCAATAATTACTAAAAATCAAGTATTATTTTTTATACTTCTCTGCTTCTTCGGATCCGCCGGTAGCAGTTCCCTTACTA
>Ga0066372_10000214_pt1 | contig 20610 bp, 21 predicted proteins | sample Knorr_S15_td_250_FD_77011 | JGI IMG/M metagenome (GOLD analysis project Ga0066372, IMG submission 77011) | Marine microbial communities from Southern Atlantic Ocean transect - Knorr_S15_td_250_ad_251m_LV_A | ecosystem: Environmental > Aquatic > Marine > Oceanic | place: Southern Atlantic ocean... | reverse complement strand
TTAAGAATATGATTTTCATGAATGTTTCTCACAATTGGGTATATTGCAATATTTCCATAAGAGTCTCTCGCTATTATTTGTGAAACCTCAAACTCGAAATCAATTTTTTTTTCTATTATTGATTTAGATTTTACTTTTTTAAAATAGAAAATTGGATCAATTGTTTTTTTTATATTTATCTGACCTTTTCCATCATATCCCAAGGTACGGGTTTTTAGAATGCTTTCTCCAAACTTATCTTGCGCTCTTGAAATATCTTCTGGTGAAGTTACTTTAACATAAGGTGCTATTTTAATATTTAAGTTGTCTAGAAATCTTTTTTCTAACAATCTGTCTTGGCTTTTTTCCAGACTTAATTTTCCAGGCCTTATTTTTGATTTGTTAGTTAGACTATTAATAGTCTCTAAAGGAATGTTCTCGAATTCATATGTTATAAAATCAACGGATTTTTCAAATTGCAAAATATCGTCTTCATTCATGTAATCAGCATTAGTAAAAAAATCTGAATGAAATTGAGCAGGTGCATTTGTATCCGGACAAAAAATATGAGTTCTAACTTTTAATTTTTTTGCGGCTTCGCAAAGCATCATACCTAGTTGACCACCGCCAAAGATTCCAACAATAATGTTTTTACGCATTTTTAGGTCTTAAAGGAACATTTTCAGTTAAATTATCTCTCCAATTTTCGATCTTTGTTTCATAGAATTTGTTAGAAAGAGAAATTATTGATACAGCTAAAATGGCAGCATTCTTCGCACCAGCTTGTCCAATGGCCAATGTTCCCACGGGTACGCCTGCCGGCATTTGAGCTATAGACAAAAGACTGTCTATTCCTTTTAGAGATTTACTTTCTATTGGCACCCCCAAAACAGGCAAAGATGTTAGCGAGGCAACCATTCCAGGAAGGTGAGCAGCACCTCCTGCACCAGCTATTATAACTTTTAAACCAGATTTCTTAGCTTTTTTAGAAAAGCTATAAAGTCTTTTGGGCGTTCTATGTGCTGATATTATCTTCTTTTCATAAGGAATATTCAATTCTTTTAGAAAATCTGCTGCCTCTTTCATCGTTGCCCAATCTGACTGACTTCCCATTACAATAGAGATAAGAGCTTTCTTTTGAGATTGGCTTGCCAAAAATCTTAATCCTTAAAATTTATTCTTCTTTTAATTCTTTTAATTTCGAAAAAACACTATCTGCATCATAATTTTTCTCTTCAATTTTGTTTTCATGGGAAACTTGTTCATTAGATTCTTCTTCTAAAGTCTCAATAACATTCTCTTCTTCTGGGGAGTCTATCTTAGTGGCAGATGATTCTTTTTTTGCTTCCTTTTTTCTCTGATTTTCATTTCTCTTGGATGCTTTTATAACTTCTTTATCCAGGTCAATTTGAGAACATATACCCAAAGAAACTGGATCAACGGGATTCAAAAAGGAAGAATTCCAATGGGTTCTGTCCCTTATAGATTGAATAGTATTTTTTGTTGTTCCAACAAGACGAGAAATTTGTGCATCCTGCAATTCAGGATGATTTCTTACAAGCCAAAAGATAGCGTCAGGACGTTCTTGTCTTTTTGATAAAGGGGTATATTTAGGGCCAATTCTTCTTTTAACTTTAGGTAGATCTTCTCTTTTTTCTACACCATGTAGTTTGCTTTCAGAATTCTTTTGGCATTCTTCTATTTCTGCCCGCGTTAACTGTCCTGCGGCAATGGGATCAGCACCCTTTATACCGCTTGCCACATCACCGTCAGCTATACCTTGAACTTCAAGAAGATGTAGATCACAAAAAACTGCAATTTGTTCAAAAGTAAGAACTGTATTTTCTATTAGCCAAACCGCCGTTGCTTTAGGCATAAGTGGTTGAGACATCATTTTTCTCCTAATTTAAAAGATAGCTTTATATAGAATAAAACATATTTTGTAAAAGTTCTATAACATAGATAAATCTAAATTTTTCTATATAATTTTAATTTAAAAAATGGTTATTCTTTTTAATATGGAAGGTTATGACAATTATGGACGAAGAGCTAATAGAAAAAAAACCAACATTGTCGGCAATAAATAAGGAAAGTCTGGATGAATTATCTATTGAAGAGTTGGCTTTACGAATTAATATTCTTGAAAGAGAAATAATAAGATGTTCAGAAAAAATAAAATCAAAGGAGAATTCCAAAAGGAGTGCGGAAGATGTTTTTAAATAATTTTTTTATTTATAAAACTCTAATCAATAAAAAACTACTCTTCTTTTGGTTCATCCAAAATGTTTTTACTCCCATCTTCATTTTTCTGAACAGGCTTCTTTGTTTCTCCAAGAAATCCCTCAAATTTTTTATTAAATCTACCTACCCTTCCATCACGATCAACCAGTTTATGACCTCCTCCTATCCAAGCAGGATGAGATATTGGATCAATATCCAACTTTAGGGTTTCGCCTTCTTGACCCCAAGTTGAACGGGTTTCAAAGACAGTACCATCAGTCATTTCAACCTTTATATTATGATAATTGGGATGTGTATCCTTTTTCATCTTAACCTCTAAAATTCAGATTTATATATTGTAACATTGATAAACTTGCAAGGGAATTCTTGTTTAGATATCAGAGATTGTTAATCTTTCTTAATAATAAATCATGGATTCTTTCATTACCAGCAAGAATATTACCTTTTAAAAGATCATCTTTACTACCATTAATTCCTGTAACTATACCCCCGGCTTCCTTAACGAGTAGAATTCCTGCTGCAATATCCCATTCAGATAGATTTCTTTCCCAAAAACCATCGTATCTACCTGCAGCTAACCAAGCTAAATCTAAAGCAGCAGAGCCAGAACGTCTTATGCCGGCCACTAAGGGCATGAATTCTTCAAGCTCTTTGATAAAAATTAAGGGATTACCTCTTCCAAGATGCGGAATTCCCGTCACTATTACTGACTCAGATAATTCTTTTCTTCCTGCTATTCTTATTCTTTTATCGTTTAAATATGCTCCTTTTCCCCTTTCGGCTATATAAAGTTCATCGGTGATTGGCGAATAAACCATTGCCATCTCTAGCTTTCCCTCTACCTCGGCTGCTATAGAAATGGAGAAGTTAGGATTCCCATGTAAGAAGTTAGTAGTGCCGTCAATAGGGTCGATAATAAATCTATTATTTGAGGCTTTTGATCGGACACTGGCTTTTTCTTCCATGATAAAGGACCAATCAGGTTTTGCTTTATAGAGCTCATTAAAAATGATTTCTTGAGTGCGTATATCTGCTGAAGAGACAAAATTTGCTGGACCCTTAGTACTAACTTGAAGGTTTTCCAATTCGTTAAAGTCCCTTCTTAGTCTCGTAGAAGCTTTTTTGGCTGCTTTTATCATAACATTTAGAAGTGGAGAAGGCATTATTCTGTACGTTTTATATAGGATAAATCTGAAGTGTTAATAATAATATTTTCGCCAATCTCAATGAAAGGAGGAACCATTACTCTTAGTCCATTTTCAAGTTTAGCAGGTTTATAAGATGCTGCTGCTGTCTGTCCTTTGACAGTAGGTTCAGTTTCGGTGACACATAAAGAAACTTGGTCTGGGAATACTATATTTATTGGATCCCCTTCAAAACTTTCTATTTCTAATTCTATTCCTTCTTGAAGAAATGATAACCTTTCCTCCAAAATATCAGTTGAGAGTTGAATTTGTTCAAAAGTTTCGTTGTCCATAAAATGTGCTGTCTTATCTTCAAGAAAAAGAAACTGATATTTTTTACTTTCAAGTCTTAGTCTTTCTACTGTTTCAGATGATCTGAATCGTTCATTTAGTTTTGTTCCATCAGAAACTTTTTTTAACTCAACTTGAGCGAATGCTCCCCCTTTTCCTGGTTTTACATGAGATATCTTTATAGCAATCCATATAACATCTTTATGCCGAATGACATTGCCGGGTCTTATTTCATTTCCATTAATCTTCATTCAATATTTCTAAACCTCTTTATCCTTACTCCATTGCCCCAAAGTTGCGAGGGAATTCATTTTTGCTCTATGAGAGAAAGCTTTGGAAGATAATCTTTCATTACTTTCTTTTCCGCCCCAAGCTTTTAAGGCTGAAGCTTGTAGCGCTCTACCATAAGAGAAGCTTAAATTCCAAGGAAATTCTCCTATTCTGTTCATAGCATTAAGATTTTCAGTGGCTTCAATTTCTGTTTGCCCTCCGGACAAGAAGACAATTCCTGGAACGCTGTCTGGAACAACATCTTGAAAACATTTAGTAGTTTTTGATGCTATTTCTTCTGGTGAAGATTTTATTTTATATAATGATCCATTAATCACCATATTTGGTTTTAAGCATATCCCTTTAAGATCAACTCCATGAGCAACTAATTCTTTAAAAACCCTATCAAGAGTTATTTTTGTTACTTCATAACATCTATTTATATCATGATCTCCGTCCATTAATACTTCTGGCTCAACTATAGGAACAATGTCATTTTCTTGACATAAAGCAGCATATCTAGCCAAGGTATATGCGTTAGAATGAATGCATAATTCACTTGGAAGATCTTTACTAATAGTTATAACCGCTCTCCATTTAGCAAATTTAGCCCCCAGCTTATAATATTCCTGGAGTCTTTCACGTAATCCATCTAAGCCCTCAGTAATCTTTTCACTATTATTTAGCGTTAAATCCTTTGCGCCAGTATCAACTTTTATTCCTGGGAGTGATCCAGATTTAGAAATTACCTCCGCTAAGGGAGTTCCATCTTTACTTTTTTGTCTTATGGTTTCATCAAAAAGTATTACTCCAGATATATAGTTTTCCATTGCATCGGTAGATCGAAATAGAGTTTCCCTATAGTTCCTACGATTTTCTTCGTTAGAATCAACATTAATACTATCAAATCTCTTCTTGATTGTCCCTGAACTCTCATCAGCTGCTAGTATACCTTTCCCTCTAACAACCATTTGATTCGCGATTTCTTTTAAGTTACTCATTTTTTCACCTTATTTTATCTCATCAAAATTTCTACACCTGGCAATTTTTTTCCAGCTAACATTTCTAAGAAAGCACCTCCTGCGGTCGAAATATAAGTTAAACCATTTATACATTTTGATTGTCTTAGAGCTGCAATCGTATCACCACCTCCCGCAAAGGAAGTAATTATATTTTTATTTGTTAAGTTAGAAATGTATCTTGCTATTGATGTAGTTCCAATGTCGAATGGTCTATATTCAAAAAGACCAAGAGGCCCACACCAAACTACGTCACTGCAGTTTGATAGACTTTTTTCTATATTTCTTATTGTTTTTTTTCCAATATCTAAAATTAAACCATCATTTGGAACCTTATCTATATTGTATAATTTGTAATCTTTTCCTTTTTTAAAATCATTAGCTACAGCTACATCCACAGGAAGAATAATTTCACAATCTTGTTTTTTGGCCGTCCTCATAATTTTTTTTGCTTCTTTAACCATGTTAATTTCGAATATTGACTTACCTATATTATATCCCTTTGCAAGAAGGAAAGTATTTGCCATAGCTCCTCCAATTACAATGACGTCTACTTTTTTCGACAAATGATTAATTAGTGATATTTTTGTTGAAATTTTTGATCCTCCAATAATGGCGACTCTTTTTTTACTTTTAGTATTCAAAAATTTTGAAATCATTGCGATTTCTTTTTCCAGAGATCTCCCTGCGAAGGAAGGTAAAACTTTTGAGATTCCAGTTACTGAAGCATGTGATCTATGAGATACTGAAAAAGCATCATTTATGAAAAAATCAGCATATCTTGCTAATTCTAAACTAAATTTCTTAAAATTCTTTTCTTCACCTCTGTGAAATCTTGTGTTTTCCATAAGAACGATACCTTTATTGGGTATTTTTTCTAATATCCTTTTTGGTTCTTCACCAATACATGATTTAGAAAACCTTACTTCTTTTCTAAGAGATTTCTGAAGGTCAGGAATCAACACCTTTAAACTCATTTTCTTATCTATACTTCCATTTGGCCTACCAAAATGAGACAGTAAAGATATTTTACATTCTTTTTTGATAAGTTCCCTGATGGTTGGTAGGAATCTTTTAATTCTAGTTTTATCTAGGATCTTTCCTTCTTTAATAGGAAGATTGAGGTCTACTCTGATGTGAACAGTTTTACCCTTTAAGTTTTTTTTTAAAAGTTGATCGAGATTCCTGAGAGTTGGCATTATCTATTTTTTTATTAATTTTCCGACAACTGATGCAGTGTCACTCATACGATTTGCAAATCCCCATTCATTATCATACCAACTTAAAACTCTCCCAAGCTTTCCTTTAATAACTTGAGTTTGGGTGAGGTCAAATATAGAGCTGTGAGGGTTATGATTAAAATCAATTGAAACCAAAGGTCTATTCTCTACTGCAAGTACGCCCTTGAGTTCTTTTCTCGATGCTCTGATCATTGCGTTGTTTATAGATTCAATGTCAGTTTTCTTTTTTGCGTTAAAAACCAAATCAATCATAGAAACATTAGGTGTAGGTATTCTAACTGCAGTTCCATCTAATCTTCCTTGTAATTCTGGTAAAACAAGACCAACTGCTTTTGCGGCGCCAGTAGAAGCCGGGATTATAGATTGGGAGGCCGCCCTAGCTCTTCTTGGATCGGAATGGAGAACATCCAATATACTTTGATCTCCAGTGAATGCATGAACAGTGGTCATATAACCCTGATTTATACCGCATAGCCTATTTATTACCTTTGCAACTGGAGCAAGACAGTTAGTAGTACAAGAAGCATTAGAAATTATTTTATGGCTTTTCCTTATTTTATTATGATTAACTCCATAAACTACAGTAATGTCTGCATCATTAGAAGGAGCACTTATCAAAACTTTTTTAGCACCTGCATTTAAATGAAGTTGAGATTTTTCCCTTGAAGTAAATATCCCAGTACATTCCATGACTATATCTATATTTAGTTCTTTCCATGGAAGGTCTTCAGGATTCCTTTCAGAAAAGATCTTTATAGGTCCTTTTCCTGCATTGATTGTTGATTTTGTTGCCCGGACTTTCTGAGGAAGAATCCCATGAACAGAGTCATATTGTAGTAGATGAGCATTGGAATCAGGTGTGCCAAGATCGTTAATTGCTATAACCTTAACATCTTTCCTATTGGACTCAATTATCGCTCTTAATACTAATCTTCCGATTCTTCCAAAACCATTTATTGCGAGTTTTATAGCCATATCTTCATCCTAAAATATTATAGATAACTTTTAATCTTTTTTATTACACTTTCTTTATTAATTTCAAAATGATTGAAAAGGTCATTTGAGGGTGCGCTAGCACCGAAACTATTCATTCCAATAAAAACCCCTTTATCTCCTAGGTATTTATTCCATCCCATTCCTATTGAAGCTTCTATCCCTACTCGGATTCCATTTTTTCCCAAAACTAATTCTTTGTATTCATCCTCTTGTTGATCAAAAATTTCAAAGCAAGGCATTGATATTACTCTTACTGTTATTTTTTCCTTTTCAAGTTCCTCTTTTACTTCTAAGGCTATAGATATTTCGCTTCCTGTAGCAATAATATTAACCTTTGCATCTTCTGTGCTAGGACTAAGCTCATAACCTCCAAAACTGCTCTTGTTATTTTCTTCATATGTATTTCTTACATGAATGCAACTCTGTCGACTGAGTGCAATAATACTAGGTCCAGAATTTTCAATTGCCAATTGCCAACATTCTGCTGTTTCGGTTGCATCAGCAGGCCGAAATACCTTCAAATTTGGTATCGCTCTTAGGCTTGGAAGATGTTCGATAGGTTGATGTGTAGGACCATCTTCCCCTAAACCTATCGAATCATGAGTCATGACATGTATAACTTTTAATTTCATAAGCGAAGCCAGTCTTATTGCGGGTCTGCAATAATCAGAAAAAACTAAAAAAGTTCCAGAATAAGGTAATATCCCTTTGTGTAACGCCATTCCATTCATCGCTGCCGCCATAGCATGCTCTCTTATCCCGTAATGAATAAACCTACCTTGAAAATTATCCTTGCTTAATACTCCAAGATCTTTTGTTTTTGTATTGTTTGAACCAGTTAAGTCTGCAGAACCACCTATTGTATTTTCAATTATTGGATTGATAGATTCCAACACCTCTTGAGATGATTTTCTTGTAGCCCAATTAGGTTCTTCGTTAGCAAATCTTTTTTTTAGGTCCATAATGACATTGTTTAGGCCGACAGGTATATTTCCTTTAATTGTATTTTTAAACTTTATTCCTTTTTTTTCATCCATCTTGTTAAGTCGATTTTCCCAATCTTTTCTTGTTGAAGTGTTTTTCAATCCTACTAGACGCCACGCATCTTTAATTTCAGGAGGAATTTCAAAAGGTTCATAATTCCAATTAAGAGACTTTCTCATTTCTGCTATTTCTTCCTTACCTAAAGGCGAACCATGAGTAGATGATTGTCCTGATTTGGTTGGTGCTCCCAAACCAATTGTAGTTTTACATGCTATAAGTGAGGGTAGGTTAGATACCAATGCCATTTTGATAGCTTTTTCAATTTCCTTAAAATTGTGGCCATTAATCCTTTCAACACTCCAACCTGACGCTTCAAATCTTTTAAGTTGATCAGTTGAATCTGACAAATCAACGCTTCCGTCTATTGAAATATTATTATCATCAAAAAGAACAATTAACTTGTTTAAACAAAGATGCCCTGCCAAACTTATGGCTTCATGACTAATACCCTCCATTAAATCACCGTCAGAAGCAATCACATAAGTATTATGATTAACTAATTCATCACCAAAACGATTATTTAAAACTTTCTCTGCTATAGCCATTCCAACTGCTGTTGAAATTCCTTGCCCTAAAGGTCCTGTCGTAGTTTCTACACCTAGCGTATGTCCATACTCAGGATGACCAGGAGTAATTGAACCGAGTTGTCTAAAATTCTTTAGTTGTTCTATAGTCATATCTTCGTAACCTATTAAATGATTTACGGCGTAGAGAAGCATAGAACCATGACCTGCAGAAAGGATTAAACGATCTCTATCAGGCCAATTTGGTTTTTTTGGATCAATCTTAAGAAACTTTGAATATAGAACTGTCGTGAAATCAGAGGCACCCATAGGCATCCCAGGGTGACCAGAATTTGCATTCTCAACTGCATCGGCGGCTAAAAAACGAATGGCATTTGCCATGTCGTTTAGACTAACTTCGTTTCGACGTTCTTCTTTTTTATTCTCTTTCAATTTTAGAAACTTATTCTCTTTTTTTTAATTTGAAGAAACAATATTTAAACGTCAACGTGTATTATTTTTATATCTTGATTGATTATCAGTTGAACCTTTTTTCTTTAAATGTATAGTTAAAGAACTATGGTTAAAATATTGAAAGAATTAGCAGAATATATCTCAACAGTAGAAAAAAAATCTTTTAATTTGATAAAAAAATATGAGAAAACAGCTTTAGATCTGAATAAGGCAAATAGTCTAATTGGGGATTTACAGGAAAAACTAGAGACTAGCGAATCATCTAGAAGAAGTGCAAAGAAGAATATCGAAGTCTTAATAAAAAAAATAAGAAATAATAAGCTATCTTAGACAATTGAGAACATGAGCAATATTACAATTGAAATAAATAATAGAGAATTTCTAATAGCATGCCCTGATGGTGAAGAGGAAAGGGTGCTTAAATTAGCTGAAAGGTTTTCCGAAAGGGTTTCAAAAATTTCTGAGCGTTTAAATGACCTAGATCACCAGAGATTATTTCTAATAGCAGGCATAGAGGCGGAAGAAGATAATCAAAATATTCTTGAGTCGCAAGGTATTGAACAATCGACAAGGAGATTAAAAAATATTCTAGAAAGACTAGAAAAAGTGGAGTAAACTTTAAGACCAAAGAGCTGCAAGATTTGTTAGGGATTAAATTCGTGCCTTAATTTTCTCTAGGGAGTTGGAAGTATTGTAATCGTGGTTACTTTGCAGAAACGCCCACCTATTTTTTAGGCTACCGAGGAAAGTTCCAACGGTCATTGTGGCTCATTTTATTAATGAATATAAATTCAGAAAAAAAAGAGGCAAGACAATATTGGAAGGCGAAAAGAAATGATTTTTACCTTGGTCCGAATGATTCTTTAAAGACGGATCTAATCAAAAATTTTTTTGAACTAGTGGGAGCAGTTGAAGATAAAATAATTGGTGGATATTATCCTGTTGATTCAGAAATAGACTGTTTAGAAATATTAAATCTTTGTCAACGATCTGGAGCAATCACATCTATTCCGTATATCAATTCGAAAGGTTTAATAGATTTCAGAAAATGGAGTCATCAAGAACCGTTAGTTAATGGGGCATTCAATATACCTACATCAAAAAATAAAGATTTAGTTATTCCGGATATTATAATTATACCACTTTTATCTTTTGACAAATTAGGTACAAGACTTGGAATGGGATCAGGTATCTATGATAGATCATTGCCTTTTTACAATATTAGTTTAAAAATTGGTTTAGCCTTTTCAGGTCAAATTAGTTCTAAGATCCCAAAGACGGATTACGATCATCCTCTTGATGCGGCTGTTACAGAGAAAAAGATATATAGGTTTAACGAGGTATTGAAGTGAGAATTATTTTTCTAGGCGATATAGTAGGAAGGGCAGCAAGAGAAGAAATACAAAACTCACTTCCTAGGATCAAAGAAGATCATAAAATTGATTTTGCAATAGTTAATGGTGAAAATGCAGCCGGAGGTTTCGGAATCACCGAGGAGATTTGTAATAATCTTTTCGTTTCAGGTGTAGATTGTATTACAACAGGTAATCATTTGTGGGATCAAAGAGAGATCATTAATTATATTGACTGTGAGCAACGTCTTCTTAGACCGGCTAACTTTCCAAATGGTACACCTGGTAAAGGTTTTAGTATTTTTGAAAACGAATTTGGGAATGTACTTGTTATAAATATTATGGGTAGACTATTTATGGATCCTTTGGACGATCCATTTAAGCTAATAGATGAAATATTAGACTCTAACCCTATTGGAAAAAATAATGATGCTATTGTAATAGATTTTCATGGTGAAGCTACTTCAGAAAAGGTCGCGATGGGCCATTTTTGTGATGGTAGGGCAAGTCTAGTAGTAGGGACGCATACCCACATTCCTACTTCTGATTATCAAATACTTCCTTCAGGTACCGCTTACCAATCTGATGCAGGTATGTGTGGAGATTATGATTCAGTTATTGGTATGGAAAAGACAGAACCAATTAGAAGGTTCTTGGAAAAAACGCCGGGTAATAGATTTAATCCTGCGCAGGGAGAACCTACTTTATGTGGAGTTATAATCGAAACAGAGAAGAACGGTTTATCTAAATCAATAGAACCTATAAGATTGGGAGGTGTATTATCATCTACATAATATTGGCTTATCAATTTAAGGAATTTAGATATGGCGGGTCACTCCAAATTCAAGAATATTCAATATAGAAAAGGTTCTCAGGATAAAAAACGGTCAAAATTATTTGCAAAAATTACCAAAGAAATTACCGTTGCGGCAAAACTTGGAATGCTTGACCCAGAGTCCAACCCAAGGTTAAGGTCAGCCATCTCTACAGCAAGATCACAAAATATGCCTAAGGATAATATTGAAAGAGCTATCAAGAAAAGCTCTGATGAGAATGCTGAAACTTATGATGAAGTAAGATACGAAGGCTTTGGTCCTTCAGGAGTAGGTGTTATAATTGAAACCTTAACAGACAATAGAAATAGAACCGCTGGAGATATTCGCTCAATTTTTTCTAAATGGGGTGGAAATTTGGGAGAAACGGGATCGGTGAGTTTTATGTTTAATCATTATGGAAAAATTAATGTTCCTTCTGACGAAATAGATTTTGAGAAAATTTTTGATATCTCTTTGGAAGCAGGTGCAACTGATTGTGACATATCCGAGGATATATATGAAGTGTCTTGTTCATCTGATGATCTTCACAATATAGCGTATATTATTGAGGAGAAAATAAATTTACCTGTTAAAGCCCAATTAAGCTGGAAGCCTTTAAATATTGTTAATGTTGACAAAGAATCAGCCCATAAAGTTATTGATATGGTTAATTCTCTGGATGATCATGATGATGTACAAGAAGTTTTTTCTAATTTTGATATTCCGGAAGAATTGTTTGAAGAATTAAAATGATTTGTTACGTTAAAAATGGCTTCTCCTCAAAAAACTAAAGGTAAATCTTACGAAAACGCCAAAGCTAATTTTTTGACAGAAATTTTTTCTGAAAAGTTTATTCGTGTTCCTACTTCAGGAGCATTTCTTGGTGGAAAAAATTATGATAGACGATTTGACATGACTCAAGGTCAAGTGATGGCTTTTAAGGGAGATATAATACCTCCCGATGATTGGAAATTTTTTAATTGTGAATGTAAATTTTATAAAGATTTCAAATTTCACTTGCTATTTAATGAGTCAAAAGTTCTTGATAGTTGGATAGAGGAAACTTTGAGCACAGCTAACGAAAATGATCTTAATCTTATCTTTATGAAATTCAACAATATTGGTGAATATATAGCCTTCCAATCAAAAGAAAAATTTAGGGTAACAAAACATCTCAAATATAAAAAAGGTTGGTATTTTACTTCACATGAGAGCTTTTGGAATGATTTTAACATTAATAGAATACGGGAAAGATGCAAAGGTATAGATATAGAGAATTAAATTAGTTTTCTAACAGGATAGGTAAGCATGTCTTCTGATATTTCTGGATATATTAAGAATAAAATACATTATTTAAATGTAAGAATTTATTATGAAGATACAGATTTTTCAGGGGTAGTCTATCACGCGAACTATCTTAAATTTTCTGAAAGAGGTAGATCTGATTTTTTAAGATTAGTAGGAATAAACCATTCGGAACTGATTACTCAAGAGGATGCTAGTTTTTTTGTTGTTCTTAATATGTATTCAGAGTTCCTTCAATCTTCCAAGATAGATGATATTTTAAACGTTAAATCCTCTTTTACGTCTCTTAGTGGAGCTAGGTTAAATATGAGGCAGGACATTCTAAAAGATAATCAGGTGATTTTTAAAACAACTACTGAATTTGCTTTTCTTAAAAAAAATGGTAAACCAAGAAAAGTTCCAGATGATATTATTAAGAAAATAGAGCCTTATATTTTTTAAACTATGATAATTATTTATTATATCTTCTGTGGAAATTAAGAAAAAAATATCATGAATCTATTAAAAAAAGTTGAGGCGATATTGCCAAAATCCAAAGTGGCTGTAGCTGTTTCTGGAGGTGTAGATTCTATTGCATTGATGCATGTGTTGTCTTCATCAAAACTGATTAGTAATAAAAACATTCTCATTTTGACCGTAGATCACGGCCTAAGAGAGGGTTCAAAAAAAGACATCCATTTAGTTGTTGATTCATCTAAAAAATTAGGACTTAGATCCCAAGCACTAAAATGGAAAGGATCTAAACCTAAAAATAGGATTCAAGAGATTGCAAGGGATAAACGTTACGAGCTTTTAACTAATGTTTGTAAACAGGAAGGTATAAAAAATCTTTTTTTAGCCCATCATTTAGACGATCAAATAGAGACCTTTTTTATGAGATTATCTAAAGGTTCAGGACTGCATGGCTTAACATCCTTTAAGGCAATCACGACAAGGGATGGAATAAAATTACACAGACCTTTTATTGATACCCCAAAAAAGGATCTTTTAAGATATGCAAAAGTAAAAAATTTAAACTGGTCTGATGACCCAAGTAATTATGATGATAGATTTACGAGATCTCGATTAAGAAAAGTTCTACCTATTCTATATCAAGAAGGTTTCAATCAGGAACAAATTTTAATTTCATTAAAGAAGATGAAAATTGTGGACGATGCTATCGAAGATGTTACTGAAGAATATATGCGCAAGTACTTAAAGATATATAACAATATTGCTATATTTTTATCTGAAGAACTTTTTTTTACTGCCCCTAAAGAAATACAGATTCGTGTTATTGAAAAATCCATTAAAGTCTTTTCAAGTTCAAGTTATTCTCCAAGGAGACAGAAAATAGAAAACCTAATTGGTTGGATTCAATCCAATAGTCAAGATTCGGCAAAAACATTAGGAGGAACTATTTTTAGAAAAAGAAAAAAAGAACTCCTTCTTTATAAAGAACCAAAATCATTGGATGCTTCTGTTCCTATCAAACCGTCTTTAAATAAGTATAAGAAATGGGATAGTAGATTTTTAGTAAAAATTAACAAACCGTGTGAGGGTATGGTAAGAGAATTAGGTAAAGACGGAATTAAATTCTTAAAAACCAAGAAAATAGTTGGAAAGAATGGTTATGATAATGTACCGATTTCTGCATTTTATAGTGCTCCGAGTTTTTGGAATAAAAAAGGTCTAATTTCTGCCCCATTTCTAGGATATTTGATAAAAGGACAAACGGTGTTGTATATTAGAAATATTGATCTGTTACACTAGTAATTTGAAAAAAAGATATTATTTATATATTAAGACATAAAAAGGTAAGATTGATAGGAAGGTTAGTAAATTGAATAACGGAAATTTAAGAAGTTTTATTGTCTGGGCGATTTTGGCTTTTGCCCTATTAGGTTTGTACAATTTTGTACAAGGACCAATTATTTCCTCAGATCAAAGTGAGCTCAGTTTTTCTCAATTACTGGCTGAGGTAGATGCTGGCAATATATCTGATGTTGAGATTGCTGGAGATAATATAACTGGCCATTATACTGATGGAAGAGAATTTGAAACATTTGCGCCATCTGATCCAACTCTCGTGCAGCGTCTTTACAATGGTGGAGTCTCTATAACTGCAAAACCGCAGAAAGATGGAGGCCCAACATTAATTGGAGTGCTAATTTCGTGGTTCCCTATGCTATTACTAATAGCAGTATGGATCTTTTTTATGAGACAAATGCAAGGTGGCGGAAGAGCCATGGGGTTTGGAAAATCTAAAGCTAAATTATTAACTGAAAAACAAGGTGTTGTTACTTTTGAGGATGTTGCGGGTGTGGATGAGGCAAAAGATGAGCTACAAGAAATAGTAGAATTTTTAAAAGAGCCTTCTAAATTTCAAAGATTAGGAGGGAGGATTCCTAAGGGTGCATTATTAGTTGGACCTCCAGGCACAGGCAAAACTTTACTTGCAAGAGCTATAGCTGGAGAAGCTAGTGTTCCTTTCTTTACTATTTCAGGTTCAGATTTTGTTGAAATGTTTGTCGGAGTAGGGGCTAGCCGAGTAAGAGATATGTTTGAACAAGCCAAGAAAAATTCCCCTTGCATAATCTTTATTGACGAAATCGATGCTGTAGGACGTCATAGGGGAGCTGGTTTAGGTGGGGGTAACGATGAAAGAGAACAGACTCTCAATCAATTATTAGTTGAAATGGACGGATTTGAAACTAATGATGGAATAATTTTAATAGCCGCAACAAATAGACCTGATGTTCTTGATCCAGCGTTATTAAGACCAGGCAGGTTTGATAGGCAGGTTGTAGTCCCAAATCCGGATATTATTGGTCGAGAAAAAATATTAAAAGTTCATACTAGAAAGGTCCCGATGGCTCCGGATGTTGACTTACGCGCAGTCGCTAGAGGAACTCCTGGTTTTTCTGGTGCAGATTTAGCTAATATAGTAAATGAAGCAGCTCTTTTAGCGGCAAGAAGGAATAAAAAACTTGTAACAAATTCTGAATTTGATGATGCCAAAGATAAAGTAATGATGGGGCCTGAAAGACGCTCAATGGTGATGACCGACGAAGAGAAGAGATTGACAGCATATCACGAAGCTGGTCATGCATTAGTCTCGCTGAGCATTGATTCTTCTGATCCAATTCATAAGGCAACAATAATTCCAAGAGGAAGAGCATTAGGAATGGTATTGAGATTGCCAGAGAGAGACCAAATATCAATAACGAGAGAAAAAATGTATGGCAATCTTTCAGTTGCTATGGGTGGAAGGATTGCTGAAGAATTGGTTTTTGGATACGATAAAGTCACTTCTGGAGCTTCTTCTGATATTAAACAAGCTACTGAGATAGCTAGAGCAATGGTAATGAAATTTGGTATGTCTGAAAAACTCGGACCTTTAGCATATGGTGATAATGAAGAAGAAGTTTTTCTCGGTCATTCTGTAGCTAGGACACAAAGTATGTCTGAAGAAACTCAAAAATTAGTAGATAATGAAGTTAAAGCGATCATAGATAAATCCTATAAGATTGCAGAAAAAATTATCACTGAAAAAAGAAAATATTTGGACGTAATAGCTAATGGTTTAATCGAATATGAGACCTTAACTGGAGATGAAATTAACAACCTCCTTGAAGGTGTCAAACCAAATCGTGAAGAACCTTCAGAAGATAGTGAATCAAGTGTTACTGGATCAGTTCCTAAAGCAGGAAAAAGAAAGGAACCAAGTTCAAAACCAGGTTTACAAGGCGCCTAAAACCCTCTCGGAATAGTTATGGTTAAGAAATTTTTTGGTACAGATGGAATACGTGGTACTGTAAACAGCGAGACATTAAATTCCGAAATTGCATTAAAATTAGGGCTAGCTGCCGGAAAAGTTTTTACTAGGGGAAATCATAAGCATAGAGTTGTGATTGGAAAGGATACAAGAGTCTCAGGTTATATGCTTGAATCCGCCCTTGAATCAGGATTTACATCTTCAGGTATGGATGTATTTCTTTGTGGCCCTATACCTACTCCTGCAGTCGCTTTTCTTACACAAGCCTTAAGAGCTGATCTTGGGGTTATGATAACCGCCTCTCACAATACTTTTGAAGATAATGGATTTAAGCTATTCGGCCCTGATGGATATAAGTTATCTGATAATAAACAATCAGAAATTGAAGATTTAATGAATTCCATAGAAATCAAAGATTTACCGAAAGCTGGAAATATAGGTATAGCTAAACGAGTAGATGATGCTATTTCAAGATATTTGGAGTTTTCGAAAGCCACTTTTCCTAACACGATGAGATTAGACCATCTTAAAATTGTTATAGATTGCGCTAACGGTGCTGCATATAAAGTTGCTCCAAAAGTTTTCTGGGAACTTGGAGCCGATATCATAGTGATAGGCGACCAACCCAATGGTAGAAATATCAATCTGAATTGTGGAACAACTAATACAGAAACAATAAGAGAAAAAGTTGTTAATGAGAAAGCAGATCTAGGAATATCATTTGATGGAGATGCAGACAGATTGGTGATTATAGACGAAAATGGTCACGAAGTTAATGGAGATCATCTTTTAGCTATGATAGCTAAGAATTTAAAAGATAAGAATATGCTACAGTTAAATACTATTGTAGGGACAATTATGTCTAATAAGGGCCTTGAAGAATATTTATCTGAAATTGGTATAAATTTAATTAGATCTAAAGTCGGCGACAGACACGTTGTGGAGGAAATGAGAAAACAAGGCGTGACTTTAGGGGGAGAGCCATCGGGACATATAATTATCAACAATTTCTGCACAACTGGGGATGCAATTATTGCGTCGTTGCAAGTTCTAGCTTCTATATGTGAAGAAAAGAAATCAATAAGTGAATTAACTAATTTATTTCCCCTTTATCATCAGGCTCATAATAACATTCAGTGTAACTCATCAGATTCATTGGATGATTCTCTAATTAACAAATTGATAGAAGAAAAAAAGGATAAATTGGGTAAAAAAGGCAGGATCATTATAAGGAAAAGCGGAACAGAGCCAATTGTTAGAGTTATGATTGAGAGCGAGGATAGTGATCTAAATTTAGACATTTTAGAAGAAATAAGTTTTAAAATAAAAGAACATTTTTCTAATTACAATTAACCCTAAAAACCAATCATTTTAATATTTCATTGACTATTTAATAGATAAGTTATATCTCAGCGATGGGACACCCCTCCCCAACGAGGGGCAACTATCTGTAAGGATAGAAAATGACAGAAAAACCTAAAAATAAGCCTTTGCGCTTGAATTTCTCATCTGGACCATGTTCAAAGAGACTTGGATGGCAACTTAAAGATTTAAATGGAGCTCTTCTAGGAAGGAGCCATCGATCAAAAGAAGGCAAAGAAAAACTTCAGCAAGCTATTAATAAAACAATATCGCTTCTAGAAATACCTCAAGATTATAAGGTAGCAATTGTTCCTGCCTCAGGTACAGGGGCGATAGAAATGGCCATGTGGAATCTTCTTGGTTCCAGACCTGTTGAAGTTCTGTCTTGGGAAGTATTTGGGAAAGCATGGAAAAAGGACATCCAAGAACAGTTAAAGATTAAAGCTAGTGTCTTTCATGATGCTGATTTCGGACTGTTACCAAATCTAGAAAAAGTGAATTTTGAGAATGATGTTATATTTACTTGGAATGGAACAACTTCTGGTGTGAGAGTCCCCAATGGAGACTGGATACCAGAAAAAAGAAATGGATTAACAATCTGCGATGCCACTTCAGCGATTTTTGCTCAGGACTTAGATTGGAATAAGCTTGATGCAACTACCTTTAGCTGGCAAAAAGTTCTTGGTGGAGAAGCAGCTCATGGAATGCTTATTTTAAGCCCAAGAGCTTTAGGTCGTTTAGAAAATCATGTTCCGTCATGGCCAGTCCCTAAGATTTTTAGATTAACCAAATCTCAAAAAATTATTGAAGGTGTTTTTAGAGGAGAAACCTTAAATACCCCTTCAATGCTTTGCCTAGAAGATTATTTAGATGCACTTAAGTGGGCAGAAGATTTAGGTGGATTTAGAGGTTTAATGAAAAAGGTCAACAATAATGCAGCAGTCATTAATGATTGGGTAAATAGAACATCTTGGATTGATTTTTTGTGTGAGAATCCTGATTTTAGATCTAATACATCTGTGTGCTTAAAATTTTTAGAAGTAAAAAATAAGGAAGAAGATTCGCTAAGAAATCTGGCAAAAGATATAGGCTCTTTACTAGCTAATGAAGAAGTGGCGTACGATATTGTAAGCCATCGAGAAGCCCCTCCAGGATTAAGAATATGGACAGGTGCAACTATAGAATATGAAGATATTGAACTTCTTATGCCATGGCTAGATTGGGCTTATTTGACTTGTTTAGAAAATAACAAATATTAGTAAACGGAGACAATTATGGCAAAGGTTTTGATAGCAGATAAATTGAGCAAAAAAGCTGAGAAAATCTTTATCGATAAAGGTTTAGCGGTTGATGTTATTACCGGATTAGATAAAGAGGAATTAGTAAAGATTATTAACAATTATGACGCAATTGCTGTTAGGTCCACAACAAAAATTTCGCAAAAAGTTCTTAAAGTAGCGGAGAATCTTAAGGTTATAGGGCGTGCAGGAATAGGTGTAGATAATATTGATATTCCCTTTGCTACGGCGAAGGGTATAGTGGTAATGAATACCCCTTTTGGTAATGCTATCACTACTGCAGAACATGCTATAGCGCTTATACTTGCCTTGGTCAGAAATTTACCTGAAGCAAACAAATCTACTCATGAAGGTAACTGGGAAAAGTCTAAATATATAGGTTCAGAAATAACTGGAAAGGCTTTAGGGATAATTGGTTGTGGAAATATTGGATCTATTGTTGCGGATCGGGCAAAGGGTTTAAAGATGCGTGTGTTGGCTTACGATCCATTTCTTACTGTAGAAAGAGCATACAGTTTAGGAATAAGGAAAGTAGAGTTTGAGGAATTATTGTCACAATCAGATATTATAACTTTGCATGTTCCTCTAACTGAACAGACGAAGAATATTATAAACAGGGAAGCTCTTTCAAAATGTAGAGATGGAGTAAGAATTATTAATTGTGCAAGGGGTGGTCTAATTAATGAACAAGATCTCATAGAAGCCCTGAATTCTGGTAAAGTAGAAGGTGCGGCAATTGACGTTTTTGAAGTAGAGCCAGTAACAGAGAGTGTGTTCTTCGGAAATAAAAAAGTAATATGTACTCCCCATTTGGGTGCTTCTACTTTAGAAGCCCAGGAAAATGTCGCTATTCAAATTGCTGAACAGATGTCAGATTACCTTTTAGAGGGTGCGGTTTCTAATGCTATTAATATGCCTTCGATAAGCGCAGATGAAGCACCGATGCTAAGGCCTTTTGTAAAACTTGCAGAACATTTAGGATCATTTGCTGGGCAATTTATGCTTTCTGCTTTTGATCATATTGGCATTGATTATGTTGGGGATATTTCTAGTTACAATTGTGCGCCCATAACTGCTGCTGCTGTCTCAGGTATTCTTAGCCCATCATTACCCGATATCAATATGGTAAGTGCCCCAGCTATTGCTAGGGAAAAGGGAATTGCGATTACCGAAACAAAGAAAGAATCTTCAAGCGCTTATGAAAGTTATATTCGGATTTTTGTAATGTCAGGAAAAAATAATTTTTCTATAGGTGGAACGGTTTTTTCAGATGATAATCCGAGGATAGTTCAGATTAATGGTATTAATTTAGAATCTGAATTGGTTAAAAATATGCTGTATGTTACTAATAAAGATGTTCCTGGTTTAATAGGTCATTTAGGATCAATTCTTGGCGAAGATAATATTAATATTGCTAGTTTTAACTTAGGTAGAAATGCACCTTTGAAAGATGCAATGGCATTAATTGGAGTTGATAGT
>Ga0066372_10000211_pt1 | contig 20730 bp, 16 predicted proteins | sample Knorr_S15_td_250_FD_77011 | JGI IMG/M metagenome (GOLD analysis project Ga0066372, IMG submission 77011) | Marine microbial communities from Southern Atlantic Ocean transect - Knorr_S15_td_250_ad_251m_LV_A | ecosystem: Environmental > Aquatic > Marine > Oceanic | place: Southern Atlantic ocean... | reverse complement strand
TTTGGTAATGATATGCGTCGAGAGTGGAGATGGGAAGATCCTAATGGTGGAGGATCTTGGTCTGAGCGTCAAGGCTACTTGGAAATGCGGGCAGAGCCAGGACAAGATCTATGGCACGGGAATAATGGTCGTGGAGGGAATATGGATGCCCCGCGTCTGTTAACTGAAGTATCAGGCGATTTTGCTATTGAGTGTCGAATCCCGGTCTCGGCGCAACTGAAGGAACATGGGGGACTGATTGTCTGGAAGCATCCGCATCGTTTTATACGACTTGAAAAAACTTCAGGACCTCATGGTTTTAGAGGTGATGTCCGTTTTGAACGTCATGTGAATGGTGTTTTCAATCTTATTGGTCGTGGACAGGATATGCAGAAGGTTCGAGAGCTGTTTCTGAGGTTGGAGCGTCGTGGAAACACGTTTTCCGGTTTTGCAAGTGAAGATGCTATCCATTGGAAGAGTTGTGGGCAAACAAATGTTGGTATGGGTGATCCAATACGGGTTGGATTGCACGCGCTTTGTCCGGGGAATATACCTCCAACGTTGACTCGTTTTGATTACTTCCGTATTTTTAAGCGACAGAGCGAGGCTGCGCAATATCTGGCGAGATTTCCTGCGTTAGTGGGACGGATTGATGATGAGCATGCTAGGCGTAGAGAAGCAGAACAGCGTAGGCGAGCTATGCGAGATCTGGTTTAGTTTGGAAGAGGCGGGTTGAGTTTCTAAAACTTTGTGGGGTTTACAGGAATTGGTTCCATTAATAATTTAGTGATTTAATTTATCATAAGGGAGAAAGCAATGAAATTACTCAGTTACTTGGACAATGATGAAGTAAAACCAGGGGTATGTGACGGTGACACCGTCTATGATATTTCTTCGGTTAGTGCTTCGATTTCTAATTTACTAGATACGTATGGTACTGATCTGCAGGTTATTGAGAAGGCTCGTGCTGCGGGTGATCTAACGGAAGTTGGACCAGTAAATAGTGTTCTGTTTAAACCGCCAGTTTATTATCCACGCAAATTGCTGTGTGTTGCTGGAAACTATGTGGCCCATATTGAAGAAGGGGGTGGGAAACTTCAACCAGAACATACACAGGCACCCTGGTTGTTCTGTGTTCCTCCAACCAGTGTGATGATAGGACATGGTGAGAAGATTCAACTTTTGCCTCAGGCACAAAAGATAGATTATGAAGGCGAGTTGGCTGTTGTTATCGGTCGTAAGGCTAAAAGTGTGGCCGCTAAAGACGCTGCTGATTACATTGTTGGATACACTATCTACAATGATGTTTCGGAACGAACACCTTTTATGATTGAGCATGTTGAAGAGAAACGACAGCTGTCGTTCTGGTATACCAAATCTTTTGATACATTCGGACCGAATGGGCCATTTTTAACCACCTCTGATGAGATTGCCGATCCACAGGATCTAACAATTCGGGTGAATGTTAACGGTGAAGAACGGCAGAATTGTAGTACCAACCAAATGATCTTTTCTGTGTATGAGCTGGTCGAGTTCCTGACTAGTTTTTTAACGCTTGAACCTGGCGATATTATCGCTACTGGTACACCTGCGGGGGTGGGTTCGGCAACCGGGTTTTTCCTGAAAGGTGGTGATACAGTACAGATTTCAATTGATGGGTTAGGAACCTTGGGGAATTCTGTTGTGCAGACTTAGATTTATTGCTATTAATGGTTGGGTTGATAACCTTAAACCACATGTTTTAGGAGAATTGTATGATTAAGCTAGGGACAATGTCGTTAAACGTTAGGAACACAACTGCGACTGAGTTTGCAGGAATTGTTTCTGATCTTGGATTGGACGTTATTGAGTTGCACTCGAGTGCGTTTGAATCGACAGATCTTGATTATCTCAGAGATCTGAAAATGGATTTGATGAAAAAAGGGCTTCCAATTGGTTACATTGGGATTAGCAACAATTTTGGTCGGCCTGTTGAGGAACATCCGGAGCAAATTTCTCTGATCAAGAAATGGATTGATGTAGCTAGTTTTATGAGTTGTCCTATTGTACGTGTGTTTGCTGCTTACTTGCCGGAGGATTGCACCGACGAGGAAGCAATATGGCCTCCAATGATTTCAGGGTTTAAAGAGGTTGCTGAGTATGGTTATGAGAAAGGTATTCTGGTTGGATTACAGAACCATAATCATAATAATGTAACACGAACTGGAAATGATTTAATACGAGCCTTGCGTGAAACGGATCATCCTTATTTCACTCACATCCTTGATACGGGACAGTACGCAGGTTCGCCGGGAGCGAGTGGGCATCGGGGGACGTCTCATCCTAATTATGATTGTTACGATAGTATTACTAAAACTGCGCCGTATGCTGTATATATTCGAGCTAAGTTTTACCAGATTGATAGTGGCGTCGAAGAGTGGCTGGATTATCCTCGTATCCTCGATATCCTGCGAGCACAGAACTATAATGGTTGTATTTCAATTGTTTACGAAGGGGAATCAGATCCTATAGAGTCGATGCGCAAGGCTGCTAGTTATCTGCGTTCTATTTTTTAAGTGTCAATATTGAGGGGATCATAGTAAGAGGGTGCCTGCTCCATACCAAGAAAGCTGATTATGAGAAGGTTTAAGGTCGCTCAAGTTGGTGTGGGCGATAGAGGGAAGAATACATTAGATGCTTTTCTAAAGTATGGAGATTCCGTCGTTGATATTACGGCAATTTGCGACACGGATAAAACGGATCTACAAGAAACTGCGGATCAATTAAACATCTCGGCGTGTTTCTCAAATGTTGAAGATTTGATTGATCATGCTGATTTTGATGTTGCTTCTGTAACTACGCCGACGCCCGTTCGTCAAGAAGTAATCCTGCCCTTACTGGAGGCTGGTGTAGATGTTTTAGTGGATAAACCGTTTGCTGAGACGCTAGATCATGCTAAGGCAATTGTGGCATGTTCAGAGAAAAACGGAAAGTTAGTTGCAGTTGGGCAGAATTTTCGTTACATGAGCGGTTTTGATTCTGCTAGAAAGTATTTAGCTGATTGTCCATTGGGAGCGCCTCGTCATTTGACACATATTTTACTCGGTCGGCGTTGGGACAAAGGCTGGCGGAATGATCGGGTTCGGCGTGTGATGGCGATTATGTCAATTCATTGGCTTGATGGATACCGGTGGATGTTGGATGATGTGCCGGAAACCGTGTATTGCCAGACCTCGAAATCTGAACTGATTCCTGGAATTGGCGAAACACATACCAGTTTGATTATTAAGTTTGGTACTGGTTGTGTTGTGTCTCTTACCGAAAGTTTTGGCAGCCATTATCACATGAACACTTTTCCTGTTTTGGACTGCGATAATGGTAGCTTGGTAATAACCAATGCAGAATTGCGTGCTTATCAGGGCGATGCTCCTGAACCCGCCCGAAGAATTCCAACAGCCAATGTGCCAAAGGATGTAGCAACTTATATGTGTTTGGCGGATCTTCTTCAAGCTATTGATACGGATCAACTACCTCCAAATAGTGGTCAGGATAATCTCAGGAGTATTGCAATTATGGAAGCGGCATATCGGTCTGCGACTGAAAATCGCGTCATATACTGGGAGGAGATGGGAGTTGAATAATTTATTATTTTTAAACCTCTAATTGGGAGAAACTGTTATGAAGACTGCACTTCATTCTGTGAGTTATGCTGGTTTCTGGAGTGGGCAAATACAGTTGACTTTGGAACAGTTTTTGGAGAAGGCTAGCAGTTTAGGCTATGAGGCTGTGATGTTGGTGGCAAAACGTCCGCATTTGTCACCGTTGGATGCAGGTTCTGATCGTCTCAATGAAATTCGAGATTTGCTTAGTCGTCATAATTTGCGATTGGCTTGTATTGCCGGTTACACTGATTTTTGCGCGGGCGTTGAGCACTCTGAGATTCCCCACCGTGAAATGCAGATTCTATATGTAGTGGAACTTGCTAAGATAGTATCCAATCTCGGTGGGAATTTAATACGTGTTTTTACTGGTTATGAGAGACCAGATGTATCATACGATCAGCAGTGGAATTGGTGCGTTGAGTCGCTGGCTGAGTGTGCGAGGCGGGCTGCTGACTTGGGAGTGACAATTGGTGTACAGAATCATCATGATATTGCCGCTCACCATGATAGTCTACATGATTTATTGATAGAGATTGACCATCCAAACTGTAAAGCAATGTTTGATGCTTGGTCCCCAGCTTTACAGGGAGTCGATCTCGTTTCGGCCGCTAAAAAAATGGCTCCTTTAACGGTACATACAACGGTTGCTGATTATGTAAATCGTCCTCGTTTTTGTTACCAATCTAGGTTGGTAAATTACAGAAAACAGCAGGATATTATTCGAGCTGTACCAATGGGAGAAGGTTTTATTGATTATTCAGGTTTCTTCAATACATTGAAAGCCAATGGTTATGATGGATATGTAGCTTACGAAATGTGTTCTGTTCTGGAAGGTGGAGGATCTGAAGAGAATTTGGATCGTTGTGCCAAGCAGTTCATAGATTACATGAAAGATTTCTAATAATAAGGAACAGTGGTTAGTTAGTTTTAAGGAAATGTATCAAACAGTTTTAAATTTTAGAGAATTATACGTAATTACTGCAACAAGGAAAAGACGCTTATGAGCACACAAAATTCTAAACCACTCATTTTAACAACAACAGTTGGTTCATATCCTGTGCCGGATTGGTTAATGGCATTGCCTAGTGAACAAGGCCTTATGGATGCAACACGAGTGGTTGTTGATATCCAACGCCAGTTTGGAATCGATCTTCCTACTGATGGTGAGCTTTATCGTTTTGATATGAATCATCCAGATACCAATGGCATGATTGAATACTTTATTCGTCCACTGGGAGGAATACGTGGTGAAGTTGGTCGTCGGGATTGGAGGGCATTCTCGGAAAAGCACTCTATGTCTTTCCGTTCTAAACCCGCGGGGGTTGTTGAAGAGAAGATAGGTGAAGGAAGCCTCAATTTGGTTGTTGATTGTGAGCGGTTGATAGCCATTGCCGGAGAAAATGTCAAATTCACTGTTACTAGCCCGTATATGCTGGCTAGAACGCTATTGGACAATCATTATCACGATTTTGAGGAATTGTTGCTCGAATTGGCCCATGTTTTGGCCAGTCAGATTGCAGATTTGAATTGTCATTGTATCCAAATTGATGAAGCCAATATTCCGGGTAATCCTCAGGATGGAACAATTGCAGCAAAAGCAATCAACATTGTTCTGGATGCTGTTCAAGGTGAAAAAGCAGTTCATTTCTGTTTTGGAAATTATGGAGGACAGGTTATTCAAAAAGGTAGTTGGCTTGCATTGGTGGGTTTTTTAAACCAACTGCGTTGCGATCATCTGGTGTTGGAATTAGCCCATCGACCAGATGATGATTTGGAGGCGCTAAAGGACATATCAACAGATATAAGGCTTGGGATTGGCGTGATTGATGTCAAAATTAATCATGTTGAGACCGCGGATCAGGTTGCTATGCGCATAGAAAAAGCTGAAAAAAAATTAAGTCAAGGGCATGTTGGATGGATACATCCAGATTGTGGGTTCTGGATGCTCAAACGCTCAGTGGCAGATCGGAAAATGGAAGCATTGGTAGCAGGCAGAGACAAATATCTTGGTTTGTAGCGTCTTTTAATATTTACTTGCTGTCTTTGATAATGAGGACTGTAGCATAGACTCTGGCTATTGGGAACGAGAGTCTATTGGGAGATCTACTCAACGAGGTACTTGGGATTATCAAAATATCCTATCCTGCCCGGTTGATTATCTTCATGGATCTGTATTTTGCAAGAAGTTCCTTCAAGTCCGATGGTGTGTTCCTGAACACTTTCAAGTGTACTACCTGTTAGAGGAACGTATGCTGGTTTCTAATTGGCCTTTCGTGGCGGGATGTAGGCTTTGCTTACATTGGAATTATTCCGAAAAGTATTCTTCAGAAAAGGGGCTGGCCCTGTGTGCAAGGAGGTTATTGCATCCACATGTTTTTGGTGAATCAAGTTAAGCCTCTGGAGTTGATCTTAGGATCGTGTTGATCATTTCTAGTTCATCGTTTGAAAAGACAGTAGCAGCAGCGACAACGTGCTCCCGTACTTGGTCTGGGTTTTTGGCTCCGACAAGTACGCATGAGATTGTTGGTAGCCGCAAAACCCATGCAATAGACAATTGAACTAGGTTAATTCCTTTTTGATGGGCAATTTGCTTTAGATCTTCTGCGATAGTCAGGTATTGAGCGAATAATTCGCCTTGAAATCTGTGATAATTTGATCTTTCATCGTCATCGGGAAACCGAAATCCGGGCTTATACCGCCCAGTAAGTAGCCCTTTGGCTAAGGGACTGTGGGCAAGGATACCTATGCCAGATTGTTCGCAGAAGTCGATATCCTCCGATTCAATTTCGCGGTCGAACATATTGTATCTTGGCTGATTTGACTCGAATTTTGCTGTTTGAAGCGCTTTGTTCATTTGATTAGCGTCAAAGTTAGACACACCAATAAAGCGTGTTTTTCCCTGTTTTCGCAAAAGTTGCATTGTTTCCATGCTTTCTTCAATTGGGTGTTCTGGGTTCCATCCATGGATTTGGTATAAATCTACGTAATCTACATCCAGCATTTTAAGGCTGTTTTCCATTGCGTTTATGATGCCGCTTTGGGAATAATTGCCACTGACTTTTGTTGCCAGAAAACAGCGATCTCGATAGCCTTCTTTGAGGGCTTTTCCAATTGTCTCCTCGCTTGTTCGGTAGGCTTGGGCTGTATCAAGGAGAGTTATACCATGATCGATAGCAGTGCGTACAATTTCAATGGCTACGTTTTCGCTAACTTGTCCCATGCCTCCGCCAATGGGCCATGCGCCAAAGCCGATGCATGACACTTCTGGGCCTTCTTTACCGAGTCGTCTTTTTTGCATGATGGATTTCCTCTCCTCCTAAATTTTGAGATTTTATATTATAATTATCTTTGGGTTTCCGAGTAAGTACATTGAGATTAACGACGATTTTTGCAACATGGAATTGTAGGTGAATCCCGTTGTCCTAGGTTGAGTGTATATTATTACTAGTCATCATGTATGTCAATGCCTGAATTGTCGGTTTTTTGTCTGCATAGTCAATTTGTTCATAAATAGAGATTGGAAAATTTGTGTTTAACTAACATAATATCTTGTTATGAGTTTGAAGTGGGGATTGGGGAGAAACTAACTTAACTTATGTGTTCCGTTGTGAATAAAGTTTTGCAAGAAGCTAAGGCTTTTTACAAAACTGGTCAGATTGATGAAACCGAGCGAATTTGTCAAGAAATACTACATTCTGATCCTGATAGCGTCGATGCCCTTCATCTTCTGGGTGTGGTTGCTTATCGGGTTGGGAAATATGATGTTGCGGTTGATTTAATAACTCAGGCTATAGAAATCGATTCTGGACAAGCTATATTCTTTAATAGTTTGGGTTTGGGCTTGAAGGAACAGTTTAGATTAGAAGAAGCTATTGAAGCGTATCGCCGTGCTCTAGAAATCAATCCTGACTATAGTGAAGCTTGTAATAATCTGGGTACTGTTTTACAGAGTCAAGAAGACTTTGATCAAGCTATTGCATTATACCGCCATGCAGTGCGCATAAATCCCCGATATTGTGAAGCATATAATAATCTTGGCCTTTTGTTTCAGGAGCAAGGGCGGTTGAAAGAGGGAATTGAAGCTTACAAGTGTGCATTGAAAATACATCCTCAATTTGCGAATGCCCATAGTAATCTGGCAAAAACGCTGTTTCTTCAAGGTGATTTTAGGAACGCTTGGAAAGAGTATGAATGGCGTTGGGAATGTAGTGGGATCAGTTTCTCCCTCAATAAGCGACACTTTCCCCAATCTCTTTGGGACGGTTCAAATCTGAGTCGAAGAACTATTCTCGTTTGGGCGGAACAAGGAATTGGTGATGAAATTATGTTCTCCAGTATGCTTCCGAATCTCTTAAGAATGAATTCAAATGTCATTGTTGAGTGTGACAAACGGCTAGTTCCCCTTTTTCAACGATCTTTTCCAGATGTTCAGTTTGTCCCACGAGAAGATCCAACCAATCCGAAACTATTGGATACGACCATTATTGATTACCAGATTCCAATGGGGAGTTTAGGACAATGGTTGAGAGTAGATGAGGATGCTTTTCTGCCGAAACAAGAATCGTATTTGCAGGCTTGTCCGAATAAAACTCGTCAAATGCAAAAAAAATATCGGGATTTGGCAGATGATAAGTTGTTGGTTGGTATTTCATGGAAGAGTACTGGTATAGATAAAAAAAGAGCTCATACAAAGAATGCGCCTTTGCAATACTGGATACCCATTTTGTCGCGACAGGATTGTTATTTTATTAGTCTGCAATACGGTGATATCAGGGAAGATATTGAGGAACATACATCTGCGTTTGGTTGTCCAATATATGTAGATGAAGAGATAGATTCATTGGAAAATCTAGATGATTTTGCTGCCCAAGTATCGGCGTTGGATTTAATTATTTCCACCTCAAATGCAACGGTACATGTGGCAGGAGGGTTGGGCAAAAGGGTTTGGGTTTTGTTGTCATCTCGTCCGGATTGGCGATGGATGTTAGACAGGGATGACTCGCTGTGGTATCAGACGGTGAGATTGTTTAGGCAAGAAAAGTTGAGGGATTTGGAAAGTGTGCTCCAACGTGTTAGTTTTTCATTGGGAAAAGATTGTAGTTTGTTCAACTGAAGTCTCTTATTTTCTAGGAAGGTTAGGTTGCAAGAGATGGTGTAGGAGATGATTTTTTATGTGTAGGGAAAAAAGCTGAGTATAGACAGGATTAATAATCATGGTTCGACAACCTTCAGCCTTAATCCAACGGGCCGAAATTGATGAGAAATTACGCAAGGCTGTGGATCTGCATCGGTCTGGTCAACTAGAACGGGCCGAGCAGATATATCGGGAAATATTGTGTGATGCCCCTAAGCATGCTGATGCTCTTCACCTCTTGGGTGTTGTTGCTTATCAAGTTGGGAAATGTGCAGTTGCAGTTGATTTAGTATCTCAGGCTATAGAGATTGACCCGAAGCAATCCTCGTATTTCAATAATTTAGGTAATGCCTTCAAAAAACTTGGTAATTTGGGAGAATCAACCCAAGCCTATTATAGAGCTATTGAAATCGAACCGGATTACGCCGAAGCCTATAATAATCTGGGTAATGTTTTAGCGGAACAGGACAGATTGGAAGAGTCCATTAGCGCTTATCATAGCGCGCTGGAGATTGATCCAGAATATAGTGAGGCTTATAATAATTTGGGAGTAACGCTTAGGGCTCAGGGGAGTTTAGAGAAATCAGTTCTAGCTTATCGTCAAGCGGTTCAGATTGATCCGGAATTTGCTAATGCTTATTACAATCTAGGCTGTTTGCTCCAGGAAACAGGAGAGTTAGAGGACTCAATTCGAGCCTATTGTAAGGTATTGAAGATAAATCCAGAGTATATGGAAGTCTATAATAATCTGGGTTTGGCTCTGAGAAAACAGGACAGATTAGAAGAGTCGGTCCAGGTTTATCGACAAGCTATCGAGATCAAGCCAGATTACGTCGAAGCCTATAATAATCTGGGTAATATCTTGGCGGAACAGGATAGGTTAGCAGAGTCGATTGATGCTTATCGTCAGGCACTAAAGATAAATTCAGACTATAGTGAGGCTTATAATAATCTAGGTAACGCTCTTCAATTAAACACGGATTTTAAGGCTGCTAAGCGAGCCTATTGCAAAGTTTTAGAGATGCAGCCACAATTTGCGGCTGCCCATAAAAATCTTGGATTACTGTCGTTGCTGATGGGTGATTTCCAGAATGGATGGAAGGAATATGAGTGGAGATGGCAGTGTGACGATTTTGCTGCCGAGAGACATCGTTTTCCTCAACCTTTCTGGGATGGGTCAAGTCTGAATCAAAAGACAATCCTTGTTTGGACAGAACAGGGAGTTGGTGATGAAATTATGTTCTCCAGTATGCTTCCTACCCTCTTGAAAATTGATGTGGGAGTGATCGTTGAGTGCACCCGTCGTTTGATCCCCTTTTTTCAACGTGCTTTTCCTGGAGTCCGATTTATTCCTCGGGAAAATCCGGTAAATCGACAGTTACTTGACATGGCTATTGATTGCCAAATTCCGATGCTTAGTTTGGGGAAGTGGCTTAGGCCTAGTGTAGAAAGTTTTCCTTTGGATCAAGAGTCGTATTTATTCTCTTGCGTGGAAAAAACCAAACGACTGAGACAGAAATATCAGCTGTTAGCAGGAGGTAGACTATTGGTTGGTATTTCGTGGAAGAGCACTGGAAGTGATCGAAGAAGAAGTAGATCGAAAAGTACTGCACTGGAGTCTTGGACGTCAATTTTGTCACGGCAGGATTGCTTTTTCCTGAGTTTGCAATATGGCGATGTCGAGCGAGAAATTGAAGAATTTAAGTCGAAAACGGATCTGAGAATTTATTATGATGAAGAGATAGATTCGCTAAAAAATCTAGACGATTTTGCTGCGCAGGTGTCGGCGTTAGACCTCATTATCTCGACGTCGAATACAACAGTACATGTAGCAGGTGGATTAGGGAAAATTGTGTGGACACTATTACCTAATCCACCTGATTGGAAGTGGATGTTGGAGGGAAAGGATTCGGTATGGTACCCAGCGATGAGATTGTTTCGACAGGATAAAATTGGAGATTGGTCAGGTGTCTTTCGGTCTGTAGCGTTGGAACTAGATATTTTTTGTCGTGGGATGGTTTCTGATGAAAGTCCTTGACACGTTTGACCAATTTTATGGGTCTATTTATCATGATCGCTGGTCGAGTTTGAGGTCGGCGTTGGCCGAAAAACCTGCTCAAGTTAAGAGGTTCAATCTGTTTTTGGGAAATTCTTACCCAAAGGTTTCTGATCCAGTTGCGAGTTGGGCCTTAAACTGTTTTAGTGTGGAACGAACATTCAGGCCGCAAGTGCAGGCCTGTGGCTTAATGGATTTTTTCATCATGGATCTAGCGTCTTTTGTGGTTGCGAATGTCTTAGAGGTTCAAGAAAATGATAGGGTTTTGGATATGTGTGCAGCTCCGGGTGGTAAGGCATTGATACTAGCGGAGAAACTAGGACCAAATAGTCAGTTAGTATTGAACGAGTTGTCCAAGACCCGCTTTCATCGTCTGAAAAAGGTGTTGGAGTCTTATGTTCCTCAAGATGTTTTAGAACGGATTTCTTTTCGTTCGTATGACGCGACCAAATGGGGAATCTATGAGGTAGGGGCTTATGACCGGATACTTGTAGATGCGCCTTGTTCAGCTGAGGCGCATCTACTCCGTAATCTATCGGAAATGCAGAAGTGGTCACCCAAGAGGAGCAAGAGGTTAGCACAAAGACAATATGCTTTACTATGCTCAGCCTTACTAGCTGCGCGTCCTGAATCAAGGATTGTCTATTCCACATGTAGCATATCTCCTTTGGAAAACGATGGGGTTTTGAACAAACTGAAAAGCAAGAAAGGAGATCTCTTCGAATTTGAAGTGCCTGCATCACCTTTGGGAGAAAGAACCGAGTTTGGATGGCAGATTTTGCCTGATCAGCATCAATGGGGACCGATGTATTTTTCAACCCTGAGAAAACTGGGGCATTGAGTTAAAATTTTGCATAGTTAGTGTGATTTAAAGCTTATTTGCATAGGTGTAAGTTATATGAAGCGGTAAACTGTTTTCGGTTCGGTGTTTTTTGACATTATTGAAGGCCCAATTTTGACGACTATATGATTTAGGGAGTTTCGCTATGAATCAACATTATTTCAAGAATAATCAAATTGTAACAGATCGTCATATCAGTTTTTTTCAAACCTTTGGTTACCTAGCTTTCCCAGGTTTGATTAGGGATTGTATTGATGATATTATTGAGGCTTTTGAAGAAGTTTGGCAGCAGCAAGGGCATACTCATAGTGGTGTGCCTCACGATGGTTCTAAGCGATCTTGTATAGTTCCCTTTCCTGATCAGCACCCCCGTTTGTGTCAACTTCTTGATGATCCGCGAATTGATGCAATTGCTTCGGCTTTGTTAGGTGATGACTACAATTTTATGCCGAGTGATGGAAATTACTATGCTGGTAACACGGGTTGGCATTCAGATGGTGGCAACAGTGATATTCTCCATATTAAGATTGCTTATTACCTCGATCCTCTGTCTCGTGAGACTGGATCGGTGAGAGTTATCCCAGGAAGCCATCATTTTGGCGATCAGTATGCAGATTCATTAAGCAAAGATTTGGGAAATAGTCAGGGGGTATGGGAGATTGATGGGAGTCAAGTACCCGCTCAGGCACTTGAAACAGAACCTGGTGACGTAGTGGTGTTCAATCATAAGACTAAGCATGCTTCCTTCGGCGGTGGCGGTTGGCGGAGGATGTTTACCATGAATTTATGTCAGCGTTATCCTGAATCCCGTGTTCAGGAACTTCGGGACTATTTGAACGGCGTAGCCAGATTTTGGGTTGATCGTGCTTACGGCCAGATTATGATGGAAACGGCTGGTTCAAAACGAATGCGGCATCTAGAACAAGTGATGGCCAACGATGGCCATATTGCTGAACTGTCGTGTCAAGCCAGAGAAGAGATGGATGAACCATCGCGTGGATAAAGGGGGAGATATTGATGTGTTTGTAGTTGTAGCAATTTTAGATTTACATTCTGTTGGTGTTGAAAGGTGTGAGAAGATAATATTTAGGAGAATAGAGGATGCGTTTAGAAGATAAAGTGGCAATTATTACTGGATCTGGATCAGGGATTGGAAGAGCTGCAGCGGGACTTTTCGCTGAAGAGGGAGCAAAGGTTGTTGTGGCAGACATCAATCTTGAAAGTGCTCATCAAACGGTACAGGGTATTCAGAGTGCTGGTGGGGAAGCGATTTCCGTTGAAGCTGATGTTTCCAAGGAAGAAGATAGTCGTAGAATAGCGGATCTTACCTACAGTGAATATGGTAAAATCGATATTCTTGTCAATAATGCTGCAGCCTTTGTCTTTGGCAGAGTCGAAGATGCGACTTCAGAAGATTGGGATCGTATTTTTAGTGTTAACGTAAAAGGGCCTGCTTTTTGTGTGAAATCGGTGATTCCGGCGATGAAGAAAAATGGGAGTGGTGCAATAGTTAATATTGGGTCTATCAGCTCAATGATTGCTCAACCAGATTATGTGCCTTACAATACATCGAAATCAGCTATTTTGAATTTTACTAGATGTCTGGCTATGGATCTGGCTCCTTTTAATATCCGTGTTAACACTGTTTGTCCAGGAGTTACTCATACTCCTGCGCTTGAAAAGGTTATGCAGGAGGAAGGAATAACATTGGAAGAGGTAAATGCACGTTTGAATCAACCATGTTTATTGAAACGGTTGGGACAACCTCATGAGATTGCTCATGGTATTTTGTTTTTGGCTTCTGATGATGCGTCCTTTGTCACTGGGACATCTTTGCTTGTAGATGGCGGATATACTGCACAATAACCTGATTATTGTAGTAGAAATTATCTTTGAGTATAGACATTTGGAGAGGTAATTTATGAAAATTACTGGAATTGAACAATTTTTCCCACGTCCACGTATACGGTTAGTCAAAATTACCACTGATAACGGTTTGGTTGGTTGGGGAGAGACCACTCTTGAGGGCAAACCGAAAAGTACCGTTGCTGCCGTCGAAGAACTATCGGATTATCTGATTGGGAAAGATCCTCTCCGAATAGAACATCATTGGCAACATATTTACCGATCTGCCTTCTTTCGGGGAGGAAATGTGCTGATGACAGCGCTTTCAGGGATTGATCAGGCCTTGTGGGACATTGCAGGCAAATATTATGAAGTACCTGTGTACCAGCTGCTTGGTGGTCCAGTTCGAGATCGAATTCGTGTTTATGCCCATTGGGGAATTAGTAGCTTGACAGATGAAGGCAAATCGTCGGCTAAAGATCGACTTGAATGGCTACAAAAGACGGGTGGGTACACTGCATTCAAGTCTGGACCGGGTGGGAAATGGCGTGCTCATGAAGCTCCTTCCGTCATTGATGGTTTTGTCGAACGTGCTTACTTGATGCGTGAATGGGTTGGGCTGGATGTTGAGCTGGCGTTTGATTTTCATGGCAAAATGACTCCGGCGCTTGCGATCGAAATTTGTCATGAACTACAGGGCATGCGACCGATGTTTGTTGAAGAACCCGTTCCACAAGAAAATGTTGAGGCTCTGAAACTTGTTTCCGATCATGTTACGTTCCCTATTGCTACTGGTGAAAGGCTGTTAACCCGTTGGGGATTTCGAGAGATTTTTGAGAAACAGGCGGTAGCTTATATTCAACCTGATATTTCTCATGTCGGTGGTATTACGGAACTCAAGAAAGTTGCAAATATGGGCGAAGTTTACTATATACATATAATGCCGCATTGTGCCATCGGACCTGTAGCGTTTTCTGCTTCTTTGCATGTGGATGCTGCCGTGCCCAATTTCTTAATTCAGGAACAGGTTGATTCAGGATTGGGTGCTGGTCTCTTTAAAGAAAATTGGAGGGTTACAGATGGCCATATTGATTTGCCAACTAAACCCGGCCTCGGATTTGAAATTGATGAAACAGAAGCTGAGCAGGACTGTGGTATTTATCAAGAAGAACTTGGTGGCGAATTTTACTATGACTCGGATGGCAGTGTTGCTGATTGGTAAAATGAGAGTATGAAGGTGAGTATGCTAAATTATTGAAACCATGAGACAGTTCGGTTACAAGGCAAGCATCGTATTTTTAAGATTGTGTTGGTTAGAGAGCATGGCATCGCAAGTTCTCTTTTTGGTGGTAAATGATTGATCGGGCAGATTGGTATGTTGCTATCAAAATGTTATGGTATGATTTTGATTCAATGGGCTTGGAATATCGGGGTTACTTCGTATTATCCTCATGGTCTTATAGGTGTTGGTGTTGTTTACAGGAAGCATTGGATATCAGTTAATTGGTGGTCATATTTAAGGATTCCATATCTCTGATTTATGAAGCGTTGTATGCTGTGAAAGATCCAAGACCGAGTTCCTATTCGGGCTGTGCGTGGACAAAAATAAACTTCTATCGTTGGGAATTCTAACTTGAATGTCCTGGTTCGGGGGATTGTCGACAAAGTTCAACCCCATCAGCTTTGATCAGGGGAAAAACAATACGAGTTTTTCAATATGATGGACAATCTGTGTCAAAAACAGCGAAAAACGTAATCTCGTTTGGAGTCTGAAGACAAGATTGCGAAGATAGATCGACATGCGTGAGAGGTCTGGGTATAAGCTTAAAATAGGATCCATGATGACAGTCGGTTCAGCCTGTTGAATCTGTGGATTGTACCGCTGTTTTTTTATTTAAAGGGGGAAGTTAATGTTCAATCAGGCTTTAAATGAAGTTGGGTTTTTGTCTCAATCCAGTATTGGTAGTCAGCCAAACGTTATATTTGTTATTACTGATGACCAGGGATGTGGTGATTTGGGTTGTTATGGGAACCCAATTATTCAAACCCCCAACTTGGATCGGTTACATAGCCAAAGTCTACGCTTGACTAATTTGCATGTTGGTCCAACTTGTGCTCCTACCCGGGCTGGGATTATGACTGGTCGTTACTGCAATTGTACTGGCGTTTGGCATACTATCGGGGGACGTTCACTTCTACGTCATAGTGAAGTGACAATGGCCGACGTTTTTCGCGCTAATGGTTATAGAACGGGCATGTTCGGTAAATGGCATTTGGGCGATAATTACCCATTCCGACCACATAATCGGGGATTTGAAGAGGCTCTTTACCACGGTGGAGGTGGGATCAGTCAAACACCAGATTATTGGGGCAATGATTATTTTGATGATACTTTTTTTCGGAATGGGGTAGAAGAATCTTTTGAAGGTTACTGTACTGATGTTTGGTTTGATGAAGCCATGAAATTTATTGAACAAAACAAGGATCAGCCATTTTTTTGCTATTTGCCGACTAATGCTCCTCACGGTCCGTTTCGTGTTCCAAATTCTTATAGTGAACTTTATCGTGGACAGGTCCCTGACTCTCGAGCCAATTTTTACGGGATGATTACTAATATTGACGAAAATATGGCACGATTGCGAACTAGGCTGAAAAATCTTGGTATTGAAGATAATACGATTCTGATTTTTATGACTGACAATGGTTCAGCTGCTGGTTGTGAATTGGATCGGGATCAATATGTGTTAGATGGTTTTAACGCTGGGATGCGTGGTATGAAGGGATCGGCATATGAAGGTGGACATCGTGTGCCGTTTTTTATGCATTGGCCCGATGCTGGGTTTACAGAGGGTCGGGATGTTGATCAATTGGCTGCTAACATAGATTTGTTACCGACACTTATAGAGTTGTGCCAATTGCAGGTAGCAGAAGATTGTCAGTTTCATGGTATTAGCTTGGTTCCTTTGTTTCATGGTGAAATTGGAGAATGGCCAGATAGGGTGATTGTCACGGATTCTCAACGTGTTGAACATCCGATTAAGTGGAAGCAAAGCGCGACCATGACCCAACGTTGGCGGTTGATTAATGGTGTTGAACTTTATGATATTTTGTTTGATCCAGAGCAAAGGGATGATGTTTCCATTGATCAGCCGGACCTTGTTGATCAACTTCGTGAACATTATGAAAGATGGTGGGAGTTAGTCTCACCTCGTTTTGATGAAGACTGTCCAATTATAATCGGCAGTCAGAATGAAAAGATTTCGTTGCTAACCAGTCATGATTGGCATGGCGAGGCCCATGCTTGGAATCAAGGACAAATACGTCATGGATTAGAGTGCAATGGATACTGGGCAGTTGAAATCGCGGAGGATGGTGAGTATATCTTTGAACTCAGACGATGGCCGAAAGAAGAGGATAGACGTATTACGGAAGGAATTGAAGGGGAAATAATTGATTTGTATAATGGGGGCAGAGCTCTTAGCCTAAAAAAAGCTCGGATCCGAATTGGTGATCAGGAACAAGTCAAGGCCATCTCCGCTGATGCTAAGGGAATAAAATTCACCTTTGCTCTGAAGGCAGGCGAAACTCGTTTACAGACTTTTTTAACGGATGAAGATGGTTTTACTCTTGGTGCTTACTATGTGTATGCTAGTCAAGCCCAATAAAGTCTAACTGTAATATATCATCAATTTGTTTCGCGTAGAATTTAAGAGCGTTGGGATTAGCATTTATTTCTCGATTTTGGGACAAGATCGAGTGTTACTTGGGCCATCTATTAATAATGATCAACTGTCGGTTTTTAAGAGTTTATATACTTAGTTGGAAAAAGTGTAACAGAAGTATTTGAGTCCTGTTTTGTTAGACAAGATGTTTATTAAATTAATGGGGATTTGAAATGACGCGTGATGAGTTTGACGAGCATGTTTTGCGTATCCAGTTAGATGGTTATACGGTTCTACCGGGGTTGCTCACTTCAGATGAATGTGAGCAGGCTCGAAAAGAACTTGATGGGTTGTCTGAAAAGAATGTATGGCTGGGAAACCTGTTTAATAAGGCCCGGGTTTTTGAGAGAGTCTATCAGATTTCGTCGTTGTTGGAGGTCATTCGGTATTTTTTGGGGCAGGATGCCGTCCTCAGTGGCGTTTATGGTAGTATCCTCCATTCTGGTACAGGAGGAGGGGGGCTTCATTCTGATGGATCGATAACGGGTCCTAACCGATTAGATTCACTCGCACCCGCTGATAAAAACCTCCGGATTACCAGTCATGTCTTAGGGTTTAACGTTATTTTCTGTATCAGTGATTTTACAAAAACTAACGGTGCGACCCGGGTTGTACCTGGTAGTTATAAATATCAAGCATTGAGTATACCTCCGTCGCCAATTTATGGTGAAAGAATCGTTGAAGCGGAACGAGGATCGACACTAATCTTTAATATTAACACTTGGCATGGCGCTTCTGAGAACTCTACCAATGAAGCTCGGTATGCGCTTCTTACTCCTTGGCGGAGACAATGGTTGCGTAGCGAATCTGAACTATCGCGCATTGTCGAACCGAAAGTTTTAGATCGAGCGGGTGAAGAAGGCAAACGAGTGTTTGGTCTGAGTGCTTTGTCTCCGTATTTAGATCTATCTCAATGGGATAGAGAGAATGGTTGTCCTAAGTCGGAATGGTCGCATTTGCAACGTGGTTGAGCGAATCAGATTAGGGATTTAGAATGGTTAGGATGGACAGGAATTTATGTGCCCCGCTGGTAAAAAAGCGGTCAATGTTTACTGTAGGGTTGATGATTTTAGTTTTGGGATGTCATTGGTTGCATGCCGCTACAGTTTCTGTGCCGGAAGAGCAACCGACTATACAGGCTGGAATTGAAGCAACTGTTGATGGTGATACTGTTCTAGTGTCTAGTGGTACGTATACTGGAACTGGGAACGTCAATTTAGATTTTAAAGGAAAGGCCATCACCGTTAAATCTGTTAATGGAGCTTCAACCGCCATTATCGATTGTCAAAATCAAAATATAAGAGGAGCTTATTTTCATAGCGGAGAGACATTCTCGTCTATCTTAGATGGATTTACGATAACTGGAGGCAAAGCAACAGGCGTATGGCCCAATAATATTGGAGGTGGGATCTATTGCAACAAATCTTCTCCGACTATCATCAATTGCATTATCATAGGCAATCAAGCTAGTAATGGAGGTGGAATCCTTTGTGCCGAGTCGTCCCCTGATGTGGTTAATTGTATTATTACCAAAAATCAGGCACAAAAGAATGGAGGAGGGATTTATTGTTCCAATAATTCATCTTCGCGTTTCATTAATTGCACTATTACCAACAATCAGTCGAAGGCTGGTGGTGGAATTTATGGTTTCAATAATTTGTCTCTTACTCTCATCAACACCATCGTTTGGGCAGATAGCCCACAGGCAATTTATTTTAGTGATTCTGGTATCCCCAACGAAATTGCTGTTTCCTATTCCTGTGTGCAAGATGGTCAGGCTGGAATAGTTACTAATGATAATGGGATAATTAATTGGGGAAATGGCAATATCGTTGGGGATCCAATTTTTGTAGATGCCAATGCCGGGGATTATCATCTTAGAGATAATAGCCTCTGTATAGGTGTTGGTACCATAACAAATGCACCCAAAACAGATATTGAAGGTAATTCCCGTCCTGATCCCGCTGATTCCAATCCGGATGTGGGCGCCTATGAAAATTCGCGTTCTACACCAACAGATATTACTCCTCCTGTAGTTGCTGTAGTTACTTCTCCCACGAGAAATGGTGTTTATAAAGAGCCAGATACCATAGCAATTACAATTATCTTCAGCGAAAGTGTCATCGTTGTAAAAACACCACAACTCATTCTAGAGACTGGGGAAAAGGATGCATTGGTCGATTATTCTAGTGGTAGTGGTACAGATACTTTGACCTTTGCTTATACAGTTGCTGCTGGTCAGAATAGTAGTGATTTGAGCTACAGCGCTGATAATGCGTTGATTTTGAACGAGGGCCAGATTGAGGATGCGGCAGGAAACAGTGCCATTTTGATCTTACCGATGCCTGGAAATACAAATTCATTGTCGTTTAAAAAGGGATTAGTCATAGATACCTCCCCGCCTGCTATGCCAGTAGAATTGGTAGCAACAGGTAGCAATGGTCAGGTGAGGTTGATCTGGTCAGCTAACAATGAGGATGATCTTTCCGCATATCAGGTCTACGGGGGGACCAACAGCGATTCAATACCCTCTCTGGCAAAGGTTGCCGTTGGTACAGAAAAGTATACTCATCTTGGTTTAGATAACGGCACAATTTATTATTATCAGATTTCGGCTTTAGACAATGTTGGCAATGAGAGTGATAGAGCTAGTTACGTGTCAGCATTACCACAGTCCAACAAAATCCGTGTGCCGCAAGATCAGTCGAATATTCAAGCTGGAATTGATGCGGCAGCTGATGGGGAGACTGTTTTGGTGTCTGACGGGACATATGCAGGAATAGGGAATGTCAATCTGGATTTCAAGGGCAAGATGATAACAGTAAAGTCTATTAATGGAGCAGGGTCAACCATTATAGATTGTCAAGGCCAGTATACCCGAGGTTTTTATTTTCGAAATAGAGAGACGCCGTTATCAGTTTTGGATGGTTTTACTATTACTAGAGGGAATGCGACAGGCGTATGGCCGAGTAATGTAGGCGGTGGGATCTATTTCAATAATTCGTCACCCACAATTACTAATTGTATCATTGTTAATAATCAGGTTGCTCGTTATGGGGGAGGGGTTTTTTGTTATGATAGTTCGTCTCCATATTTTATCAACTGTCTTATTGTTAATAATCGGTCTATGGGAAATGGTGGTGCGATTTACTGCATGAACGATTCTTCACCCATCGTTGCGAATTGTAATATTACTAATAATCGTGCTGTGGATGCTGGTGGTGCAATTTTTTGTTATGATGGTTCTTTGCCAACTTTAATCAATTGTACTATCGCTGATAATTTGGCTCAACGTGGTATTGGTATATACTGCTCTGCCAGTTCTTCTCCTCGTGTTGTCAATACGGTTCTTTGGGGAGGTTTGTTACCGCAAATATATTTTAGTGAAAACGATAGACCTAATACAATTTCTATTTCTTATTCCGATGTTCAGGGGGGTAAACTTGGAGTTGTGACCAATGGTAATGGAACTGTTAATTGGGGAGATAGTAATATTGATATTGATCCTCTGT
>Ga0066372_10000210_pt1 | contig 20816 bp, 22 predicted proteins | sample Knorr_S15_td_250_FD_77011 | JGI IMG/M metagenome (GOLD analysis project Ga0066372, IMG submission 77011) | Marine microbial communities from Southern Atlantic Ocean transect - Knorr_S15_td_250_ad_251m_LV_A | ecosystem: Environmental > Aquatic > Marine > Oceanic | place: Southern Atlantic ocean... | reverse complement strand
AAGAAATATCTCTAAAAGAATTAAAAAACTTACACGAGAGTTGGTTTGATAATTATTTATCAGGAAAAGAAAATTAATGACTATTAAAGAAATAGAATTAAAAAAAATTTTAACCGAATCTTTTCCAGAAGCTGATATAAAGATAGATGACCTAGCGGGAGATGATAATCACTTTGCCTTGACTATTATTTCGTCAAAATTTAGAGGTATGTCTAGAATTGATCAACATAAAATGGTATATGATTCCTTAGGGTCTAAGATGGGCAACGAGTTGCACGCTTTATCTATTAAAACCCAAATACCTTAGGAATTTTAATGATGGATGATAAAATCAAAAAAGAGATAAAATCTAAAATTCAGAGCTCCGATATTCACTTGTTTATGAAAGGAACTCCACTTTTTCCACAATGTGGATTTTCAAATACTGTGGTTCAAATTTTGACATATCTAGAGGTGTCTTTCACTTCAACCGATGTTTTAGAAGATGAACAAATGAGAGATGCTATTAAAGAATACTCCAACTGGCCCACAATCCCTCAGCTTTATATAAAGGGTAATTTTATGGGAGGTTGTGACATTATCAAGGAAATGTTTGAAAGCGGTGAACTTAAGGAAGAGCTTAGTAAAGAAAATATAAATTAGCTCCTAGAATAAAACTCCACAACTAAATTTGGCTCCATCTGTACTGGATATGGAACTTCTGTAAGTTTAGGAATCCTTGTAATTTTTGCAGTTAATTTTTTCTGATCGCATTCAATATAATCTGGTATATCTCTTTCAGTACTTTCAATGCCCCTTAAAACGATCTCCAAGGATCTTGATTTTTCTTTTAGCTCAATTAAGTCTCCGGTTTTTAACAAATAAGAAGCGATGTTAACTCTTTTTCCGTTAACCTTCACATGGCCGTGGTTAATAAATTGCCGAGCAGAAAACACTGTTGGGACAAACTTTGCTCTATATATAACAGAATCCAATCTTCTTTCTAATAAACCTATGATGTTTTCTGATGTATCGCCTTTTATTCGTTCTGCTTCCTTAAATATTTTTTTAAATTGTTTTTCGTTTATGTTTCCGTAATAACCTTTAAGCTTTTGCTTTGCTCGCATCTGAAGTCCAAAATCCGAAAGTTTTCCTTTCCGTTGCTGACCATGCTGTCCAGGTCCGTATGCTCTTAGATTGACAGGGCTTTTAGGTCTTCCCCAGATATTTTCGCCCATACGCCTATCAATCTTATATTTAGCCCTGACTCTTTTCGTCATAAATTGTGCATCCTAAAATAATCCAAAAAAAAACCATTTCGGCGTTAAGTACATTTCTCTAAGCAATAAGTCAATTTCTTTGTAATGTTTCTTATTTCTTATCAGTTCCATCAGCAATAATTTTAATTTTTTTTAATTTCTTGTTATCTTGATAACCATCTGGCCAACTTAGCAAAGATGTAATTACCCCTCGTAAAGTTTTTATATCTTGTTCAGTCAAAATAGATCTAGAAAAAATATTCCTAATATTAATCATCATTGTGGGTTTTTTTTCTAAAGGCTTTAAGAAACCAGAATCCTCTAAAGCTCTTTCTAGATGTTCAAAAAAACCAATAATTTCTCTTTTTTTTGCTGGTACAGTATCACTCATTAACATTGTTCTTTTACTATAATTCACATTAATCCTATTAACCTCAGAAGCAATTATAATAACTGCTTGAGCTAGGTTCAAAGATGAAAACTCTGGGCTAGTTGGAATTTCGACAATTGTATCGGCAAATGAGATTTGAAAGTTACTAAGACCAGATTTTTCTCTTCCAAACAATATTCCAATATTAGATTTATTATCTAATATATTGATCTTATTGTATAAATCTTCTGGCCCACAAGTAGGTTTAATCATATCCCTTGTACGTACTGTGCAGGCAAAAAGATAATTCAAACTAGAAATAGAATCTTCAAGATTATTAAAAACCTTGGCATTTCTTAAAACCTTCTCGGCACCTGCAGAAGCATTGATTGATTTTTTTGATAGGTGATCCTGCTTAGGATTAATTAAGTACAAATGGTGTAAACCAAAATTTAACATTGCCCTTGCAGTCATTCCTATATTTTCTGATAGCTGTGGCTCTGCAAGTATTACCTTTATATTATCTTTATTAATCTTTTTCATTGTAGATAAATAACCCTTTTATTATCAAACATCATTGAATAATCTACTTTATATGCTATTCAGTATCTTAATTCGAAAAATTGAGAAATAAATGTCTAAAATCAAGGTAAATAATCCAGTCGTAGAAATAGATGGCGATGAGATGACCAGAATAATATGGGGCTTGATAAAGAAAAAACTAATACTACCCTATATTGAAATAGATCTTCATTATTATGATCTCGGAATAGAAAGCCGTGATGAAACTAAAGATCAAATTACAGTTGAAGCTGCCAATGCTATTAAAGAACACGGAGTAGGCATAAAGTGTGCAACCATTACTCCTGATGAAGAAAGGGTAAAAGAATTTGATTTAAAAGAAATGTGGAAATCTCCCAATGGAACTATAAGAAATATACTTGGAGGTACAGTTTTCAGAGAGCCTATCGTTTGTCAAAATATACCCAGATTGGTACCAGGATGGACACAACCTATAATAATAGGAAGACATGCATTTGGAGATCAATATAGGGCAACGGATTTTATAGTTCCAGGAAAAGGAACGTTATCTGTTAAATGGGTATCAGAGGATGGGTCAGAAATAATAGAGGAAGAGGTGCATAATTTTGAAGATAGTGGAATAGCCATGAGCATGTATAATCATGATAAGTCGATAAGAGATTTTGCCAGAGCCTGTTTTAATTATGGCTTAGAAAGAGAATGGCCAGTATATTTATCAACAAAAAATACAATACTAAAGAAATACGATGGTCGCTTCAAAGATCTTTTTCAAGAAGTATATGAAAAAGAATATGCTAAAGAATATAAAAAATTGAATATTTCTTATGAACATAGACTTATAGATGACATGGTTGCCTGTGCTTTAAAATGGTCAGGTGCCTTTATATGGGCCTGCAAGAATTATGATGGAGATGTACAATCTGATACTGTAGCGCAAGGTTTCGGTTCATTGGGATTAATGTCAAGTGTGTTGATGACTCCAGATGGAAAAACAGTAGAAGCTGAAGCAGCTCACGGAACAGTAACGAGGCATTTTAGATTACACCAAAAAGGTGAAGAAACATCCACTAATTCAATAGCCTCAATCTTTGCTTGGACAAGAGGATTATCACATAGGGCTAAATTGGATGAAAATCTTGAACTTGCTAAATTTTCAGAAACCCTTGAAAAGGTTTGCATAAGGACTGTCGAAAAAGGTTTTATGACTAAGGACTTAGCATTACTAGTAGGCCCTCAACAGTCATGGTTAACTACACAAGAATTTATTGATGAGGTAGACAAAAACCTTCAAAAGAAAATGTCTTAACTTCTATCTTTAATTAGCTCTTCAATAACTTTGATAACCTCATTAACATTTTTAACATCTTTTGCGCCAGCTAAGGCCATATCTTTTCTTCCGCCACCACCCTTTCCTTCCATAATTATTGAGGCTAAATTTACGATCTCTACAGCGTCGAATTTTTTAGTTAGATCATCAGTTACCCCTATGGCTATTGATGATCTTTCTTCATATGTGGATACCAAACAGCTTATTCCAGAACCTAATTTCTTCTTGCATTCATCAGTCAAAGATCTAAGTTCCTTGCCATCTACATCATCTAAAACATCAAATAAAAAATTTATTCCATTTATATCTTTAAATTCTGATTTTAAATTCACGTTAGTTTTAATTTGCAGTGGTTTTTTCTTTTCTCTTTTTAATTTTTCAGAAGACTTAGACAATTTATCAGTTAAAGAAAGTTTTTTGGGTGCTTCAGATCCTGTAACTGCTTCTATTCTTCTAACACCTGCAGAAACTGAACTTTGAGAAATAATTTTAAAAGTTTTTATATGACTTAACCTTTCAACATGAGTTCCGCCACATAACTCTGTTGAAAATAAATCTCCTCCCATTGACAGGACTCGAACCTCTTCACCATATTTCTCTCCAAATAATGCTGTTGCCCCGATTTCAATAGCTTTATCATAAGATAAAATTTGTACCTCTACTTTTGAATCTTGCAAGATTAAAGCATTAACCATTCCTTCAATTTTTTCAATTTCTTCTATAGATACTGATTTAGAATGGCTAAAATCAAATCTCAATTTATCTGAATTAATTTTTGATCCTTTTTGAAAAACATGTTTTCCAAGAACTCTTCTTAATGATTCATGCAAAAGATGTGTTGCAGAGTGGTTGGCTGTAATTTTTTTTCTATGTGAGTTATTGATCTTTAAATTCATTTGATCGCCAAATGTAATTTGCCCTTCAAGAACCTCTCCAAAATGAGTAAAAATTTCACCTATCTTTTTAGTTGTGTCTATAACCTCAAATTTTGCTTCTTTTGAAGAAATGATACCATTATCTCCAACTTGGCCACCGCTTTCTGCATAAAATGGTGTCTGATTTAAAACAAGAAATGCTTCATCTCCTTTTTGGATACTTTTAACTATTTTGCCCTCTTTAATAATAGATTGCACTTCCCCCATTGAGTTTTCATTAGTGTAACCAAGGAATTCAGTTGGTGAACAATATTCTGCCAAATCAAACCAAAGCTTATCAACTTTTCTATCACCTGATCCAGACCAAGATTCCTTTGCTTTCTTTTTTTGTTTAGACATCGATCTATTGAAACCATCAACATCAAGGAGTAGTGATTTTTCCTTGAGAACATCTTCTGTTAAATCTAAAGGAAAACCGTAAGTATCATAAAGTTTGAAAGCTACAGAACCATCTAAAGTATTACCTTTCTTTAGTATTTTAGTTTCATTTTCTAAGACCTTTAATCCTTTTGATAAAGTGGTAAGAAATCTCTCTTCCTCATGAAAAATTATAGATTTTATTAATTCTTGTGTTCGATTTAACTCTGGATAAATATGACCCATTAGCTCAACCATACATTTTGTTAATTTAAATAAGACAGGATCATTCACCCCAAGAATATGTAAATGCCTCATAGCTCGACGCATTATTCTCCTTAAAACATAACCTCGACCATCATTTGATGGTGTAACTCCATCAGAAATTAAAAAACAAGTAGACCTTAAATGATCTGCTATTATCCTAAAACTTATGACGTTATCTTCTGAGGATCTAATTTTGATTTCTTCTTCAATAGATTCAACTAAGGATAAAAAAATATCTATTTCAAAATTATTTGTTTTACCTTGAAGAACAGCAGTCATCCTTTCTAGCCCCATCCCAGTGTCAATTGAAGGCTTAGGAAGAGAAATTCTTTTGTTATCTTGATCTTGTAGAAACTGCATAAAAACTAAATTCCAAATTTCTACGAATCTATCTCCATCCTGATTCTTAGATCCCGGGGGGCCTCCAAGTATTTTTTCACCGTGATCATAAAATATTTCTGAACAAGGTCCACATGGACCTTCTGTTCCCATCGACCAGAAATTATCTTCAGTATCAATACTGATAATTTTATCATTGGAAAAACCGGAAATTTTCTTCCAAATTTGAGATGATTCCTCATCATCTTTATGGGTTGTTATTAAAAGATTATCTTTAGGCAAAGAAAATTCAGATGTAAGTAGTTGCCAAGAAAATTCTATAGCCTCTTCTTTAAAGTAATCTCCAAAAGAGAAATTTCCTAGCATTTCAAAAAAAGTATGATGTCTAGGTGTGTGACCTACATTATCGAGGTCATTGTGTTTTCCGCCAGCCCTTACACATTTCTGTGAACTTACAACTCTCTTGTTCTTAGGCTCCTGATAACCAGTAAAATAATTCTTAAACGGAACCATTCCTGCATTAACAAACATCAGCGTGGGATCGTTTATAGGAACCAAAGGGCTAGAAGACACAACTTCATGACCATTGTTTTTGAAAAAATCTAAAAACTTTTTTCTTATATCATCCAAGTCATTCATTATACACCAAAGATAACAGACATTTGTTTCTTGGTATAATAATTCGTGCGTTTCTTAAAGTAGAATTTACTTTGCTTCCAATGCCTCTTTGACATCAACTTTTGTTGCTTCTGGGTTTTCTTCTTGATTAATTAAATTATCATTCTTAATAAGACCGGCACTCTCTCTTATTGCAAACTCAATTTTATCAGAAATATCTGGGTTTTCTTCTAAAAATACTTTTGCATTTTCTCGACCTTGACCCATGCGCTCGTTCTCATATGAGTACCAAGTTCCAGATTTCTCAACAATTCCAGCCTCAACACCCAAATCAATAATCTCACCCTTCTTTGAAATACCTTTTCCATACATGATATCAAACTCAATAGTTTTAAAAGGTGGTGCCACCTTATTTTTAACAACCTTTACTCGGGTTTGATTCCCAACAATCTGTTCACGGTCTTTTATAGCTCCTATTCGTCGTATATCAATTCTGACAGTTGAATAAAATTTAAGCGCGTTTCCACCAGTGGTTGTTTCTGGACTTCCAAACATTACCCCTATTTTCATACGTATTTGGTTTATGAATATGATCATACAATTTGATTTTGAAATTGATCCTGTTAGTTTTCTCATGGCTTGACTCATCAACCTTGCTTGTAGACCTGGTAAGCTGTCGCCCATTTCTCCATCAAGTTCAGCTTTTGGCGTTAGAGCAGCAACCGAATCAATAACGATGACATCGACAGCGCCTGAACGTATTAAAGTATCAGTAATTTCTAGAGCTTGCTCTCCATTATCAGGTTGTGAAATAAGAAGTTCTTCAATATTAACTCCGAGATTTCGAGCATATACTGGATCTAAAGCATGTTCAGCATCAATAAAACTGCATACACCGCCTTGTTTCTGGGCCTCCGCAAGGGCGTGTAAGGCTAAAGTAGTCTTTCCTGAGCTTTCTGGTCCATAAATCTCAATAACCCTGCCTCTTGGGAAACCTCCAATACCAAGACCAATATCTAACCCTAACGACCCAGTAGAAATAGATGAAATCTCAGCAATCGCATCTCCCGATCCCAGTCTCATTATTGATCCCTTGCCAAACTGTTTTTCAATCTGACTAAGTGCGGTTTCTAGGGATTTTGATCTTTCCATGCTATTATCTTTAACAACTTTTAACGATTTATTCATTTTTCTACTCCATTTATATACAGGTCAACTAATTAATTTGTACTACTTTTGTTCTATTTTTGCAATAAAAATAAGTTATTGAATTATATATATAAATATAATATTGTTCTCTTTATAGTCTTTTTATTGAATATTTTTTAAAAAAAAAAATCGAATCGATAATTACAATCAATCGTCGCGATAAATTTTCTCTTTTCTTTCGTGAACTTCCTGGGCATCAATAGATAATGTAGCTATTGGACGAGCAATCAGACGCTTTAGACTGATAGGTTCTCCCGTTTCTTCACAATAACCGTAACTTCCATCATCTATTCGAGACAAAGCATCGTCAATTTTGGAGATCAGCTTTCTATGCCTGTCTCTCGACCTTAATTCAAGAGAACGGTCTGCTTCTGATGAAGCTCTATCGGAAATATCGGAAAAATTGGAGGTTTCGTCTTGAAGATTATTCAATGTTTCTTTAGTTTCGTGAATAATATCGTCGCGCCAATCATTAAGCCTTCTTCTAAAAAATTCCTTTTGCTTGGCATTCATAAAAGGATCTTTCTCTGATGGTGTATAGTTTTTTGGTAAACGCGTAGCCATATTTAACCTTTCTAGAAATTGGGGTATTAAAACAAAAAACCAATAATCGCAATAGTTATTATAAATAAACATTGTTGAAATTTGAAAATTTGACGATTAGATTGTCGTAACTTATTACATAAATATAACGAAAAGGTGAAAAATGCGATTCGAGGGTACAAAAGATTATATAGCAACCAAAGATCTTAGGATAGCTGTGAATGCTTCAATAAGTTTAGAAAGGCCACTTCTTGTCAAGGGGGAGCCGGGTACCGGCAAGACTGTGTTAGCTGAAGAGATTTCTAAAGCTCTTGATATGCCAATAATTACTTGGCATATAAAATCGACAACTAAAGCACAACAAGGTTTGTACGAATATGATGCTATCACTAGGTTAAGGGACTCTCAGCTCGGAGATGAGAGAGTAAAAGACGTCAAAAACTACATAAAAAAAGGTAAGCTTTGGGACGCTTTTACTGCTAATGAAAGGCCTATTTTGCTTATTGATGAAATTGATAAAGCAGATATTGAGTTTCCAAACGATTTACTTCAAGAACTCGACAGAATGGAGTTTTATGTATACGAAACCAATGAAACAATTGTTGCAGAAAAACGACCAGTAGTCATTATCACTTCAAATAATGAAAAAGAGCTTCCAGATGCATTCTTAAGAAGGTGTTTTTTTCATTACATTGCTTTTCCTGATAATGAAACTATGAAAAAAATTGTTGATGTTCATTATCCGGATATAAAATCAAAACTTGTTTCTGAATCTTTAAAAGTTTTTTATCAGTTAAGAGAAGTCCCTGGATTAAAGAAAAAACCTTCAACGTCCGAGTTGCTTGATTGGTTAAAGTTGTTAATGAATGAAGATATCACTCCTGAAATGCTAAGAGAGAAAAATACTAAAAATTTAATTCCTCCTTTACACGGCGCCCTCTTGAAAAATGAACAAGATGTTCATTTATTTGAAAGACTTGCATTTCTTGCCAGAAGGGAAAATAATCAGACTTAAAGATGTTTGTTAATTTTTTTCAAGAATTAAAGGAAGCTAATTTGCCTGTCACTCTAAGGGAGTATTTAACTCTCTTAGAGGCTCTTGAGGCTGGTATACCTAATAGAAATGTAGAAGACTTTTACTACCTATCAAGATCGACGCTTGTTAAAGACGAAAGAAACCTTGATAAATTTGATAGAGTTTTCGGTCATATCTTTAAAGGACTAGAACATATTGAAGAGGATGAATTAGCTGAAATACCAGAGGAATGGTTAAAATCTCTTAATGAAAAATTCTTAACGGAAGAAGAAAAAAAACAGATAGAAGCCATGGGCGGATGGGAAAAATTAATGGAAGAGTTAAAGAAACGACTCGAAGAACAAGAAAAAAGACATGAAGGTGGTTCAAAATGGATAGGAACTGGGGGAACATCTCCTTATGGAGCCGATGGTTATAATCCTGAAGGTATAAGGATAGGGCAAAAAGAAAATAGGAATTTTAAAGCCGTTAAGGTGTGGGATAAAAGAGAATTTAAGAATCTTGATTCCGAGGTAGAAATAGGCGTTAGAAATATAAAGCTTGCTTTAAGAAGATTAAGAAAATTTGCTAGAGAAGGTGCTGCTGATACGTTGGATCTTCCTATTACTATCAAAAATACTGCTAACAAAGGATATCTTGATATATCTTTGGTTCCCGAAAGAAGAAACAATGTAAAAGTTTTGTTATTTTTTGATGTTGGGGGCTCTATGGACCCACATGTCCGCTTATGCGAAGAATTATTTTCTGCTGCTAGAACAGAATTTAAGAATATGGAAAATTTTTATTTCCATAATTGTTTATACGAATATGTGTGGAAAGATAATAGAAGAAGGCATAGAGAAAGGATAGATACATGGGATATTTTGCATAAATATTCCTCGGACTACAAGATCATTTTTGTAGGAGATGCCTCTATGAGCCCTTACGAAATTACTTATTCAGGTGGTAGTGTAGAACATTGGAACGAAGAAGCAGGAGGTATTTGGCTAGAAAGAATTAACAATATTTACCACAATGCAATATGGATTAATCCTGTCGAAGAAAAACATTGGGAATTTACCCCTTCTTCACAAATTATTAATCAGGTATTTTATGACAGAATGTATCCATTAACCCTTGAGGGCCTTGATAATGCTATGAAAGAATTAAGTAGGAAAAAATGATCATGATTAAAAAATTTATATTCGTTCTTTGTTTCTTTGTCGTTGCTTGCGCTACACCCATAACACCAGAAGAAAAAGCAGAAATAATAGAAAAAATTGATCACGAAGAATGTATTGAGTTAAAATTTGTTGAAGGCACTGAGGCTTATGGTGGCTGTCGTTTAACCTTAAAATCAATAAGAGCACAAAATAAAACTACTGCGGCTATAAAAAGAAACGGCCTTGACAATAGATTTTGTCATAGATGGTATTGCTGGTAAAATCATAAAACACCAAGTTTCTTCCTCAAATCAGTGCTTGAGGTAGTATACTGAAAAGTAATTTTCTTATCTGGATAGACGTATGAGTGTGCTTTCTGGGCCATTAGAGCGGCTTCGTGGAACCCACATAAAATTAATTTAAGTTTTCCAGGATAGGTGTTGATATCTCCAATGGCAAAAATTCCTTTTTGGTCTGTTTCAAATTTTTCGGTATCAACAGAAACTAGGTTTTCATTAAGATTAATACCCCAATTTGCAACTGGCCCCAGTTTCATTGTAAGTCCAAAGAAAGGTAAAATAGTGTCACAATCTATTTTAATTTCATTATCTCCTTGACTGCAAACCACATTATCTAAAACACCATCCTTACCATTTAAAGATTTTACTTGACCCAAATGAAACTTAATTTTGTTTTCTGAAATGAGCGAGGATACTTTGTTTACTGTCTCAGGGGCTGCTCGAAATTCTTCTCTTCTGTGTATAAGCGTCGTTGAATCGGCGTCATCATTTAGTGTTATTGCCCAGTCCAGAGCTGAATCTCCACCACCAATAATAACTATATTTTTTCCTTTAAATTTTTTTCTGTCACGAATTGAATAAAAAACTGATTTATTTTCGTATTCACTTATACCTTTAATGGGTGGTTTCTTAGGTTGAAAACTTCCTCCCCCAGCAGCAATAACAACAACTTTTGAGAGAAAGGTTATTCCTGTATCAGTTTTAGTTTTCCATAGATTCTCTCCTTCTCTTTCTAATTCATCAACCATGCTAGACAAGTGAAAATTAGGTTTAAAAGGATTGATCTGCTTTATAAGAAGTTCCACCAATTCATTTCCCATTACGACAGGCATTCCAGGAATATCATAAATCGGTTTATCGGGATACAATTCAGCACATTGTCCACCAGGTTTGTCAAGGATATCAACAACCTCACATTTTATGTCTAAAAGACCAAGCTCGAAAACCGAGAACAATCCAACAGGCCCTGATCCTATTACAACAGCATCAGTTTCTATTATTTGAGAATTCATCTAATTAAAATTGCTTTTCTGGTAAACGAACTATCAAACCATTCAATTCATCTGAAACCTTAATTTGACATGACAAGCGACTTTGATCAGAAACTTCGAAAGCAAAATCCAACATATCCTGTTCCATGGTCTCACTTTTTCCAGTTTTATCCACCCATTTTTTGTCGACATAAACATGACAGGTTGCGCAGGCACAGGCTCCGCCACAATCAGCATCTATTCCTGGAACACTGTTCTGTATAGCACTTTCCATAACAGTTTCACCATTTTCCGCTTCGACTATATGCTCTGTTCCATCAAATTCTATATAGGTAATTTTAGTCATATTATTATAAATCCAATTAGTTCCTTTTCTTCATAACCAAAATAAATTATGCAAATGATTAATTCTAAATATTTACAACTTTTGTCAAGGTCATTACAACTCTGACATACACAATTTATAATAAAAATGAAAATAAAATATGAGCAAAAGAAATTCTATCAAAGACTTAGATAATAGATCCTTACGGATATTAATGCCAAGCTATAGGAGTCATCCTTACACTGGCGGACAAGGCATCTATATGAGGTTGGTTACAAAGGCTATGATAGGTTTAGGTCATTCGGTGGAAGTCCTTTCAGGTCAACCTTATCCCATTCTTGATGAAGGCGTAGGTTTAACTAAACTTCCGTCATTAGATTTATACTCCTATGAAAAACCTTTAGATTCTTTTAATTTTAATTTATTTAAAGATTGGATTAACCTTTATGAATGGATTAGCCATCTAACTGGAGGTTTTTCTGAGCCATATACTTTTGGCGAAAGAATGGCAAGATGGGGAAAGAATAATTACTCTAATTATGATGTTGTACACGATAATCAAACTCTTGCTTGGGGCTTGCTAAAATTAAAAAATATGGGACTACCGGTTGTAGGCACAATACACCACCCAATAACAATGGATAAGAGGATAGATATTCAGCACGCTAAAAGTATTTCCTTAAAAATATTAAAGTGGAGATGGTACAGCTTCTTGAATATGCAGATTAAGGTAGCTAGAAAGCTTGATCCTATTATTGTTGTTTCAGAAAATACCAGAAAGGATCTGGTTAAAGATTTTAAAATTGATCCAAAAAAGACAAGAAAAGTTTTACACGGCATTGATCACGAAACTTTTAAACCAATTAAAAATATTGGTAGAGCAAAGAACAGACTTATAACCACGGCAAGCGCCGATGTTCCTCTCAAGGGGCTAATTTATTTGATAAGAGCATATGATGCACTTTTGAAAGAATTTCCGGATTTGAATCTCACAGTTATTGGAAGGTTAAGAGAAGGACCAACTTCAGAAGAATTGGAAAAAAGAGGAATTAAAGAAAAGGTTAAGTTTGTAACTGACCTATCAGGAAAAGAAATAGCTGAACTTTATGCCAGATCAACAATTGCTGTTTCTCCATCTGTTTATGAAGGCTTCGGTTTCCCTGCTGGTGAAGCAATGTCATGCGGCATACCTCTGGTTGCAACCAACGGTGGGTCTCTTCCAGAAGTCGTAGGTGATGCCGGTATTATTGTACAACATTCCAACCCTGGTTCACTTGTTAATGCTTTACAAGATCTCCTTAACTCTCCTGAGAAACAAAAAGAGTTATCTTACAAAGGCAGGAAAAGGGTTCTAGAGCGTTTCACTTGGAAAAGAGCCGCAAAAGAATTGGTAGAAATTTACAAAGAGGCAATTATTAATGTTAACAGTTGATTTAGATAAATTGAACATTCAAGATGGTTCAATCGTCCTTGATTTAGGTTGTGGAAAAGGTCGGCATCTTCATCGTCTCTATTACTATAGAAAATGTCATGTTATTGGGCTCGATTTATCCTTAAAGGAGTTAAAAACAACATATCAAGGTTTTGAAAAGTATCCGGATCTAAATGAAAAAGAAGAAAGAAGATTTGACCTTATGGCTGGAGATGCTCTGAATTTACCCTTCAAAGACGAGATCTTTGACAATTTAATTTGTTCTGAAGTTCTTGAACATATACCCGATTACGATGCTGCAATAAAAGAAATCCATAGAATAACAAAACCTGGGGCAAAGATAGGAATATCAGTTCCAAGGTGGTTACCAGAGAAACTATGTTGGTATTTATCTGATGAATATCATAATGAACCAGGTGGTCACGTGCGTATTTTTAAGTATAAGGCTTTGAAAAATACATTCATAAAAAATGGCTTCAAGTACTGTGGAAAAGAACATAAACATGGACTCCATAGTCCCTATTGGTGGTTAAAATGCTTTGTAGGAACAAAGAATGAAAAAAATTATTTTGTTAACACCTACAGAAAATTCTTGGAATGGGACATATTAAAAAGACCCTTACTAACAAGATTCCTAGAAAAGATCTTTGATCCTTTGATAGGAAAATCATTGGTTATCTATCTGGAAAAAAAATAATTATGCTAAGAATAGTTGGGAAAGATAAACAAAAAAACTACCTCCAAGGTGCATTAGATAGAATTAGAAATCTTCAAAATAAAGATGGATCAATTCCTTGGTTTGAGGATGGGTCTTTTGATTCTTGGAATCACTTGGAAAGTCTTATGGCTCTTAATGTTTTTAATTATGAAAAAGAGGTTAAGCTCGGTTTTGATTTCTTGAGAAATAATCAACAAGAAGATGGTTCTTGGTTAGGAGAACTAGGAAGTACTTTAGAAATTGAAGAAAATGACGGTACTTTTGTAAAAAGAGAAGAAAAGAAGAAAAGCTTTACCAGAGACACTAATTTTACAGCCTATATTGCAACGGCAATTTGGCACAATTTTCTATTAAATGGATCGTTAGACGAACTAAATGACAACTGGAGTATGGTTGAGCGCGCAATTAACTTTGTTTTACTTAATCAATCTAAGGAGGGCTCAATAAGGTGGGCCGCAGAAAGTCCTGAGGCACCTGACGATGATGCCCTTATCACTGGATGCTGTTCAATCTTTAAGAGCATGATTAGCGCTATTAATTGCGCACGCGCATTAAATAAAGATACTAAAACTTGGGAAGAATCATTAAAAAAACTTAAAGAGGCTATAATTTATAAACCTCACCTTTTTGACAAAACATGGGAATCAAAAAAAAGATTCTCCATGGACTGGTATTATCCAGTCTTGTGTGGAGTAATTAGTGGTAAAGAAGCTGAAAAAAGAATTTCTGAAAAATGGAACGAATTTGTTGTAGAAGAAATAGGTTGTCTTTGTGTTTTAGATCAACCATGGGTCACAATAGCCGAAACCGCAGAACTCGCCATTACCCTTGCAAAAATAGGAAATCAAGATAAAGCCTATGAATTATTATCTTGGACAGATAAATGCCGAGACAAAGACGGCGCCTACTGGATGGGAAAACAATACAGTGAGAATGTATTCTGGCCAGCAGAAAAACCTGGTTGGACATCCGCTGCTGTTATATTGGCTACAGATGCTTTATCAGGTCTCAGCTTGGGTTCAGAGATTTTTTTAAAAGATGATTTAATCTAGTTTCTTAAGAACTCTTAAGGAATTCTCTATTCTCTCTTCAGAAAAATGGCCTTCCGATATAGCTCTTTTGTATATTTCGTAAGGAGGCCTACCCCCATCTTTAGGATCAGGAAAAACGTCATGAATAGCCAAGATCCCTCCTTTAATAATTTTTGTCTTCCAGTTCTTATAATCATTCTCTGCTGCTTCGATTGTATGTCCTCCGTCAATAAAAACCATCGAAAGAGGTGTTTGCCAATATTTAGCTACAAGAGAAGAATCACACACTATTGGAATAACTGTATCCAACAAACCAGCATTTCTTATATTTTTTAAAAACTCTGGAAAGGAATTTATTCTTCCAGTATCTTCATCATAAAGATCTTCATCATGATATTCCCAACCAACTTGATTTTCTTCTGATCCCATATGGTGATCGACAGAATAAATACAACTTTCATTTTCTTTACAAGCCATCGCTAAATAAATAGTGGATTTTCCACAATAAGAACCAATTTCTAAAACGGGTCCGAATTTTGATATTTCCAACGCTACCTCAAAGAGACACCGACCTTCGTCAGGGTCCATAAAACCTTTTACCTTTTCAAAGTCCAATGGGAGTTTCAAAATACTCTCTATCCGTTATTAATTTTTTCTTGGTATCTATTATATTCCATCTTAACGACACTAGCTAAGAGATAAACTCCTATGAGGTTGGGTATTGCCATCAAAAACAATGCCGAATCGGAAAGATCAATAACTTTTGTCAAATCAAGAGAGGAGCCTATAACGGCAAAAATACAGAAAACAATTTTGTAAATTAATTCTGCTGATCTTACTTCTCCGAATATGAAAGTGACAGCTTTCACACCATAATATGACCATGAGATAGCTGTGGAAAAAGCAAAAAGGACAGCCACAAAAGCTAATACATATGGAAACCAAGGAAGCACCGAACCAAAAGCTTCTGAAGTCAGTCGTGCTCCTTCAATACCCTCTTGGCCAGAAGAAACGCCTGTAATAATAATCACAAGAGCTGTCATAGTGCATATTACTACCGTGTCGATAAAAGGTTCCAAAAGAGAAACTATACCCTCTGTAGAAGGCTCATCAGTTTTAACAGCGGAATGAGCGATCGGTGCGGATCCAATGCCTGCTTCATTAGAGAAAACTGCCCTTCTGAAACCCAAAATTAAGACGCCCATAAATCCACCTGTTACACCTTCCGGTGAAAATGCTCCAACAAAAATAGAGGAAACAGCAGCTGGAATATGCTCCAAATTGACTACTAAAATAATTAGAGCTGATAAAATATAAATTATAGCCATAGAAGGAACGAGCCTAGAGGTAACGGCAGCTATTCTTTTTATACCACCAATGATAACAAAGCCAATGAGGACTGCAAATGCTAACCCATATACCCATGAATTTTGATCCAAGAAACCGCCTTGACCTCCAGAAATATAAACCACGAGATCTAGAGATTGATTGACCTGGAACATATTCCCGCCTCCAAGTGAAGCAAAGATGCAAAAAATAGCAAATGTGTACGCTAAAAATTTTCCGATTATTGGAAGTCCTTTTTCACGCAATCCCTCAGAAAGATAATACATTGCTCCACCAGACACACTTCCATCGGCATTTATTTTTCTATATTTAACCCCTAAAGTGCATTCACAGAACTTTAAAGACATGCCAAGCAATCCGGAGAGAATCATCCAGAAAGTAGCTCCTGGACCTCCTAAAGAAATAGCAACTGCTACCCCTCCTATGTTTCCAAGTCCAACTGTTCCTGAAAGAGCGGTCGATAGAGCTCTAAAATGAGAAACCTCACCTGTGGAAGAAGGATCAGAAAATTTTCCGCGAACCAAATCGAGTGAATGTTTAAATGCCGTAAAATTGATAAAACGGAAATACAGAGTGCAAAAAACTCCCCCTATAATTAACCATATTACAATTAGTTCTACGTTAGCTGTTCCTATAGGCAAGGCATAAAAGACAATCTGAGATACAACTCTTGAAGTGGGTTCAAGAAATTCATTAATACGTTCATCAATTCCGGCATAAAGGTTAACAGGTATTAAAGATAAAATACTAACAAAAATAGATTTCCATTTATAGCTATTCATTCGGTTCTCCAAACCTGTTAGATTAATAAAAGGATAGTATTTATTATAAAAATAATTACAAACTATTTAGAGTTATTTTTTGATTGGGAAAAAAATGGGATCACTCCAACTAAATTCCTTGATAAAACAATTTGGAAAAAGTTCTGATGGTCGACTTGCTGTCGCTGACATTACACTGGAAGTAACCCAAGGAGAAATGGTAGGCATAATCGGGAAGTCTGGCGCAGGAAAATCTACATTACTAAGAATGATCAACAGACTGGTTGAGCCCACTAGTGGTTCGATTTCATTTGATGGTACTGATGTAACATCGCTCAAAGGAAAAGCTTTAAAAAAATGGCGCTCAGAATGCGCCATGATTTTTCAGCAATTTCATCTTATTGATAGGCTTGATGTATTGACCAATGTTCTTACAGGAACTTTAGGAAGAAGGTATAATATATTGAATATATTTAAGATTTTCCCTAAGGAAGAGAAAATAAATGCCCTTAAGGCACTTCATAAGCTTGATCTCTCGAATAAGGCTCTTCAACGTGTTGAGACATTGTCTGGTGGTGAGCAACAACGGGTTGCAATAGCCAGAGCCTTGATGCAAAAACCAAAAATCCTTTTGGCCGATGAACCTATTTCTTCTCTTGATCCTAAGAACTCAAAAATTGTGATGGATGATATTAAAAAAATTAATAATGATGAGGGAATAACAGTTATATGCAACCTTCACTCCCTGGAGGTAGCCAAACAATACAGCAGAAGACTTATTGGGTTATCTGAAGGAAAGATTGTATTTGATGGACCACCAGAAAATCTTACTCAAAAATTATCACAAGAACTATACGATTTAGAAAATGAATAACATTCTAGAAAATTATTCAAAAAATTACTCTGAACAAATTAAGAAAAGACGTTTCTGGAATATTTTTATCGTTTTAGGGTTGTTTATAGCGATCCTTATCTCCTCTTCAATAATTGATTTTAACGTAACAAGAATAGCTTCTGGAATTCCACGTCTTGGAGATTATATTGCGAAAATACTTCCTAATCTTGACACAAATTTGCTTTTTGCTAATTCGCAAATAGAGGGTTCAGTTCCTTATTGGTATTTTAATTTTAAGAAATACATAATTCTCCTTTATGAAACGTTTAATATGGCTGTGCTTTCTACCCTCTTCGGATTTGTTTTTGCATTGCTATTAAGTTTTTTCTCTGCAAAAAATATCACTCCTAACGTGTTTAGTTTTTATTTCGTGAAAAGGTTTTTAGAGTTTCTACGAGGAGTCCCCGAAATTATTTTTGCAATTTTATTTGTTTGGGCTTTGGGTGTGGGGCCACTTGCCGGAATTATAGCTATGACAATTCATACAACCGGAGCCTTAGGTAAATTATTTTCAGAAGTTCATGAGAACGCCGACCTAAAGTCTTGCGAGGCTATTCGTTCCTCTGGTGGGGGATGGATTCCACAAATGCGATACGGCATCCTTCCTCAAGTTCTTCCTAATATTATTTCTTATGCCCTCTTGCGATTTGAGATTAATATTCGCGCTTCAACCGTAATAGGGTTTGTAGGTGCAGGAGGAATAGGACAAGAATTGTATCTGGTAATAAACTTTAATTATTATGAAGAGGTTAGCGCCATCATCTTATTAATCATCCTAACAGTAATTACGATTGATATTACATCGGGCGCATTAAGACAAAGAATTATAAAGGGGGTCCATGACTGATAAAAACGTCATTTCTCTTTGTCCTAAAGCTTTTCTACCATTATGGAGACGTTCCCCTGTAGGGTTTTTAATAATAATTCTTAGCATTGTCTACGTCGGCTTCACCATTCATTTCTTTGGTTTTTCTCTTACCAAAATTCTTGGGGGATTAGTCAACATGAAGCCCATATTGACTGCAATGTTCTTATGGCAAGATTTTTCAACCTGGAATTTTTCTGTAATCTTCACCGGCTTAGCACAAACACTTGCCATGGCCTTTTTGGGAACATTTCTGGCGACGCTAGTCTGCATTCCCATTAGCTTCCTTGCGTCAAAACGAATCTTTCGTTTTGCCTTTTTGCGATTTTTTATCAAACGTATTCTTGATTTGATTAGGGGTGTGGATATTCTTATCTGGGCTATAATATATGTTCGAGCTTTTGGCCTTGGTCCTCTTGCAGGATTGATGTCGATTTTTACCGCTGATGTCGGAACTCTTGGAAAACTTTTTTCAGAAGCAGCTGACAACGCCGATACAAAACAAATCGAGGGGATAGAATCTTCGGGTTCAAACAAACTGACGGTGATACGTTTTGGTCTTGTTCCTCAGATTATTCCTATCTTCATTTCTCAAAGCTTATATTTTTTTGAATCCAATACACGATCGGCCGTGATTCTTGGTGTTGTTGGTGCTGGGGGAATCGGGCTTCAGTTAACCGAAAGAATGAAAGCTCAATATTGGGATCAGTCTCTTTTCATTATTATACTTATTCTCGTCATGGTCTCTATTATAGATACACTTTCAAGAGCTATTCGGAAAAAGGTTATCGATGGGTAAATTTTTCAACGAGGCAAAGCACTTCTTCAAAATAGGTTTTCCCATGCTGGGTTCACAACTCTCCTATATGATCATGTTCACCACAGATACTATTGTTGCGGGACGAGCAGGGGCAGAGGAATTAGCAGGAGTTGTTATTGCTAATGCCTTTTTGAATCCAGTCTACATGTTTATGGCAGGAATAATCTTTTCCGTCATACCTATTGTCGCTCATCTTAACGGAGCACAACGTTACAGAGAAATTGGAGTAAAAATCCGAGAAATTTTTTGGCTGGCGCTCTTTTTGGGATTTCTCTTGTTAATCTTTGGTTTTTTTGGAAGCAATCTCCTCAGATTTTTTCCCATAGAGGAAGGAATAATTTCTATCTCCATTGCTTATCTCAAGGCGGTTTCGATAGGAATGTTTTTCTATCTCATGTTCCGTCTTTTAAGTTCATATAGTGAGGGGTTAACCTTAACTCTTCCCGTTTTCTATGTTGTCTTTATTGGAGCGCTTCTAAACATTCCCCTAGATGTCATTTTCGTTTATGGGTATTTTGGACTCCCCGCCATGGGGGGTGTCGGATGCGGATATGCAACCTCAATAATATCCGTATTAATGTTCATCTCCATAGCCTGTGTTGTTCTACTTTCTAAGCCCTATCAGAAGGTTAGATTGCTTGAAAAATTTACAGGACCGTCAAAAGAAACGTCACTTGAGGTTTTGAAGCTTGGTGTCCCTATTGGTTTTGGAATATTTGCTGAAATGAGTATGTATGCCGGTGCAGCTATTATCCTTGGGTCATTGGGTGAAATTGTCGTGTCCGGGCATGCTGTTGCTCTGAACATTGCAAGCGTTGTCTTTATGTTACCTCTTGCCATTGGTCTTGCTGCTTCCACTCGTGTAGGAAACCTTCTGGGAGAAGAAAGGTTTATCGAAGCTCGATACTCATCGTTTGTTTCTGTTGGTCTTTGTTTCTTTGGTGCTCTTTTCAATATGACATTTCTTATTCTATTGGGAGATTACTTTATTTCTCTCTATACAACCGATGTGCTTGTCTTTGGTGTCGCCAGTCAACTTCTAATTTATGCTGCAATCTTTCAGATTCCTGATGGTATTGGAATGGGTAGCCTAGGCGCGCTCAGGGGTTATAAGGACACTTTCATGACAATGGTTTTCCTTGTGATTTCCTACTGGGTCTTTGCTATTCCCTTTGGGTATTTCCTAACCTATTACGGGATCAATGAGCCCATGGGTGCCAACGGCATGTGGATAAGCATGATTTTAGGTCTTGTGATTTTCGCGATACTTATTTCTTATCGTTTACGAAATATATCCTTGGTCTTTACACGGAAGATTGCTCAATAAAATAAATCAGGAGTATGAGTTGCCTCTATGCTGATGTCGGAAGCTACCCGATAGTATAGATTACTTTAAATTCAAATTTT
>Ga0066372_10000208_pt1 | contig 20851 bp, 14 predicted proteins | sample Knorr_S15_td_250_FD_77011 | JGI IMG/M metagenome (GOLD analysis project Ga0066372, IMG submission 77011) | Marine microbial communities from Southern Atlantic Ocean transect - Knorr_S15_td_250_ad_251m_LV_A | ecosystem: Environmental > Aquatic > Marine > Oceanic | place: Southern Atlantic ocean... | reverse complement strand
GGGCGGTTCGTCTGAAGGGTCCGACGGTCGTCGTGGTGCAGTCGGGCGACAGCCTGTCGGCGATCGCGTCAGACCATGGAGTGAGCGACGACTCCCTGATGGAGGCCAATGGGCTCACCGACCCCGACCGACTTCAGGTGGGCCAGCGCCTGTCGATTCCGGGACGGGGAACCCCGGCCACCACCCTGCCGCCGTTGAAGGTGACAGTGCAGTCCGGGGAGAGCCTCTCGATTATCGCCGCGCGCTACGACGTGACGGTGTCGGCAGTGGCTGCGGCCAACGCGATCACCGACCCGAATCTGCTGTCGGTCGGCCAGGAACTGCTGATTCCCGGGAGGACGGCACCACCGGAATTTTCGACCGACTATGGGCCAATTCGGGTGGACGGGCGGGGTTGGGGTCACGGGCGCGGTATGGGCCAGTACGGATCGCTTGGCTACGCGGTGGATGAGGGGTGGACCCGTGACGCCATCCTGGACCACTACTACGGGGGCACGACGCCCGGGATCGTGCCAGACGTCGAGATCGGTGTCCGGCTTCTGGGTAGGGACGGCAAGACGACCACGGTGCACGTGGACGACGGTCTTCTCGCTGTGGCCGGTCAGACGGGTGGATGGACGCTGATTGATGCCGACACGGTCCGAGTCACCCTGGATGGCGACGTTGACCGGTACCGGGTCGCGGTCGGGAGTTCCTGTGGTAGTTCGTTCTCCGACAGCGGAGTCGTGATCGAGAGCCCGGTCACCAGGATCCGTGTCGCCCGACTGGTCGCCCGGGAGGCCAGTCGAAAGCCGATGATGCATGAGACGTCCACCATCCCGGTAGTGCCGTCGACCACGGTGTTGATCGAAGAGGTCGTGACCACGACGACGATCGTGTCGGGCTCCTCGGTGCCCGAGGACCACCCGGACCATCCGTCCAACACCGGCGAGACGACGACCACGGCGCCTATCGACGAATCGACCGGTGAACCGACTGAAGGGGGAGCGTCGGTCGAGGGGACGGATGCATCGGGGCGCACCTTTGAGGTGCTGGAGGCCTCCGATCTTGCTCTGACCCAGACCCTCCAGGTCTGCGAAGGTACGAACTCGTCGACTTGGTACCGGGGTGAGATCCGAGCGGCCCGGTACGGGGCGAACCAGCGGACCGTCAACTGGGTGCGAGTCGAACAGTATCTCCGAGGGGTGGTGCCCCGTGAGATGTCGGCCAGTTGGGCGTCTCTCGGTGGCGGCGCGGGCATGACGGCGCTCGAGGTCCAGGCGGTGGCGGCCCGTTCCTACGCCTTGGCCGAGGTCCGGTACGGCTACGCGAAGACCTGCGACACCATCCGGTGTCAGGTGTACGCGGGTCGACGGGCCAGGCGTGGTTCCGAGGAGTGGGACCACGAGGCACCTGAGACCGACCAAGCAGTGGCGGCCACAGCTGGTCTGGTTCGCATCGATAGTGAGGGCGTGGTGTCACGCACGGAGTTCTCGGCGTCCACTGGCGGGCACACCATCACTGCCGACTTTCCGGGTGTGCCCGATGAGGGGGACGACGTCTCGATCAACCCGGTACACCGGTGGACCAAGGATCTCAACGCGGCGTCGGTGGCCGAGTCGTTCGGCCTGGGCACGTTGTACGAGGTTGAGGTGGTCGAGCGGGACGGCTTCGGCGACGACGGGGGACGGGCCACCGAGATCGAGTTTCGTACCCGGACCGGGGACCGGTTCAGTGTGAACGGCGACCGGTTCCGCCGGGAGTTCGGCCTGCGGTCCAACTGGTTCGGCGTGCTTTACGGACCGCCGGATGCCGGATCGGAGTTTCCGTCGACGAGGGTGGACGAGTACCGAGTCACCACCGGGTTCTCCGCGGAGGACATGGAGTCGGTGGAGGCGGCTGCCACTTATCTCAAGATGTCACCGGCCGAGTTCCAGCGAGCTGCCGTCTGGGTGTTGGCCTTCTTGGTGAACCTTTCTGGTGACCAACCGGCGCCCCTCGATGCTCCTGAGGTGGACGGCACCGAGAGGGTCACCACGGCCTATTTCGCCGCCGATGGCGACCAGGAGGCCCTCGAGGCGGTGGGGGAGGCCTTCGGACTGAACGGGGGAGAGGCGCAGAAGGTCTCGGTGACCGTGCTGGTGTTCCTCACGGCGTTGGCGCGGGCCGCTGGCCGCTGACCTGCCGTCTGGCCCGAGTATTGGGCCGTATCCGGTGTCGCCATGGCCGAAACTTCGGTGAATGGGCCCGTTCCCGTGTCGCCAGTACCCTCGGGGGCGTGAAGGGCCTGATCCTGTCGGGCGGCAGTGGGCGCCGCCTGCGGCCGCTTACCCACACCAGCGCCAAGCAACTGGTACCAATCGCCAACAAGCCGATCCTCCACTACGTGGTGGAGGACCTGGTGTCGGTCGGCGTCGTCGATATCGCCATCGTGGTGGGCGACACCGGCGACGAGGTACGTGCCTCGGTGGGCGATGGGTCTCGGTTGGGAGCCACCGTCACCTACGTGTACCAGGAGGCCCCGCTGGGCCTGGCCCACGCGGTGCTGGTGGCCGGCGAATTCCTCAACGATGACCCGTTCGTGATGTACCTGGGCGACAACATGTTCGAGGACTCACTCGACCGGGTGGTCGACGGGTTCGTGGATTCCGGCGATGCGGCACGACTGCTGTTGGCTCAGGTGGAGGACCCGAGCGCCTTCGGGGTGGCTGAACTAGACGACTCAGGAGCCATCGTCGGCCTTGTCGAGAAGCCGGCCGACCCGCCGTCGGATCTCGCCCTCGTAGGGGTGTACTTGTTCGATGCCTCCATCCATGAGGCCGTGCGGAGCATCCAGCCGTCGGCCCGCGGCGAACTGGAGATCACCGACGCCATCCAGTGGTTGCTGGATGACGGTGCGGCCATCGATCACCGGGTGCTGGACGGCTGGTGGATCGACACCGGCAAGAAGGACCCCCTGCTGGCCTGCAACCGCCTGGTGTTGGCCCGGCTAGCCGGTGACGGCGTGGTCATCGACGAGGGCGCCGAGGTGATCGACTCCACCCTGGTCGGCCCGGTGGTGGTGGCACCTGGAGCCCGGATCGTGGACAGCACGGTGGGCCCATCGGTGGCCGTGGGAGCCGGGTGTCGCATCGAAGACTCGACGGTCGTCGACTCGGTGCTGATGGAGGGCAGTGCGGTGCTCGGCCATCGACGAGTCATCGCCTCGGTGCTGGGTCGCGAGGCGCAGGTCCAGGGCGCTCACGAATCTGATGGACCAGTCGACGGCGCCGGGGCCGACCTGTCGGTCCTGCTGGGCGACCACTCGGTGGTTGATGTAGCCGGCAAGGTCGAGGGTGGTGTGATCCGCGATGGTTGAGATCCACCCGTCGGCCGAGGTGGCGGGGGTGGTCCTCGTGGACCCCATGGTCCACCGAGACGACCGGGGCTCGTTCGTGGAGACCTGGCGACGGGAGTGGATCCCGGGCTGTCGAGAGATGGTCCAAGCCAACCGGGCCGAACGGGTGGCCGGATCACTGGTGGGCCTGCACTACCACCGCTTCCAAGCCGACTACTGGACGGTGGCCGAAGGGTTGGTCCGGGTGGTGCTCCACGACCTGCGGGCTGGTTCGCCCACCGACAGAGCCACGCTCTGCCTGGACCTTGGTGGGGATGGCCTCGACCGGCATCGTGGCCTGTACATCCCCCCCGGAGTGGCCCACGGGTTCGCCGCCCTGACCGACGCCACGGTGGCCTACCTCGTGGACGGCACCTACGACCCGGCCGACGAGTTGGGTGTGGCCTGGGACGACCCGGTGATCGGTGCCGACTGGGGTTTGGTCGATCCGGTGCTGTCGGATCGCGACCGGGTGAACCCGGTGCGGGTCGACCTAGTCGCCGACCTGATCCCCTTGTTCGACGCTGGGCCTGCCGGCGGGAACGCGTCCTGAGATGCGGATACTGGTCACCGGCGGAGCCGGGTTCATCGGGGCGAACTTCGTCCACCGGTCGTTGGTCGACGGCCACGAGGTCACGGTGTACGACGCCCTCACCTACGCCGGGAATTCGGCCAACCTGGCCGGTCTGGCCGAGCGGGGCGACTACCAGTTCGTCCACGCCGACGTGCGCGACGGTGAGGCTTTGTCCATGGCCATGTCGGGGCACGACGCGGTGGTCCACTTCGCGGCCGAGAGCCACGTCGACCGGTCGATCGTGGACCCGGCCCGGTTCGTCAGCACGAACTGCGAGGGCACTGACACCGTTTGCCGGGTGGCTCTCAAAGTGGGTCTCGATCGGGTGGTGCACGTGTCCACCGATGAGGTCTACGGCTCGATCGACGTCGGGTCGTTCGTCGAGTCCGATGCCCTAGCGCCAAGTTCGCCGTATTCGGCGTCCAAGGCGGCCTCGGACCTGATCGCGTTGTCCTACCACGTCACCCACGGGCTCCCCGTGGTGGTCACGCGGTCGACCAACAACTACGGACGCTTCCAATTCCCCGAAAAGATCGTCCCGCTGTTCATCACGAACCTACTGCGCGGCGGGCAGGTCCCGCTCTATGGCGACGGTCAGAACGTCCGGGACTGGTGCCACGTGGACGACAATTGTGCGGCTCTGGACCTTGTGCTGCACGAGGGCGCAGTGGGAGAGACCTACAACATCGGTTCTGGCAACGAGCTCACTAATCGCCACCTCACCGAACGCCTCCTCGCCCTGTGCGGGGCAGGGGAGGACCGGATCCGGATGGTGGATGACCGGCCGGGCCATGACCGTCGCTACTCCGTCGACACGACGAGGATCAGGTCACTGGGCTGGACGCCGTCCCGTGACATGGATGCCGGTCTGGCTGAGACGGTCGACTGGTACCGGGACCATCCCGAGTGGTGGGAGCCGCTGCTCACCGGGAACCCCCTGCTCTCTGAGAATAGGAACGCCAGGTGACCTTGCTGGTCGTCGGATCCGCCGGCCAATTGGGACGCGAGATGGTTCGGGCCGCATCGGTTAGCCGTCCCGTGGTAGGCCTGTCCCGGGTCGACCTGGACGTGACCGATCCCGCCGCGGTGAGGGCCGCGATAGTGGCCCACCGGCCGTCGGTGGTCGTCAACGGCTCGGCGTGGACCGACGTGGATGCCTGCGAACTGGAACCCGAGCGTGCCCACCTGGTCAATGCCCGGGCCGTTGGAAATCTGGCTGAAGCCTGCGCCATGGTCGGGGCACACCTGGTCCAGGTGTCGACCGACTTCGTGTTCGACGGGATCCCGGGGCCCGATGGCGTGCTGGCCCCCTACGGAGAGGACCACCCGACCAACCCATTGAACGTCTACGGGGCCTCGAAGTTGGCCGGCGAGGAGGCCGCGGGTGCGGGGGCAACGGTGGCACGGACCACGTGGCTGCAGTCTGCCGATGGCCCGGGGATGGTGGGCCGGATCCTGGCCGCACTGGAGGGTGATGGGCCGGTTGAACTGTTGGGCGATCGCCGGGCCAGCCCTACCTTCATCGTCGATCTAGTCCCGGCATTGCTCCAGTTGGCCGACGAGCGGGTGCCCGGCGTGGTCCATGTGGTGAACGAGGGCGAGGCCTCGTGGGTTGAGGTCGGTCACCTGGTGGCCGCTGAGGTCGGAGCGGACTTCGATCGCATTGTGTCGATCACCGAGTCCGACCTGGGCCCGCCGCGACCGGCGAGGCGCCCCGCCTATTCGGCGTTGGACAGCGCAGCGTTGCGTCGACTGGGACATTCGCCGCTACGCCACCACCGGGATGCCGTGGTGGCCACCGTGGCCCGACTCAGGGGCTGAGCAGTGGACGTCCGGACCCGACCCGGTGCCCACGACCGGGCCGCTCGCTGGTCCGACTCGCTGGTCGACGGTTCGGTTGCCGCTCTGGCGGTATGGACCATCGTGTTCCACCTGGCACGTTGGACGGGTATGCCCAGGGATGGGGCGTTGACCGTCTGGCTGGTCGGTGGGGTGCTGTGGTTGGTCGCCCGGTGGCTCTCTCCGGACACCGACGAAACAGACGTTGGACGGTCGGTGAATGGTGGTCCGACCCCATCCCGGTCCGGTCCCGGTGTCTTGGTCGTGCCCGGCCTCATGGGGATCGCTGCGGTGCTGGCATTCGTGGACGTGGACGGGCTCTGGTGGCCGGGCCTCTGGTGTGGACTGGCGCTGCTGCTTGGCCTTGCCGTCAGGGGAGTGGTCGCCCGGGTGCCTGGCCGACGTGGGACAGGCAGCGGTGAAGGACGAAACGGCCGGTCGGCGGCCGGTAGTTCCGTGACACCGACCGGGTCCACGAGCATGGCTGCCACCTCGGTGGTCTTCCTCGCCCTGCTAATGGCTCTGCTGTCGCTGGTGATGGTACGCCCCGACCGGGACGACGTGTTCGTGGTCAACAGGTCAACCTGGGTGGCCGAGCACGATGCGGCTTTCCCTGAGCGGGACACCATCTTCAGCGACGACGTCCTACCGGTGGAGCGCCCCGCTGGCCTGCCTACATCGGTGGAGGCCCTGGTCGGTTCCTTGGCGGCGTTCCTGTCGACAGCGGTGGGGACCGTCGGTGCGGCGTCGATGACCTACCTTGGATTCGCACCGATGGTGGCTGCCCTGTCGGTGCTGGCCACGTGGCGCCTGCTCCGAGGGTTGGGCGTGAGGTCGCCGGCCCTGGCCACGTGGGTGGGCACGGTGTTCCTCGTGCTTGACGGTATCGAACACGGGTCGTTTGGCAATTTCTCGGCTGGCCGTTCATGGCAGGGCAAGGTCGTACTTCTCGTGGTGGTCGTACCGACCCTCTGGCACCACGCCATGTTGTGGGGGAGCGATGGTCGGCGTCGGCATCTCCTGGCCACCGTGTCGGGGGTGGTGGCAGGGCTGGGCCTCACGTCCACTGCGGTGCTGGTGGCTCCCGCCGTGGTGGTCGCTGCGTCGGCGGCTGGTGTGGTCGCCGCCACCCCCGGGGCATCGCTACTGGCCGGGGTCCGGAGGGTCAGGGTCGGCTGGTCGGTGGTCGCGACTACTCCCGCCCTCCTGGTCGGACTCACCACCCTGGCCGCTGAGCCGCAGCGACTAACCGACATGGTGGCATCAGCCGGCGTACTAGCCCGATCGGGTGTTCGGGCGGCGCTCAATCCCGTCCGCTGGTTGGACAGCGGAACTGAACCGGTAGCCATGGTGCGGATGGTGTTCGGCCGCGGGCCGACGGCGTTCGTGGCGTTGGCTGCCGTCCTGCTCGCATGGACGGTCGTACGCGACCGGCGGGCCCGCCTGGTGCTCCTGGCGGCGCCAGTGGTGGTTTTCGGACTGTTCGGGGCTCCGGGGGCGTTCGACGTGTTGAACGAGGTGGGTGAGGCCGATGCCATCGCTTGGCGGATGCTCTGGGTGCTTCCGGTCCCCGCCATGGTCGGCATCGTGCTCACGGCCCGGAGGTCGGGATTCGGTGCGGCGCCGGTCGTCGTGCCGGTCGTGGTCCTCGCCGTGGTCCTGGCTACCGGAACACCGATCACCAGCAGCGCCAACCGCGGAACCGAGCTGGTCTGGCCTCCGGCCTTGGACCTGCCCCGGCCCGAGATCGACGCGGCTAGGGCTCTGGTGGACCTGGCCCTCGAACAGGGAACGGGCAGCGGTGGCCTGGTGGCCGGTCCGACTGACGTGGACTTCGCCGTGGCGGTTCTCTCCAGCGAGGTGAAGGCGACCAACCCCCGGGCGTCATATCTACGGGGGCGTCACGTCGACACGTCGTTCGGGGCCGATCATCGACAGGTCCTTTCTCATGCCCTGACCCACGGGTACGCCGAGTGGGGGGCCGATGCGGTGGCCGACGCGTTGCGGTCGCTCCGTCCGGGGGTGGTGTGCCTCGACTCGGTGACCGGTGGCGCCGAGGTGGCAACCGTGCTGGCCGAGGCGGGCTACCGGTCGGTCGGCGAGGCGGAGGTCTGCCGCCTTTGGGTCCTGCCGGGCTAATCGTTTCGGCCCAGGCAACTGGGTCGGGTCAGCCGAATCGACGGACCAATCGTGCCACGGCGGACAATAGGTCACCGACGACCGGGAGTCGGCGGGCGGCGGCCAGCCGGCCACGGAGGCCCGTCGAGGGTGCCGTTCCGGTCACCCGGTCGGTCAGGCTGTGTCGACCGGCGGCCCGGAGCTGGGCCACGTGGTCGGTGGCGGTACCTCCGAGGGCCACCACCCGGAGCTCAGCCTCGGCAAGATGGAACCGGTCCAGCGGCTCGGGGCCGATGGCGATGTGGTGGCCCGTACTCGTTGCCCCGGGGTCGGCTTGCCCGCCACCAGTTAGCCCACCGCCGGCCAGCAGCCGGCAGAACGCGATGGTGAGATCGTCGACTGTCGTCTCGATTGGCCACGGATGACGGGTGCCGGACCCGATAGCCGCCGCGGCCAGCTTCCAGCACGCCCTGATGGCCACGAGTTCGAGGTCGACGCCGGTGCTGGCGACCCATTCGTCATCGACGAACGCCAACGCCTCCGTGGGCCCGTCGGCTCCCGCGAGGTTGTCCAGGCCGAGGTCGAGGTGGTCGCCGGGAAGGACTCGGCGCCGTCCGGCTGGCAGGAATGGGTGGGCACCTGCCGTCGACACGTCGGTCTCGATGGCTACCGACCCGGCGAAGGCGGCCCACCGATCCAACACGGCGGCCAGCCCTGGTTGGTCTCCGGCCCGGAGACGGTCCAGTGCCACCTGTTCGAGGTTCGGGCCACCAATCCATGGCTCGGGAGGGCCGTCGGTCGCCTCCAATCGGAGCCATTTCGTCTGGTCGACCGTTGGTTCGACCAAGTGCGTCCGTAGCCGGTCCACTGTCCGTCCGAGTCCGGCCGTTGGATGGTCGGACCGGATAGTGCGGGTCCGTAGATGGGGGCGGGACCGGTCGCCGGTGAAACGCCAGGCCAGGACCGACGGGTCACAGCGCCGGTCCACCGAACCGTTGTCCGTGCCGGCCACCACGAGGAATGAGTTGGAAAGGTCGACGCCCAGCCCTGCCTCGAGCATTCCGCGATGTACGGCCCGCTCGTCGCCGACGAAGGCGCCGACCATCCTGCTGCGGTCCAGCGGGGGACCTACCAGCTGGTCGACCAGGTCCACGGCGTCGGGTTCGTCGTGGATCCGTTCGGCCAGGATGGCGGTAGGGAGCTTGTAGTCGGGCCACGGGGCGAGCCACCGCTGCACACCCAGGCCCGCATCGGTCAGCAAGCCGGCCAACTCGTGACGGCCGTGGGTGCGGACGGTGGCCGTCTCGGGCGTCGCCATTGACTTGGGGTACCCCTCGAGGCCGACCCACGGTCGATCCAGATGGTCCTCATTGCCGCCTAGCCAGTACGTCAGCCCGAAGCGGTTCTCGATGGCCACCACCAGCACGCCGTCGGGCATCAGGTATCCGGACAGTCGTCCTAGGAAGCCCGCCGGGTCGTCCCCGGCGTACTCCAGGACGCCGATGCACAGCACCACGTCGAACGGACCGTCGGTGGCGTCGATGTCGTCCACCGAGGCGTGTCGCACGTCGACGTCGAGGTCCACGCAGCGCAGCGCCGCAGCCTCGGCCCGGCGGGCGTCGCCTTCCACGGCGACTACCGAGGCGCCCCGTTCGGCCGCGAACCGGCTCATCACCCCGGTGCCCGCTCCCACGTCAAGGACCCGGGGGCCGTCGGTGAGGTCCAGTGGCTGGAGGAGATTCGTGCGGGCCCGGCCGAAGTGGTATCGGGTCGGCCAGTTCGAGATGTGGGCAGCCAGCTCGTCCGACGCACTTGAGCGGTCGGTGGCCTCTCGCAGGATTTCGATGACCGCGTCCTCCGAGCCGTCGCGCCACCGCCGGTCGTCCGCCCTCGGTCCGTCCGACGGACTCATCGGGCCTTCCAGGTGCCGCCTAGGGCCACCAGTCCGTTTTGGGGGTCAATGCCGGTGGGTGATACCTCGAACCGCAGGATGTGGGTGTGGCGCTCGAGCACCCGACGCATAGAGGCGTCGTGGAGGGCCACGGAGAGCTCGTAGGTGCCAGGTTGGACGGGGAGAGTCGGCACTACGTAGTCGACCTCGACGAGTTCCCCGGTCGCTTCTCCGTCGGGTGCTCGGTCCGAGCGGGCTATCCCGCGAGTGGTGGCACCGGAATTGATGCTGGCTACGTGGGTGCCGTCGGCCCGGTACAGGCCGAGGGCCACGGTGACCGGCTCGCCGGCCGCCTGGCCGTCGTACTGCACTCGGATGGATATCTTTCGACCCGATCCCACGGCGTCGGTGGGATGACCGTTGGGGTCGATTAGGGCTACGGACTTCACGAGGTCGTGGGGTGACAGGCGCTCGAATGCCGGCCGCCCCCCGTCGCCGGTGTCGAACGCTGTGGCGGTGGGGTCGGCTCCGATGGCGAACCGATCGATGACCTTTGACGACGGTCCGACGGCTTGGAGTACACCCTGCTGGATCCATGCCGTCCGGTCGCATAGCCAGCCGACCATGTCTAGGTCGTGGCTGACCACGATGATGGTTCGGCCCTCTGCCTTGAGTTGGGCGAACCGGTCCAGGCAACGTTTCTGGAACGTGAGGTCGCCTACTGCTAGCACCTCGTCGACCAGCAGCACCTCGGGTTCGACGTGGATGGCCACCGAGAAGCCCAGCCGTACGTACATCCCAGAGGAGTAGTTGCGCACCGGCTCGTCGATGAAGCGGTCCAGTTCGGCGAAGCCTACGATGTCGTCAAATCGCCGACGGATCTCCCGGGCAGTGAAGCCGAGGATGGCCCCGTTCAGGTAGACGTTCTCCCGGCCGGTGAGCTCTGGGTGGAACCCGGCGCCCAGCTCGAGTAGGGCAGACAGGCGGCCGTCGACGGTGGCCGCCCCCTCGTCGGGGCGGAGGATCCCGGCCAGCACCTTGAGCAGCGTGCTCTTGCCGGATCCGTTACCGCCGATGATGCCGAACGTTTGGCCGTGCTCGACCTCCAGGGACAGATCGCGAAGTGCCCAGAACTCCTCGTAGCGGGTCCGGTGGCCTGCCAGCATGGTGGCCTTTAAGGTCCAGTTCCGGTCGTGGGTGAGGCGGAACTTCTTGCCCAGGCCGTCGAGGGAGACGGCCACATCCGATGAGGAGCTGGTCATCTCAGACCTCCTCGGCCATGCGTGGCTCGAGGCGACGGAAGATCCGGAACCCCACCGCGAGGACGACCACGGTGGCCACCACGATGGCCAGCCACCGTTCGGCTGAGGGGAATCGGAGGTCGTACAGGGCGTTTCGGTATGCCTTGGCCCATGAGACCATTGGGTTTAGTTGGTAGAGCGTCCGGTAGTCGATCCCGAGGAACTCCCGGTCCTCGGGGACCATGTTGAGTGGGTAAAGAATGGGCGTCAGGAACATCCACGGGGCTAGGGCCACGCCGAGGAAGTGTTGGACGTCTCGGAAGTAGACGTTGGCCGCGCTGACCATGAGGGCGAGGCCCACGGTGAACAGCAACTGCAGGGCCATGAGCATCAGGACCACTGGGATCCACGCGAAGGCGAAGTGCCCCGCGAGTACCGCTATGAGCACTAGCAGCACTGCCATCTCGACCAGCAGGGTCAGGAACCTGGCCAGCACTGCCGAGGTGGGAAGCACCCAGCGGGGGAACCAGATCTTGGTGATGAGCGGGCCGTTGGCGGTGATCGACCGGGTGGCCTCGGTGAGACTGGTCACGTGGAACTGCCAGGGCAGCAGGGTCACCAGCAGGAACACGGCGTAGGACCGCAGGCCGCTGGGATCGCCGGTGGTGGGCTGGATCCGCAGGAACACTGAGAAGACCGCGGAGTAGACGACCACGGCCACCAGGGGGTTCAGGACCGACCAGGTCCAGCCGAGGGCCGACCGTTTGTACTTGGATCGGAGGTCCCGGAGGGTCAGGTTGACCAGCAGGTCGATCTGGAGGCGTCCAGCCAGCCGATCGAGCATGTCACGGGGCGTCCAGCGGACCCTCGGAGAGGCAGGCACCGGGCGATCCTACCGGTCGGCCCGTTCGCGGCCCGGGCGCCTCGTACGCTGGTCTGGTTCCGTTACCCATTGATGTGAACCGAGCCCCGATGACTGAACTTGCCCTGTCGCACCACCCCACGGGGGTCCGGGGTGCCTACCTGCGCCTGTGGCGGGCTGGCTTTCGTTGGTTGTACCTGCTCGACGCGGTAGGGATCCTCGGGGTGGTCGTGGTGGTCACGCTGGTCCGGTTTGGTACCGACTGGCCCTCTCCGGGCGACACCGTGGTCGGCATGGTGGTAGCCACTGTGGTCCTTCAGGTCGTCTTTTACTTCGGCGGGCTCTACGAGAAGCAGGTTCGTCTTGGCCACCGCATGTGGTTTCCCCGGGTGGCCGGACTGACTCTGGTTGGCCTGGTTCTGGGGCTGCTGGTGGTGCTGCCCACCGGTCGGTACGCGGTACCCCGGGCCAACTTGGCAGCCGTGGGCGTCGGGGTGTCGATGGTGGCTACCGGGACCCGCCTGCTGTCGCGCCGTCTCCGGTCCCGTCGGTTCGGGCCGCCTCGGGTACTGCTGGTGGGTAGCCGGGGTGAGACCGACTTGGCCGCCGCCCACCTCGCCGAGAGTGACCGGGCGGCGTTGGTGGCGGGACACGTCCGTCCCGACGGCGACTTGAACGCGGTAGTGGATCACCACGATGCCACCGACGTGGTGTTCGTAGGCGACGTGCCTCTGGCCGATCTTCTGCCCGAGCCGGTGGCTTCGCTCGGCGCTGACGATCGGGGCGTCTATCTCCGTGTGACGGCGACCACAGCGCTCCTGGGGTTGCGCGATGTTCGTGAGATCGCCGGCATGCCGTACGTGGCTGTCCGCGCCCGTGCACTGCGGCCTCACGAGGTCCGACTCAAGCGGTTGGTGGAGTGGTTGCTAGTGCTGGTCATGGCGCCTTTGGTGATCGTGTTGTTGATTGCTCTGGCCACGTATCTGCGGGTGGTCGCCGGTCGGGGAGTGCTGTACCGCCAGATCCGGACGGGCCGTGGCGGGGCGCCGTTCACCTTGGTGAAGTTCCGGACGATGGACGCCGATGCCGAGGCCACCGGTGGCGCCCAGTTGGCCCCCCGGTTCGACCATCGGGTGTTGCGGGGCTGTGGGTGGTTGCGCCGCACCCGACTGGACGAGTTGCCCCAGTTCTTAAATGTGGTCCGAGGCGAGATGTCACTCGTCGGACCCCGCCCCGAGCGGCCGGAGTTGATCGCCGAGTTTGAGGCGGCCATCCCGGGCTACGGCCGACGCCACGAGATTGCCCCCGGCCTGACCGGTCTGGCCCAGGTACGTGCGGGCTATCACACCGACCCGGCCTACAAGTTGGGCCACGACCTTCAGTACCTGATGGCCTGGTCACCGATCCTGGACCTGCAGATCCTGGCTCGGACGGTCGTCGTGGTGTTCAGGCGGGGGTCCTGAGCGGGGTGGATCCCCGTGACGTGGCTGTCGTCCTGCCGGTCCGGGACGAGGCGGAGACGTTGGCTGATGCGGTTCAGTCCGTGCTACACCAGGAGGTCCCGGCGGGCCTAGAGGTCTGCTTGGCCGTCGGCCCGTCGGCTGACGACACCCGTTCGGTGGCCGAGGACCTGGCCGGAGCCGACCCGAGGGTCGTCGTAGTCGACAACCCGGTGGGCGTCACGCCGGCCGGGTTGAATGCTGCTATTCGGGCCACTACGGCACCGATTGTGGTCCGGGTTGACGGGCACGCCGAGTTGCCGGTGGGTTATTTGGCTCGTGCGGTGGCGACACTGGAGCGCACCGGTGCCGTGAACGTGGGTGGTATTCAGGACCCGCGGGGTACCACGGCGTTCGAGATGGCGGTGGGCCGGGCCATGGCATCCCGTTTCGGTGCTGGCGACGCTCGCTTCCACTACGGAGGCCACGAGGGGCCGGTCGACACCGTCTACCTGGGGGTGTTCCGCAGGGAGGCCATCGAGGCGGTGGGCCTGTTCGACGAGTCGCTGGTCCGCAACCAGGACTACGAGCTCAACTATCGGCTGCGACGGGCCGGTGGCATGGTCTGGTTCGATCCGGAGCTGCGGGTCGGGTACCGGCCCCGGGGGTCGGTCCGGGCGTTGGCCCGCCAGTTCGGTGAGTACGGCCGCTGGAAGCGGGTCGTGCTGGGGATGCATCCCCGGTCGCTTCGGTGGCGCCACTTGGTGGCTCCGACAACCACGGTGGCCGTGGTGGTCGGCCTGGTGGTCGGGATCTGTTGGCCGCCAGCGCTGGTCGCCCCGGCGGGCTACGCCACCACCGTGGTGGTTGGTTCGGCGGTCGTGGGTCGTGGTCCGGCGACTGTGGCCCGACTGATGGTCGTCTACCCGACGATGCACTTGTCGTGGGGAGTCGGATTCCTATGGGGACTCGTTCCCCATCCGGGGCGGAATGGCGGCCCAGCGACCAGTGCTCAAGCCTCGTAGGCCCGGAGCACCTCCTCGGTTGGGCCGTCGGCCACGATGTGGCCCTCGTGGAGCCACACAGTACGTTCGCAGGACCGCCGGATCTCCCCCAGGTTGTGGCTGACCAGCAGCACCGTGCCGGCTGCGGCCCGATGTTCGTCGAGTCGTCGGGCACTCTTCTCACGGAACGTCCGGTCGCCGACGGCCAGAGCCTCGTCGACCAAGAGGATCTCTGGGGTGAGAGCCGTGGCGATGGAGAAGTGCAGGCGGGCCCGCATGCCCGAGGAGTAGGTCTCCATGGGCAGGTCCACCGCCGGGCCGAGGTCGGTGAAGTCGGCCACCGCGGGGAGCTGGGCTTCGGCCTCGTCACGGGTCAGCCCCTGGGCTAGCAGGCCGATGCGGATGTTGGCCCGCCCGGTCATTCGGGGTCGGAGGGCGGCCTTGACTCCGAGGAAGGTGGGCAGGGACCGGACCAGCAGTTCGCCACCGGCCAGCGGCAGGACACCGGTCATGGCCTGAAGCAGCGTGGTCTTACCCGATCCGTTGGGGCCGACGACACCGAGGCTCTCACCGACGGCCACGTCTAGGGTGATCCCCCGCACGGCGTGCACCGTGGTGACGGCCGGCGGGTTGCCCCGCAGGACGTCACGCAGCAGGGGCCGGTGAGGGCGGATGGTGTAGCGCACTTCTACCGCGGTGCAGCGAATGGCTAGCGGTCGTGCCCCGGTGTTCACGCGTCGCTCCCGTAGGTGGCCTCACGGGACCGGAAGGCCACAAATCCGCCGACCAGGGTGATCACCGGCCAGCCGATGGTGCCGGCCCATACGAGGCCCGAGGCGTCGGTTCCCAGCAGCGCCCAGCGCCAGGCGGTGATGAGGCAGTAGAGGGGATCTAGGGCGAAGAGGGAACGCAGCACCCCGTCGTCGACGAAGTGTTCAACCGAATACAGCACGCCTGACAGGTAGAACAGTAGGCGGAACAGGAAGGGCAGCAGGTTCTCTAGGTCGCGGTAGGTGTGGTTGGCCCGCGCCGCAGCCAGCCCGGCGCCGAGACCGAAGGCGGTTAGGGCGAACAGCAGCCCCGGCAGAGTTAGCCAACGAAGCCCGGGGGCGTAGCCGTGGGCGACGGTTACAACCAACATGACGACCAGCACTGGGGTGAACGACAGCAGTTGGCCGATGGCGCTGCCCACTGGCAGCGCGGCCCGCGGGAACCGCAGTGCCCTGATGAGGCCTACGTTGGCTACTACCGAGCGGGCACCGGCCGACACGGTGCGTTGGGCCTGATGGAACACGAAGACCCCAACGGTCAGGAAGGCTAGGTAGTCCTCAACGCCGCGGTCCAACTCGATGAGGAAGCCGAACACCAGGAGGTAGACGGTCACCTGGAGTGTCGGGTTCAGGAGCAGCCACAGGTTGCCAAGCAGGGTGTGGGCGTGTTGGACCCGCAGGTCCTCGACGGGGACCCGTAGCAGGTAGTCACGGCGACGCCAAAGGTTCCAGAGGTAGGCGCCCAACGGGGTACTTCGTCCCACGGCGAATAAGCCGTCGGTCTCGGATCCGGTTGGTCCGTCAAGAGGGTGCATCATTGCCGAGCGTAGGCGTCGACCAGAGCGGCCCGGGGCCGGCCGGTAGATTGGCGGGGTGACCACCCCCGGCGACCCTCCTATGGAAAATCTGACGACGTCGTTGCGGCGGGTGGAACGCCAGAAACGGTCCCTCGAGGAGTGGGCCAGCACGCTGGAACGCACGGTGGCCGCCCACGAGCGGGTGGCCCGTGAACGACAGGCCGAACGACAGGCCGAACGGGAGGCCGAACGAGCCGAACGGGAGGCCGAACGAGCTGAACGAGAGGCCGAACGGGAGGCCGAACGAGAGGCCCACTCGGTCGAGTTGCGAGTGCGGGCTCAGGAACTTGACGCCGTCGATAAGCGTCTCACCCGCACCCTGGAGAGCCAGTCATTCCGTCTCGGCCATCTGCTGGTCCGGCTGGCCGTGACGCCGGTCAAGGCCCTCAGGTGGATGGGACGCGCTACCCGGCGGGTGCTGATAGTTGTCTATCGACTGGTCCAGCGGACCCTCCCGGGCCGGGTAGTCGACCCCCTACAGCGGGCGGCGACGCGAGGTCAAGTGACCACGGCACGGCGTCACGAGGTCCTCGACCTGCCCGGCGACCGGCCGGTGGCTTTCGTGGACTGCCGGGGCTTGTCGGGTCGTGCCCGTGATGAGGCGTGGGCCCGGGCGGCGGCGTCCGATCAGCCGGCCCGCACCGTGGTGCTGACTGACGACATCGACTTCACAGGCCTGCGTGACCTCGGCCTGTCTTTCGAGTACCTGCCGCCGTATCGGGCGGGGACCCCGTGGTGGTCCGACGAGGTCGACCACCACCGGTGGGTCGAGGAACGGCTGGTTGCGATGCGTCTCGGCTACGGGGTGGACGACAGCTACTGAGGCTGACGGCTCCACTCGTCGAGGGCAGCGGCGATCTCTGCGGCACCGGTAGCCGCCGGCAGCTTGGCCATCCGGTCCCGCATTCGAGACTGATCGGATGGGTCCAGCAGGCGGTCGATGGTCTGGTTCAACCCGTTCATCTGACCGTCGTCGTTCCACCGGAGTCCGCAGCCGGACTGCTCGGCCCACAGCGTCCGTGCGTTCTGGTCGTCTTTGGCCGTGGACTGGTTGGGGACGAACAGCGTGGGCAGGCCCAGTGCCATGGCCTCCTGGAACGAGTTGTAGCCCGCGGCCATAACTGACGCGTCAAAGGCCGCCCGGTACTCGCCGATGGGGAAGTGGCGTAGCCGGACCACGTCGTCTGGAAGCGTCGCCGGTTCGCGGGTCAGGACCGACTCGGTCACCGCGACCTGTACATCGGGGTAGCGCTGGAGCGAGGCGACCACCCGGGCGCTGAGTGAGCCGGTGTCGTTGACCTGGCCGGCCCCGAGTTGCATGAGGACGGCGGGCCGGTCGGGATCCAACCCCAACTCGTAGCGGATCTCGGCGGCCGGTCGAAGATCCTCGGGTCTCACGGCCGACACGGGAGCGGTCACTAGTGAGGCGTCGGCGCTACCGGCGGTGAGTCCCCGGTCCAGTTCAGCGGCGTACTCCCCTGGTTCGACCACGCAACTGAACAATGAAGATCGGCTGAACGCATCGTGGCCCTTCCCGGGTTGCCAGAGTCCCCGACGGCTCCAGACCGACCGAAGGCCCTTTCGTTGACGGAGCACGGCGCACAGGCCGGCATAGGGGTGTCCACCGTCGAAGGTCATGATCTCAGGTCGGTACTGGTCCAGTAGGTGCTCAAGGCGGGTGGCGAAAAAGCCGTTCCAGGCCCGGTTCCCCACCAGGCCGTATTCGTGGGAGCGGAGGTATTCGGTGTGGAATCCGGCGCCCACGGCCAGCGTGGCAGCCGGCGAGAGGGTAAAGATCACCACGTCGTGGGTGGCTCTGAGGTGGCGCCCGACGGCCATCTGGCGGGCCAGGTGGCCCAGTCCGACGCCGTTGGAGGTGCACAACAGGGCCACAGGTCGGTCGCCTGCGGGAGTAGTGGGGGTATCCAGGATGGTCATGAGTGAGTCACCACACGGACTTGGTCGGGTCGGTTCCCCATCATTCCAAGGGTTTTCCCCATTGTTTCAAGGGTTTCGAGAAATCTTCCGATGTTTCGGAAAACTAGTCGGACTGGACTCGCCCATGGAACCGCGCGGTTTTGGGGTCTCATCAGTCACGGACGGTGGCCGTTCCGCTACTGTGATTCGTGGTTTGGGTGCTTCCGGCCTGCTGTGACAAGGATCTCAGCTCTGGTGCTGATGTGGTGGAGCAAATGCTTGTAACCCGCTGGCGGGCCCGGTACCCTGTCGGTGTTCCCCCGTCGTGGGGGGACGGACAACTTGGCTTTCGTCACGCGGGTCGTCGACGGGTTCTGTCCTCTGGGACGGCGCTCGCCGGTGTTTCGTGTGTCGCGGCGGTTCGCCCGCTCTCATCGGTTTTCGCAGGCCAGGCTCTGACTATCAACACAACGATCAGGGAGAAAACCTTGAAGAATGAACGGAAGCGGGTCACTACTCGCCTCGTTGCCGGCCTTTTGGCCGTCCTCGTGGCCGGTGCTGGTCTCGCACTTACGTCGGGTACGGCTGCCGCAACGCAGACCGTCACCCAGAGCACCCGGGTCTCGGGCGTAGATGCTTACGCCACGTCGGCCTCGGCTGCCATCACGTCGCATAACAACAATGCGACTGCCTCTGTCCTGGTGAGCGGTGAGAGTTACGCAGACGGCCTGTCCGCTGCTGCCCTCGCCGGCGCCGTCAGTGCTCCGGTGATCCTCACCGATCCGGACGAGTTGAAGGGGTCGACCTCGCTGGCCATCGGTCAGATCAACTCGACCACTGCAGCGGGTCACACCGTGTACATCGTCGGCGGTACCGCCGCGGTGGGCGCTGGCGTGGCCACTTCGCTGACCGACCTCGGATACACCGTGTCTCGCGTGTCCGGTGCTGATCGCGTGGCCACGGCCGATGCGGTCGCCACCAAGATTCGGACGCTGATGGACTTCGGCACCAGCTGGGGTTCGAGCATGACCACGGTGTTCCTGACCACCGCCCGTAACTACGCCGACGCTGTCGCCGTTTCGGGTCTGGCCTGGAAGAACAAGTCTCCGATCCTCCTCGTGGAGCCCGGCGACGCCCTTTCGGCTGGCACCAAGGCGGTTCTGGACAGCGCGGTGAACAGCATCGAGCGGGTCATCATCCTCGGTGGTACGGCTGCGGTTTCGCAGGCCGTCGAAGACGAGGTCAAGACCATCAAGAACGGTTCGGCCGGCACGACCGCCATTCAGGTCACCCGTGTGGGTGGCGCTGACCGGTACGCCACGGCTCAGGAGCTCATGAACCTCCGGACCAAGTCCACCACGCTGAACGGTTACGGCGAGTCGGCCGTCACCGTCATCATGGTGAACGGCACCTCGCATCAGGACGGCCTCACGGCCGCCGCTCTGGCTGGCGCCAGCAACACCATGACCCTCCTCACGGACGGCACGGGCACGCTGAACGCCACTACGAGTGCTGCGTTGACCGCCAAGTCGTCGACTATCACGACCATCCGTGCCATCGGCATGACGGCAGACCTGTCGGCCGCCGAGATGACCGCTGCGGATGCTGCGGCCACCACGACGACCCACACGTGCACCATCACCGCCGTTGAAGGCGACACGGTCATGACGACCACCTGGAGCGGCGCTGTATTGGGCGCTGAAGGCGACCAGGACGGCAGCACCAACGCTGACGGAACCGGTGCTGGTCTTGAGAGCAACTACAAGAAGAACAACACCGCCCTGTCCGCGAACAGCAACGCCTCCACCGGCTCTGCCGGTTCGGGCGACGTCGACCAGCCGAACCTCACCGAGGTTGTCGGTTCGACTGCTGCGGTTACTGCGTCCAGTATCACTCATGGTGATGCCTTCGCAGTCGGTGATGTTCTGTCGGCAACCGCGTCCATCCTGGACACCGGTGGCGGGGCAACCGCTGGCTGCTCGCATACCGTGGCCGACGACGCGACGAAGCCGACGGTCACCGTCGACAGCTTCAAGATTGGCGCCACCACGGGTCTGCTGCACTTCAGCGAGAAGGTCACCAGCTTCGTTGGTACACCGGTCTCGGACTCACTGGTCTCCAACAAGAGCACCGGCGGTGAGACGACCTATACGGCGACTCATATCGCGAGCAACTACTACCAGATCCAGCGTGTCGACGGCAACGCGTTCGTCAGCGGTGAGATCATCACCATTGACGCCTCCGAGTTCACGGACATAAGTACCGCGAACAGCATGGCGGCTGACGCGACGGCTACGGCGAGCACGGACACCACTGCTCCGACAGCGACGGCAACCGTCGCCACGACGGCCTACACCCGTGCGATCACGGCCACCATGGGTACCACCGGTACCTTCACGGTGGGTGCGGTTGCCGGCGGTGTCGGCGAGGGAATCATCGGAAACCTGTGGACCTTCGAGGCCATCGAAGGCACCGCTGGTGCCGTCCCGGCCATCTCGGTGTACGACGCGGTGAACCGGAAGATCGTCCTCGCGGCGGACTTCACGTCGCCGACGACGGCGTCCACGCCGACGGCGGACAACATCTGCTCGACCGTCAATGGTCACGCTTCCATCTCGGGGAACTTCAAGTGCCTCGTGGTGGCTGGCGGTACCAGCTCCGCGGTCGTGGCTTCGACTTCCCTCTCGGGAGGTGCAGCCACGCACCTGGTTAATGTGACCTACAGCGAGATCATGGATTCTGCGTTCTCGACGACCAGCTACTACACGGTTGACTCGGATGCAGACCTTGACTACGAGGGCACTGTGTCCGCACGGACGGTTGGTTGCAGCACTGCGGCCGATGCTTCCGGATGTGAGGATGCCACCGGAACCAACAGTTACATCGGTGGAACCATGCAGTTCCTGTACACGGAATCTTCGACCTCCAACGACCTCATCAAGGGTTCGTCGGTGCTCGGAATCTCTACTTCCGTGACGGACCTC
>Ga0066372_10000207_pt1 | contig 20920 bp, 15 predicted proteins | sample Knorr_S15_td_250_FD_77011 | JGI IMG/M metagenome (GOLD analysis project Ga0066372, IMG submission 77011) | Marine microbial communities from Southern Atlantic Ocean transect - Knorr_S15_td_250_ad_251m_LV_A | ecosystem: Environmental > Aquatic > Marine > Oceanic | place: Southern Atlantic ocean... | reverse complement strand
GCTTACAAATAACAGCTCCTCGGGCTATGTCTTCTCGTTCAAGGCCTCTAACTAGGCACCCTACAGCGTCTCCTGCAATCCCTGACTCCAATGATTTATGAAACATCTCTACTCCGGTAATCGTAGTCTTTTGACTCTGGCCAAAACCAACAATTTCCACTTCCTCTCCAATTTTTACTTCACCGCGTTCTACTCTTCCTGTAACTACAGTACCTCTACCTTTGATGCTGAAAACATCTTCAACAGGCATCAAAAAAGGCAGATCTGTAGGTCTGTCAGGAACAGGAACATATTCATCTACTTTGTCCATTAATTCGACTACTTTATCAGCCCATTCTCCTTCTCCATTACTCTCTAGAGCCTTAAGAGCACTAACTCTCACTACAGGAACTTCATCTCCAGGGAAATCATATTCAGTTAACAAATCTCTAACTTCCATCTCCACGAGCTCCAAGAGTTCTTCATCATCCATCATGTCCGCTTTATTCAATGCAACAACAATTTTAGGGACATTTACCTGCCTTGCAAGCAAAATATGTTCTCTAGTTTGAGGCATTGGACCATCTGGTGCACTCACAACGAGTATGGCACCGTCCATTTGAGCCGCGCCTGTAATCATGTTCTTAATGTAGTCAGCGTGCCCTGGACAATCCACATGAGCATAATGCCTAGTGTCTGTTTCATATTCCACGTGTGTAATAGCAATTGTTACACCTCGTTCCTTTTCTTCAGGTGCATTGTCGATAGAGTCGAATGCTCTAAACGTGACATTATCACTCTTTTTTGCCAAGCAAGCTGTTATAGCTGCTGTCAATGTTGTTTTTCCATGGTCTACGTGACCAATAGTCCCCACATTTACGTGAGGCTTACTTCTATCATATACTTGTTTACCCATTTTTTTTACCTCCGGATTTATACCAATCGATATTCTACTATTATTTCTAAAAATCTGCTATGGAGCCCACAACCAGAGTTGAACTGGTGACCTCGTTCTTACCAAGAACGTGCTCTGCCACTGAGCTATGTGGGCAATTATATCTGGTGCAGGGGGAGGGATTCGAACCCCCGTAGCCCAAAGGCGCCAGATTTACAGTCTGGTGGTATTAGCCACTCACCCACCCCTGCCATTTGATGACCATATAGATCTGTTAGCACAGATGAGAATTCTAATACCAGTTAAAGAAATAGACAATAGTTTCTTGCTATAGTTTATGTGGAGCCCCGGGAGGGAGTTGAACCCACAACCTGCTGATTACAAATCAGCTGCTCTGCCATTGAGCTACCGAGGCTTAATTTTTGATTGGATAATTGCTTCTTCAAAAATTTCTTTCAATGGAATATTATGCATTTTTGCCAATTTCTTGCAATCTTCAAACTCTGGAGAGTAGTCAATTTCTTCGCCTTCATCGGATAATTTAACTTTTACTCGTAATTTCCCGAACTTGGTTAAGACTGTTTCTGTTTTTCTTTTAAACCTGATTTGATTCGAAGAAATGATCCTTACTCCAAACGTTTTTGTCTCGAACTTTAGGAGGTTAATTACTGGATCAATCTTATTTGGATCTACAAGTACTGACATCTTCAGTCCCGGCCTACCCTTTTTCATCAATATATTAGTGTACCAGGCATCTTTTATATCTAACTTAAATAATTCCTCCATGAAATGACCTATGATCTCTAAATTCATATCGTCAATATTGGTTTCAACTATAGAAAGATCTTGGTTTTGGTTAGAGGGTGACATCAGCATAGCTGTAACTAGGTTAGCCACGTCTTTACGATTTGTTTGACCTGCACCAAATCCAGTTTTCTCAATCACAGAATTCCTCATTGCTCCAAACTTGAAGAATTTAAGGAGACTCACGCCAGTTGGTGTACAACTCTCAAAGTTAGGTACTAAATTTGAATCAAATACAGGAATCTTCAGTTGCTTGATTATTTGTAAAGTTACTGGAGAAACTGCGGGTACAGTACCATGCGATATATTTATACTTCCTTGAGAAAAAGGTATCCCAGAAGAATGAAGGGATCTTACTTTAAGAAATTTGACTGCTGAATAAAAGCTAATCAAATCAAAGATAGTATCTGCGCTACCAAGTTCATGAGGCTTTGATCTGTCAGTATCATGAACCTCGTTCTCAGATGTTCTTAACAAGTCGAGAGAATCTTTTAAAGAATCATAGTACGAATTATCACTCTTGAATTTTTTTATCATTTCATAAAAATCAGGCCAGTCATATCGTCTATTATTAAATCCAGAAGTGAATACGGGAGTAATTAAGGTACAAGTTAGGGGTCCCCTTTTCACTTTACGAGACTTTAAAGATAAACCTGAAGATATTTTAGATAAATCTGACTCGAGGACCGAAATTGGAACGCCCATATCTACTAGAGAGCCTATCAGCATATCGCCACTTACCCCAGCATTAAGATTGAAGTATAGAAAGTTTGTATATGTATTACTAGAATCCAAGTCTAACTTTTCAGGCTTTTATTCAAATTGCCTGACTGGAACTCAAGTAAGTCGACCGAAACAAACTTGAATCCGATGCCTCTTAGATATGAGGTAATTTTAAGCCTTAGGTCTTTTTCCAAAATCCGGTGTAAATCATTTTCACTTAACTCAATACGTGCTATAGATCCGTGATTCCTTACTCTGAAATTAACAAAACCTAATTCAGACAAATAATTTTCTGCTTCTTCTATTTGTTTCAAAATTTTCATAGTTATTTCTATTCCATATGGAACCCTCGAAGACAAACAAGGCTGAGCCGGCTTATCCCAATTTTCTAATGCTAGTTCCTTAGCAATTTCTCTGACTTCCAATTTATTGATTCTACACTCCAGTAATGGGCTAACAATGTTTTTTTCATCTGCTGCTTTTAATCCTGGTCTATAATCAGATAAATCATCAAAGTTTGTACCGTTAAATACTACTTCATATCCCTTATCATCACAGATAGATTCTAAAAGTGAATAGAGTTCAGTTTTACAATAATAACAACGATCAGCCTTATTATCCCTATAGCTTTGATTTTGGAACTCAGATGTTTGAATTATTTTATGATTCCAATCATTTTTTTGAGCCAATGATGTAGCATATTCGAGTTCCTTAGAATTCACACTCGGTGATTTAGCAGTTATTATTAGTGAATTTTGCTTACCTAATAATTCAGTTGTAACTAAAGCCAATAGTGATGAATCAATTCCACCACTATATGCAACTATAACGCTACTATAATTACTTACAAAATCTCTGAGTTTCTGGAGTTTAACTTGTAAAGTTGAATTATTTAGCACCATAGGTTGAATTACTGACTCATCCATTATAGTTTTACGAGTCTCTATTCGAATTGACCTTGTCCAACTGGCTAATTATTATTTTTTTCTTTACTAGATCCAATTCAATGACATCTCCCGGGGAATATGTGTCTTTTAGAAATTCTTCAGACAATATATTCTCCACTTCATCCTGAATCAAACGTCTCAATGGCCTGGCTCCAAATTTTGGATCATATCCATTCTCCGCCAGGTAATCTCTAACCTCGTCTGTCACTTGTAAAACATATCCATTATCCAAAACTCTCGCTTGTAGCTCATTCAGTAACAAATCTACTATCTCGAATATATGTTGTTTTGAAAGAGGGTGGAATACTTCAATATCATCTATCCTATTAAGAAACTCAGGTTTAAAAAATTTCTTTACCTCGTCCAAAACCTGGGTCTTCATTTTTTCATATTGAATTTTATTGTTCTCAATATCGCTTGGATTTGAGAAACCTAGAATACTGTCATCTCTGATCAAATCTGAACCTAGATTACTTGTCATTACAATTAATGTATTTTTGAAATCTACTCTTCTGCCTCTTGAGTCAGTCAAAAATCCGTCTTCAAAAATTTGTAATAAAATATTGAATACATCTGGATGGGCTTTCTCAATTTCATCTAACAACAAAGTTGTATATGAATTTCTTCGTACTGCTTCAGTCAGTTGGCCTCCATCTTCGAAACCTACATATCCAGGCGGAGACCCTATTAATCTAGCCACAGTATGTCTCTCCATGTATTCAGACATGTCAAGTCGGACCATCTTATCCTCGGCCCCAAATAAAAATTCTGAAAGTTTTTTTACGAGATGAGTTTTACCAACACCAGTTGGACCTAAAAACAAAAAGCAACCAATGGGTCTAGTAGGATTTTTTAATCCACTTCTAGCTCTCCTAACAGCTTTAGAAATTGCTTCTATTGCGTCTTCCTGGCCAGCAACCTTCGTAGTAAGAGTTGCTTCCATATCAAGTAATCTTTGTTTCTCTTCGGTTCCAAGTCTTGCTACTGGAATTTTTGTCCACATACTCACCACTTCTGCTATATCGTCAGGAGTGACTTCCATTTTCAGATCCTTGTCCTTTTCCCAACTTGTTTTGAGTTTTAATGTTCTGGCTTCTTGTCTAAGCTCTTCATCTCTCAAATCAGCTGCTCTGTCATAATCTTGCTTTTTCATTGCACTTTCTTTTCTAAGTTTGATTTGATCAAGCTTAGCGGACGCCTTTTTAAGAGGCTCTGGAACAGTATTATTGTTTATTCTAACCCTAGAACCAGCTTCATCAATTAAATCTATTGCCTTGTCAGGCATAAATCTGTCAGGTATATATTTGTCAGCCAACATAGAAGCTGTTCTCAAAGCATGGTCTGTAATTTCAAGCCCATGATGCTCTTCATATTTATTCTTAATGCCCATTAAGATATCGATTGTTGCGTCAACATCAGGAGGATCTACTTTCACAGGTTGAAATCTTCTTTCTAAGGCAGGATCTTTTTCAACATTTTTTCTGTAGTCACTTGTGGTGGTCGCTCCTATTATCTGTAATTCTCCTCTAGCCAAAGCCGGTTTTAAGATATTGGCTGCATCTACAGCACCTTCGGCAGCGCCTGCGCCAACTATTGTATGCATTTCATCAATGAACAAAATGCAATCCCCACTTTGCTTTAACTCTTTAATAATTTTTTTCAGTCTATCTTCAAATTCTCCTCTGTACTTTGTCCCAGCCACTAAAGATCCTATATCTAGAGTAATAACTCTCTTGGATTGAATCATTTCAGGGACATCAAGATCAAAAATTCGTTGAGCTAATTTCTCTACTATTGCCGTTTTACCGACACCAGGTTCTCCAATTAAAACTGGATTATTTTTAGTTCTTCTACAAAGAATTTGGATCACTCTTTTTAGCTCATCATCTCTTCCTATTACAGGGTCTAGTCTGTCATTTTTAGCCAACAGAGTAAGATCCATGCCCAATTCATCTACTAGGGGAGTTTTAGATTTCCCTTTACTAGAAGTAGAAACAGGAGAAGAAACACTGTCTGCTAAAATCTTTTCTGCCTCTTTACGTACATCATCAAGGCTCGCGCCCAAATTTTCTAGAACACCAGCCGCGACTCCTTCTCCTTCTCTCAATATACCAACAAGAATGTGTTCGGTTCCAATATAGTGATGGTTCAATCTTCTTGCCTCATCTACTGCCAACTCAATTACTTTCTTCGCTCTATCCGTCAATCCTATGTCATCTCTTTCAGGCTGGTCACTTTGTCCAACTATAAATTCTACTGCGGTTCTTATCCGTTTTCCGTCGATACCAAGCACTTTGAGGACTTTACTGGCAATACCTTCAGTTTCTCTAGACAAACCTAATAAGATATGTTCGGTTCCAATATAACTATGATTAAACCTTTGCGCTTCTTCTTGAGCCAGGGCTAAAACTTTTCTCGCCCTTTCAGAAAATTTTTCAAATCTACTTGGCATAAAAAATAAAACTACCTTCCATTTAAAATTAAAGCTATTATATCAGCTTACTGAATTGTTAGTTAAGAAACCTTAAAACTACATGGGCATTGAGGATCACTTCGAAGACTTTCTATTTGTCTTCAGATTCCTCTGAAGAGGGCTCTTGGTCACCGTCCTCTTTTGATTCTACATCTACATTATTATCCTTAGGTTTTTCTTCAGATTCCTCTGAAGAGGGCTCTTGGTCACCGTCCTCTTTTGATTCTACATCTACATTATTATCCTTAGGTTTTTCTTCAGATTCTAAGTTTTTATCTAACAATAATGAAAGCCCCAATCTCTTCCTCTCTTCCTCTATCCTAATAATCTTTACATCAACCTCCTGTCCTTCTTTAACTATTTCACCTGGATGCTCAATTTTATCGTAACTTAGTTCACTAAGGTGTATTAATCCCTCAAGTCCACCTTTAACTCTGGCAAACGCTCCAAATGAGGCTAGCTTCGTTATAGATCCTTTCATCACATTTCCGACATTAATATCAGATGATAGTCTGTCCCAAGGTTCAGGTTGCATTCTTTTGAGACTCAATGCAATTCGTAAATTCTCTATATCTATATTGATAATTTGTACATCCAGTTCTGTCCCTATTTCAACAAAGTTTTCTGGATCCATCACAGTATCCCAAGAAAGTTCAGAAATATGTATTAATCCGTCTGCTCCATCCATTTCAACGAATACGCCAAACTTAGAAGTACCCAGTACTCTGCCTTTCACAATATCATTAACCTTGAAGTCTTTTATTCTCTCGGATTTTAATTTCTTTTTAATTGCTTCGAGGGCAGCGCGTTCGGAAAAAATTGCTCGGTTTCTACGTCTATTCAGCTCTGTTATCCTGAATTCTATAGGCATGCCGATAAAGCCTGGCTTAGGGGGACCTGATGGTTGATATAATTCACGAGCAGGACCAATCAATTGAGATAAAGGAACAAAACCTTGAATACCTTCACATTCAACAACTGCACCTCCTTTATTACTGTCTACTATCTTTCCAAGCAAGGTTGTGCCATCTTTCCTAGCAGAATCAAGAATTTTCCATCCTTGTTCTCCTTTAGCTCGATCCACTGATAGCAGTATTGTGCCATCTGTCGTTTCTGGGTGCACAACATAGCTTATCAAAGTATCACCAGACTCATAGTTATCCAGATTACTCAAAGACTTCATTTCTCCACGTGGGACGAATCCTTCAGATTTTCGTCCTAAATCTATCACTAGACCAGACGGCTCAAAACTTACAATAGTGCCATCCACGATATCGCCACGCTGTATTATCTCTTTTGGGGAAAACTCTTCCAGCAAGCTTTCCATAGTGTCAGAAATAGCTACTTCAAGTGTCGAGGACTCTATATCTTCAAAGTCCTCAGTATTTAGTTCTTCAAAACTCAAATTATCTCCATTTTATTCTTAAAGATTATCCCTCGGCAGTGACTTATTTTCCCACAATAAATTGCAGTATCGTAAGCGCTAACATGTTTAACTACCGTGTTCGGTATGGTAACGGGTTGTTCCAAATTGCTTGAACCACCGAGAGAAACAATATAATTAACTGGTCGCGGGGGGCGGACTCGAACCGCCGACCTTTGGGTTATGAGCCCAACGAGCTGCCGCTGCTCCACCCCGCAACTAAAAGCGAATATTACAAGTTGATTTTTTTAATGGGTTAAACCCTCGGACCATTAGTATCACTTAGCTCAAAGTGTTACCACTCTTACACACGTGACCTATCAACCCTGTAGTCTTCAGGGGGCCTTACTCTCATAAAGAGATGGGAAATCTTATCTTGAGACGGGCTTCGTGCTTAGATGCTTTCAGCGCTTATCCCTAATAGACATAGCTACCCGGCGATGCAACTGGCGTTACAACCGGCACACCAGAGGTCTACCCACTCCGGTCCTCTCGTACTAGGAGCAGCCTCTCTCAAATTTCCTGCGCGCACAGCGGATAGAGACCGAACTGTCTCACGACGTTCTGAACCCAGCTCGCGTGCCGCTTTAACGGGCGAACAGCCCGACCCTTGGGACCTTCTTCAGCCCCAGGATGCGACGAGCCGACATCGAGGTGCCAAACCTCCCCGTCGATATGGACTCTTGGGGGAGATAAGCCTGTTATCCCCGGGGTAGCTTTTATCCGTTAAGCCACGGCCCTTCCACTCGGTACCGTGGGATCACTTTGCCCGACTTTCGTCCCTGCTCGACTTGTAGGTCTCGCAGTCAAGCAACCTTATGCCAATACACTCAAAAGCTGATTTCCATCCAGCTTGAGGTTACCTTTGGGCGCCTCCGTTACTTTTTGGGAGGCGACCGCCCCAGTCAAACTGCCTACCAGACACTGTTCTAATCAAAGTTAGAATCAAGATCGAAGAAGGGCGGTATTTCAAGGGCGACTCCACCCAGGCTAACGCCTGAGTTTCAAAGTCTCCCGCCTATCCTACACATCATCAACCACGATTCAATGTCAAGCTACAGTAAAGCTCCACGGGGTCTTTTTGTCCTGCTGCGCGTAACCCGCATCTTTACGGGTCATGCAATTTCACCGAGTCCACCCTCGAGACAGTGTCCAAGTCGTTACGCCTTTCGTGCAGGTCGGAACTTACCCGACAAGGGATTTCGCTACCTTAGGACCGTTATAGTTACGGCCGCCGTTCACCGGGGCTTCAACTCAAAGCTCTCACTCTTTGCATTAACCTACCGGCACTGGGCAGGCGTCAGCCCGTATACGTCAGCTTTCGCTTTAGCACGGACCTGTGTTTTTGATAAACAGTCGCTCAGACCAATTCTCTGCGGCCTGAAAACACTTTCGACGCGAAGTCTAATATGTCTCAGGCTCCCCTTATTCCGAAGTTACGGGGTTAATTTGCCGAGTTCCTTGAGGATGGTTTTCTCGTTCACCTTGGGGCTTTTACCCCTGTCCACCTGTGTCGGTTTTCGGTACGGTCATAATATCCCTATCAACGAAGCTTTTCTTGGCGACGTAGTTCTTGCTAGATCCTTTAAGGCCGAAGCCTTAAAGTTTGAAACCCCCTCAGTTAATAACGTAACTGTTCTTTTAACCACAATCACTTCCCTACGGGATCCCACACGCCATGTCCAATAGGCATGCCGAGCATTCCTTATCGCGTCCCTTCTTTGCATAACAGGATAATTACGGTGCTGGAATTTTGACCAGCTGTCCATCGAATTCACCTTTCGGCTACTCCTTAGGACCGACTAACCCTACGCCGATCAACGTTGCGTAGGAAACCTTGGACTTCCGGTGTCTTTGATTCTCACAAAGATTGTCGCTACTCATGCCGACATTCTCACTTCTCAACGCTCCACTAAACCTCACGGTCCAGATTCAACGCATTGAGAACGCTCCCCTACCGATTCAATAAAGAATCCCGCAGCTTCGGTGAATGACTTAGCCCCGATAATTTTCGGCGCAGAACCCCTCGACTAGTGAGCTGTTACGCACTCTTTAAAGGATGGCTGCTTCTAAGCCAACCTGCTAGCTGTCTGGGCGACTCCACCTCCTTTACCACTTAGTCATCACTTAGGGACCTTAGCTTGCGATCTGGGCTGTTTCCCTTTCGACAATGGCGCTTATCCGTCACTGTCTCACTCCTAGGATTCGGCTAATGGCATTCGGAGTTTGGTTGAGTTTGCTAATGCTTGCGCCCGCTAGCTCATCCAGTGCTCTACCTCCATTAGTTAATACCTAAGGCTGTACCTAAATACATTTCGGGGAGAACCAGCTATCTCCGTGTTCGATTGGCATTTCACCTCTATCCACAACTCATCCCAGCACTTTGCAGCGTACAAGGGTTCGGGCCTTCACGAAACGTTAATTTCGCTTCACCCTGGTCATGGATAGCTCACACGGTTTCGGGTCTAATCCATACAACTAAACGCCCTATTCAGACTTGCTTTCGCTTCGGCTACAACACGTAATGTCTTAACCTTGCTATATAGATTAACTCGTCGGCTCATTCTTCAATAGGCACGCGGTCACATCCTAAGATGCTCCCACGGCTTGTAAGCACACGGTTTCAGTTCTATTTCACTCCCCTTTCGGGGTTCTTTTCACCTTTCCCTCACGGTACTAGTTCGCTATCGGTCAACAAGGGTATTTAGCCTTGGAGAGTGGTCTCCCCAGATTCCCACAGGATTTCACGTGTCCCGTGGTACTCAGGAAATCTATGAAGAGTTATCTCTTTTTAAAATACGGGGCTATCACCCTCTATGGCTGGCTTTTCCAAGCTTCATTCTTATAAAGAAATAATTTTTTACTCTTCTGAGTAGTTGGAGCTACTCATATAGACTCCTACAACCAAAACAGATCAAAAGGCTCCAACCCGTTAAGATCTGAAAGTTTAGGCTGTTCCCGTTTCGCTCACCGCTACTAAGGGAATCTCATTCGATTTATTTTCCTCAGGGTACTTAGATGTTTCAGTTCCCCCACTTACCCCAAATCCAAAAAGGATTTGTATCACTAAAGATGTGTTTCCACATTCGGGAATCCTCGATTAAGCTTGCTAGACAGCTAGTCGAGGCTTATCGTAGACTTGCTACGCCCTTCTTCGGCCCTTATTGCCAAGGCATCCACCACGCGCTCTTAATAGTTTAACCCACTAAGAGAATCAACTTTTGTCCAAGAAAATTTCTATTATTCAAGAAATCTCTCGATGTAATTATTCGCTTTTTATTCAGTTGTTAAATCTGATGTCAAAATAAAGACAAACAGAGATCACCAAAAAAATGGGATCAGCAAAGAACTATATATCTAGACAAGCAAAATATCAACAGTTTTTTTATATTTAAATCCTTCTTGGCTAAAAAGCTTAAGTAAATTAAACTTATCTGGTTAAAATCTTAGTAGTTAGAAAGAAGATAAAGTGCCAGCTGACGTCATAATTGGAGGACAATGGGGAGACGAAGGGAAAGGAAAACTAGTAGATCTTTTAGCCAAGGATTATTCAGCAGTCGTTAGATTTTCTGGCGGCAACAATGCCGGTCACACTGTTATTAATGAATACGGAAAATTCAAATTACACCTCATCCCTTCAGGGATCCTTCACTCTAAAGTTACTTGTGTGATAGGGAATGGTTGTGTAATCGATCCAAATATACTGATCGAAGAAATCAAAAATTTAAAAGAATCTGGTGTAGCTATTTCATCTGAAAATTTAATTATAAGTGACAAGGCTCATATAATCCTTCCTCACCACATAGAAAAAGATTTAGCTCAAGAAAAAGCTAGAGCAGATTTCAAAATAGGTACTACTGGAAGAGGGATCGGTCCGGCTTACATGGATAAGGTTGGAAGAAGTGGAGTTCGAATGGAAAGTCTTCATAAATGGCCTAAATGGTCAGCAAAATTAGGTAAATATATAAAATCTACTGAGAAAATATTAAGAGACATCCTAAATAATGGAGAAAACATAATGCTAGAGGGTGCACAAGGAGCCTTATTAGATATAGACCACGGATCCTATCCTTATGTAACTTCTTCAAATTCAACTATTGGAGGAGCTCTGACTGGTACTGGGCTTATTCCGGCAGACTTCCGAGACATATTAGGAGTTTTCAAAGCTTATACTACCAGAGTAGGAGAAGGCCCATTTCCAACTGAAATAAATCAGTTAGATAAGATTGGAAAGCATTTAGTAGAAAAAGGTAAGGAATTCGGAACTACAACAGGAAGAGAAAGAAGATGTGGATGGTTTGATATTGAATCAGCAAAACACTCAATTATGATTAATGGTTTTAATAAAATCGCAATTATGAAATTGGATGTTTTAGATGGTATAGAGAAATTAAAAGTACATATGGGAGATGTCAGTGAAGGTGCCCCAACCTCAAAATATGAAACAATCACAGGCTGGAAAGAATCAACCTTTGGAATAACTAAATATGAAGACCTGCCGAATAATGCAAAAATTTATTTGAAATTTCTAGAAGAAAGCCTAAACACTAAAATATGCATTATCTCTACAGGACCTGAAAGAGATCAGACTATTCACATTTAATTAGGACTTTGTGACGTCTATATCGTGCTGACCCAACAATTTTGCAAATTGCTCCCCAAATTCTCCGCTGTCTTTCATAGGCAATCTTAATCCTCCAACATTGAATCCTGACAGGTTCAAGGATCTTTTTATCAATATTGGGTTTGTAACCCAAAAAAGAGCCTGAAAGAGAGGTAGTAGGTATCTATGTTGAAAGGCTGCAGATTCAATATCTCCTTCTAGTATAGAGCCCATCATGGACTGTATCTGAAGTCCGATTATATTAGAAGCAACACTTACTACGCCAAACCCTCCAAGAGTCATAATCGAAAAAGTCTCATCATCATTTCCACTCCAAACTTTGAAATCGGAATCTATTGTTTGTGTAATTATTTCTGCAATTTGACTCAAATCACTAGAAGCTTCTTTAATACCAGCAATATTTTCATGTTGAGCTAATTTCAAGGTAGTTTCAGCTGTCATATTCAGACTAGTTCTGCTAGGAACGTTATATAAAATTCCAGGAATATTGACTGAATCTGCAATTTCATTGAAATGCTTTATTAGACCGTCTTGTGTAGGTTTGTTATAGGCAGGTACAGTGAGTAATAGAGCATCTACGCCTAAATCTTCGGCACTTCTAGATAATTCTATAGATTTCGTTGTATTGTTGTCTGTCGTACCCGCTATCACAGTTATCGAATTACCAACACTATTCTTAACTGTCTCAAATAATTTTAACTTTTCTTCATCACTTAAGGTAGGAGACTCACCAGTAGTACCTCCAAGTAGTATTCCGTTGCTGCCTGATTTAGCAAGTGCTATAGCTAATTTCTTAGCAGTTTCAAAATCGACATCTCCGTTATCTCTAAACGGTGTGATCATAGCTGTTATTAATCTTGAAGATATCATTTTTATAGTTCAATCACTTTAATGACAAAGAGAATATAACAACCTTGACAGCAATACAAAAAATCATGCTTGAAACTTCGAAACTTTTCCAAGCTTTATTGCTGAATCCAATATTTGGATGGCATTTAGAGCAGCTCCTTTTCTGAGGTTATCGGACACTACCCAAAAAGTAATACCAGAAGAGTTACTCCTGTCTTTCCTCAACCTTCCAATAAAAATGTCATCTTTTCCAGCAATCATCGCTGGAGTTGGATATTCATCAAACGAATTCTCTCCTAGATAAGTTACTCCAGGCGACGAAGATAAACATTGAGTTATTTCTTTTATGTCAACTTCCTCTTTAAGATCCACAGATATAACCTCAGAATGACATTCAAAGACTGGTACACGAATACACGTTGCTGATATCTTCATTGATTCGTCATGCAAAATCTTTCGTGACTCATTAATCATCTTGATTTCTTCCTTTGTATAGCCATCAGATTCAAAGTCATCCACTTGAGGAATAAGTGAAAAGGCAATTTGATGAGGATAGACATTTTTATTTATCTTTTTCTTAGCCAGAAATTCTTCAGTTTGCTGTTGAAGTTCAACGACTGCTGACGTACCACTACCAGATACTGCTTGGTAAGTTGCAACTTGTACTCTGTCTATCTTAGCAACTTGTCTAATAGAGTGCAGAACCATAACCAATGGAGTAGTTGTACAGTTAGGAATGGATATGATTCCTTCATGAAAATTAATATCTTCTTCATTAACTTCGGGAATTACGAGAGGAACGTTCTCTTTCATTCTAAATGCTGAACCATCATCAATAACTAGTGCCCCATCCGCTACTGCTGCAGGGGCTAAATTTTTACTAACTTCTGAGTCAGCAGATATAAACACCACATCAGAATCCTTGAAGCTCTCCCGAGTCGCAACTTTCACTGTTAGCGAATCATTTTTGTATCTGATCTTTTTTCCGTTAGATCTCTCTGAGGCAAGAAGTGTAATTCTATCTGGAGGATAATCTCGTTTCTCAAGAATTTGCAGGCAAACTCTACCAACGGCTCCAGTTGCACCTACAACCGATATAGAAGGGAAGTTTCCATTATTGTTCATAAATCTAATATTTTATCTAATCCAACCACAAAATTTCTATTCTTCATAACGTACTCTACGGCCTTTAAAACACCTGGCATGAAACTAGATCTGTCCGTAGAGTCATGTATGAAGCTCAAGATTTCTCCAGGTGCACCAAAAATCAATTCATGCTTTGCTATGACACCAGGTAATCTCAAACTATGAATATTTATCCCAGAAGATAATCCACCTCTGGTTCCCTTAATCTTGTTTATTTCAGATTTGATGTTTTTAAATCCTTTTTCTTTAGAATCAGAAATAGCCTTAGCAATTGAAATAGCCGTGCCACTAGGCGCATCTATTTTCTTCTCATGATGACTCTCTACAAGTTCAATATGATCATAAAAGCGAGAAGCAATGGAACCTAAATGATTAAGAAGTACAGCTCCAGTTGAAAAATTGGAGCACAATGCTACACCGACATTAAAACTATTCGAAAGTTCTCGTATCCGTTTCTCAGTTTTATCATCATAGCCGGTAGATCCACTAACTAAACATAATGTTTTAGGAATAGCTTGTTCAGCAATACTAGAGAGACCTGCAGAGTTAGAGAAATCAACTACACAATCGACTTCATTTAATTTTTGTTTTGGAATATCAGAAAAGTTCTTGAAAACTTCATCAGATTCTTGAGCAGAAGGCACGTTGACGTCAACTCCAGCAACCAACTTAAAATTGTCAGACGAATTAACAGCTACCTCAACCGCTTTACCCATTTTACCTAGATATCCATTAATTAATATTTTAATCATGGGAATATTTTAATACTATTTACTTCAACCCTTCAATGATGGTGGTCTCATTTTATTTCCTCTGCGTATTTCTTTTCTATTTCTATTCCTGTCATTACGCCTATTACCATCACGCCTATTACTATCTCTCGGTCTCCTTGGAGACTGACTAGCTTCTTCAAGGGATAATTCTCCAGAAAGATAATCGTCCACTCTAGCTGAAAGATCAATGCGGTTCTGATCATCAATTCTCTTGACAATTACTTTCAACTCTTGCCCTTCCTCTAAAACGGATTCTACTGAATCTACTCTCTCTTCTTGAATTTCACTTATATGCACCAATCCATCTTTTCCAGGTAGTATGTTTACAAAAGCTCCAAACTCCATCAATTTAACAACTTTTCCTTCGTAGACATCTCCAATTTCAACATCCTTGACTATCTGTTCGACTCGATTTTTTGCTCCTGCTAAATTCTCGGATTGCATGCCACCAATTCTCACTTCACCATCATCGTTAATGTCCATGGTTACGCTGAATTCTTCTATGATTCCCTTTATGGTAGATCCTCCGCTCCCTATTACCATGCCTATTTTGTCTACTGGTACCATAATTTTCAGCGTCTTAGGTGCATATTCGCTCACTTCATCACGAGGTGTGGATAGAGTACTTTCCATATGATCTAGGATTTCGAACCTAGCTTTCTTAGCTTGTTCAAGCGCTTCACTCATAATTTTGGGCGTTATCCCTTTAACTTTTATATCCATCTGTAATGCGGTAACCCCTGATCGAGTTCCTGCTACTTTGAAATCCATGTCTCCTAAATGATCTTCTAATCCCTGTATATCTGTCAGAACAGCGTATTCACCGTTAGAGTCAAGGATAAGCCCCATAGCTATTCCAGCGACAGGTTCAGTTATAGGAACGCCTCCATCCATTAATGAAAGAGTTCCTGCACATACGCTGGCCATTGATGTAGATCCATTAGAGCTCAAAACGTCAGAAACTATCCTCAATGTATACGGCCAATCATCTTCTGAAGGAATGACTGGTTTTATTGCCCGCTCTGCTAGAGCTCCATGCCCCATCTCTCTTCTTCCTGTAAAAAATCTTCCTGTCTCACCTACTGAATAAGGAGGAAAATTATAGTGCAACATAAATCTTTTTTCAGTAATTGGAGATAAATAATCTAGTTTCTGTTTTTCACTGAGTGATGCCAGAGTTAGAGTGCCCAATGCCTGGGTTTCACCTCGTCTAAATATTGCAGAGCCATGGACTCTTGGTAATACTTTTACTTCAGACTCGAGTTCTCGAATTTCATCAAGTTTCCTATTGTCTGGCCTCTTGTTTGATTCAATGATCCTACGCCTAATAACATCTTTTTCGATGGAGGAAATTTCACCTTTCACCTTCTTAGTTATATCTTCGACATTTTCGTCATCTGATAATTGGTTGGCCATTTCTTCAACTAATTGTTTTTTTTGAATTAATAATTCTGATTTAGATAATCCTTTTTCATACATATCTTCTATATTTTGTGCTGCAGTTTCAGGTACGATGTAATCAGGTTCAGACTCTTCAAGAATCATTTTAGATTTACCAATCTCTTCAGCAATTTTCTTCTGAAGATTAGCTAACTTCACATTATTTTCTTGAGCCAACTCTAAAGCTTCTAACAATAATTCTTCCGACACGAAATTTGCTCCAGCTTCCACCATCATAATCGCTTCGGATGTCCCCGCCACAGTCAGATGAAGATCGCTAGCTTCAAGTTGCTCATAACTAGGATTAACTACAAGTTCTCCATCTATGTATCCTATTTCACACGCTCCAACAGGATCATCAAAAGGAATGTCAGAAACCATGAGTGCTACTGAAGCACCGATGATACCTAAAGAAGAATATGGGGATTCTAAATCTGTAGACAAAACGGTTACAACAACTTGTGTGTCACTATGATAATTGTTGGGAAATAATGGTCTCAATGGTCTATCAATCAATCTGGCGTTCAGAATTGCCTCTTCAGGTGGTCGTGCCTCACGCTTAAAAAATCCACCAGGCAACTTTCCTGCAGCATAGGCTTTTTCATTCACTTCAATCGTTAGTGGAAGAAAATCTACATCCATTGGTTCGTCTTTTGCACAAGCAGTTACCAATAGAACTACATCTCCGACTTTTATGGTAACTGATCCGTTTGCTAAATTAGCGACTTTCCCAAACTCAAATTCAAGAACCCTTCCGCCCATCTCCATCTCGTATTTATTTGTCATTTATCTTCTTTCTTATCTTCTCAGACCAAGAGTTTTTATTACCTCTTGGTATTTAGCGTTATCTTTCCTTTTTAAATAAGCCAATAATTTTCTTCTTCGTTCAACAAGGGAAACTAGCCCTCTTCTGCTTGATGCATCATGTTTATTATGATTAGAATGCTCTATGAGCGACTTAATCCTAGATGAGACCAGAGCGATCTGAACAGGAGCCGATCCGTTGTCATTGTCATTAGACTGAAATTTTTTCGCTATTTCACTCTTAATTGCTTTCATTTAACAGATTTAACTCCCAAAAATTTACTTTGACTTTACTGTACTCGATAATTTTAAATTATATTTTGTATCTTAAATGCTTGATTAATCGAATAACTCATCAAAAAAATCTGGATATTTAATCTCTGTTCCTGATCACTTCAAACATCACTTGGCTAGCATATCATTATTACCAGCGATTAGAAATAATACCAATGTTTTTACATTTTTCAAACTTTAGCCTAAAAATACTTGAAAAAATACTTGACATGTTACTTAGGGCAAGGCTAACATTCCTTAGGTAAGCAAATTGAGCTTTAGGATGTGCTTTATTGTATCTTAATCTTAGTCTAAACTAGATTAGTTCTCTAATAGTACATTGGACTGAAAGTTAAACAAAACGATAGGGAGGCAGGCCAAATGAACAAAGGTCTTCTCATTACAATATCAATACTAGCAATGATTAGCCTTGTGGCTTGCAGTGGACTCAATGGTCTTCAAGGTGCACAAGGTGTAAAAGGTGCTCCTGGCGATCAGGGAATAATAGGAATACAAGGAATACCAGGATTGCAAGGACCACAAGGACCAGCAGGACCAGCAGGACAGCAAGGACCAGCAGGTGATAGTGGTGCAGCAGGTAAAGCAGGTAAGGATGGTAGGGATGGTGCAGCAGGTGCTCCGGGTATACCGGGTAAAGCAGGTAAGGACGGTGCAGGAGTAGGTGGAGTAGTAACCGCTAATGTAAGTGGTACTACTGCAACAATTTCTGGTGCTGGATTTACTGCGGGCGCAAGTATTGCGATTACTGCGGGCGGAACAGCAATTGGAAGCGCAACTGCAAATAGCGGTGGAGCATTTTCAATAACAGTTGACACTGGCGGATTGGCCACGGGTGCACACGCTTTGAAGGCAAATGATGCTCTAGGAGTTATCGTTGTTGGCGGTGGAACAGCTTTACAAGCAGCTCCGTAATTTATAACAGCTAAGAATTTAAAAGAAACAACCCATAGAGTTGGGTTGTTTCTTTTTTGTTTATAATATTCTTACTCTTAATCTACCAATCCTTCTACCAACTGTTGACTGAATGACTATTTCAAGGTCATTAAAGTTCACAGTATCACCGACGACAGGCATCTTGCCTAATTCTTTATAGACAAGTCCACCTATAGTGTCGTATCCATTGATTTGTATAGAAGATCCTATTTCCTTGTTTAAATCGGATATCGATACCTTAGCATCGATAATAAGATTGTTTTCATTAATCCGATGTATAGATGGATAGGGTTGGTCAAACTCATCATTTAATTCTCCCACGATTTCTTCAATCAAGTCAGTTACAGTAACTAATCCTGAAACACCACCGTGTTCATCCATTACAATAGCTATTCTTGTTCTTCTCTTTTGAAATTCAGATAATAGTTGTTCTAAATTTTGGGATTCAGGAACGAATATGGCTGGCCTCATCATATCTGCAATAGCGAATTTCGATGCTTGACTGTCATGAATCTTAAGTGCATCTTTTGCATATATAATGCCCTTAACTTCATCAATGGAATCTCCAACAACTGGAATTTTTGAATATCCACTTGTAGATATTAACTCTGCAACATCTTTTAAATTTGAAGAAAGAGGAATCGTAATCAAGTCAACTCTGGGTTTCATTATTTCTCTAGTTCTCACCACATCCATTTTTAAAATGCCCTTTATCATTTTCATTTCATCCACATCTACAGAAAGGCCTGCAGCCTCAAAAACTTCTAATTCATTGGAGGTCTCATCAGAGTAACCATTTCCACTCATTGTTATATTCACATTAAAGACTCGCATTAATTTTGATGACAGATTCATTTGTCTCTTAATGAACCAATTCAATGTTCTAGGTACAACAACCAAACTCTTCAAGAAACCTTCAGGAATAAAGTAAATACTTAAAGCAGAAATAATAAAAATTAGGATTGTCATAACAAAACTTAATAGAATCTTAAGATTATGTGTAAGATTGGTAAAAACTTGATCCCATAGGGCTAAAGAGAAAGAAAGAATTAACATCATTGTGACAAGGATTAGTATCCTATCAACAGTTAAAATTCTCGCTGCTTCTTTTGCATTCTTAGTTGACTCTTCTACATCATCAGATTCTGGTATTAGTAAAACTCTAAGCGAAAGATCACTAAAAAATCGAGTAGTAATCATCAGGCAATTTAATAATAAAAAGAAAACTGCTATCAGGACAAGATATAGGGATAACACTAAGACATCTTCCTAATAGTTATTGTGAGGTTAGGCGGTTTCGGGCCAGGTTCTTCTAAATCAATCATAAATTACCGCTATTATGCAGTATTTTAGCAGGATTGCCAACTACGGTGACACCTTTATTAACATCATGAGTAACAACTGAACCTGCGCCTGTCTTTGCTCCTGGGCCTATGCTGACAGGAGCTATGAGCATTGTGCCTGAGCCGATAAAAGCATTGTTTCCGATGCGAGTCATGTGCTTATTTTCTCCATCAAAATTACAAGTTATGGTTCCTGCGCCAATATTCACATCTGTTCCAACAGTCGAATCACCAACATAGGAATAGTGACTGATTTTTGTGCCACTTCCTATTTCACTGTCCTTAAGTTCTACAAAATTTCCGATAGATACCTTGTCATGTAATCTACAATTTTGCCTCATTCTGGCAAAGGGTCCTATAGTGCAGAATTGACCTATTGAACTGTTTTGTAGATGAGAAAATTCAACTTTGGTTCCAGATGCTATTATTACATCTTTTAAGAATGTATTAGGCCCTATCACGCAATCTGACTCTATTATACAATCGCCTTTAATAATGGTGTTGGGTAATATCCGTACACCGCTACTGATTTTAGACGAATGATCTATGAAGGTACTAGTCTGGTCATCAATATCGATACCAGCAGCAGACATTCTTTTATATTGTTCTAATTCCATACCATTAATGTTTAGATTAGGTAGAATAACACTTTTTTTTTATTACTGATAAATTTACATATCGATTATGGAGAGATGCTAGAGTGGTTTAATAGGCGGGCCTGGAAAGCTCGTGTTCCGGAGTAACCGGAACCGGGGGTTCGAATCCCCCTCTCTCCGCCATACTGCTACACAAAAAAATTAATTAGATTTTATTCAAAAAATGATGTAAATTCTTTTTTTGGAAAGTTAATTATTAGCAAATTAAGTTGAGCATTCAACCCCTAAAGGGGTATGACACTTTGAAAATAAGCAAGTATATTATGATTTGCAAAAATTTAATTTAAGGAGAAAAGTTGGCAGATTTAGTAGTAGTTGAATCACCTACAAAAGCAAGAACTTTAACAAAAATTTTGGGCGATACTAAAGTTCTATCCACAAAAGGTCATATAATGGAGCTTTCAAAAGATTATCCTACCAGAGAACAAAGAGGTGAAGGTTGGCCTGTATCAGGAGTAGATCAAGATTTTAATCCTGATTGGAACCCTGTGTATGGATCTGTACAAATAATTAATGAGATAAAAAGAGAGGCTAAAATAGCTGATCAAATTTATTTAGCATCAGACCCAGATCGAGAAGGAGAAGGAATTTCTTACCATGTGCAACAAATCTTATTAGAAAGTGGTATCCCCGAAGAAAAAATAAAAAGATCTACCTTCCATGAAGTTACTGAAGCCGCTGTTAAAAAATCTATGGAGGATGCTGGCAAAGTAAATATACCTATGGTAGATGCATTTATTGCTAGAAGAGTACTCGATAGGTTAGTAGGCTTCATAGTGAGTAAAAAATTAAATTCCTTTCTTAGATTATCCCG
>Ga0066372_10000206_pt1 | contig 20941 bp, 17 predicted proteins | sample Knorr_S15_td_250_FD_77011 | JGI IMG/M metagenome (GOLD analysis project Ga0066372, IMG submission 77011) | Marine microbial communities from Southern Atlantic Ocean transect - Knorr_S15_td_250_ad_251m_LV_A | ecosystem: Environmental > Aquatic > Marine > Oceanic | place: Southern Atlantic ocean... | reverse complement strand
TATCGTTTTTATGGGAATGGGAGAACCGTTGGCTAATTATAATAACACTATTAAGGCGATAAAAATTCTTAACGATCCTAATGGTATTAATTTAGGAGCTAGAAGTATAACTATTTCCACTGTGGGTCTTGTCCCAGAAATTATAAAATTATCCAAAGAAAATATTCAAATTAATTTAGCAGTTTCTCTTCATGCTCCCGATAATTTTACTAGGGCACAAACGGTTCCTATTAATAAAAGATATCCTATAGAAATGTTGATAGATGCTTGTAAGAATTATATACAACAAACTAATCGTAAAATTTTTTTTGAATATGTTTTACTATCTGGTCAAAATGATTCGACATCACACGCTAATGATTTAGGTATCTTACTCAAAGGTATGTTGGCTCATGTAAATCTGATACCAGTAAACCCAACAAAATTATCTGAATATAAAAGAACCAGTGATTCTATGATAATAAAATTTCAAAAAGAATTAAAAAAATTTGGAATTCCTTCCACCATTAGAATGGAAAAAGGTATTGAGGTTAGTGCAGGATGTGGACAATTAGCAACATCAAATGAATATTAATATCTGATAGCTTCAGCAAGCACTTCTACCAAATATCTTGGATTTTTATTTGACAAATCTTTTATTTGATCATGACATGAAATCCCTGTAACCACTATCTCTTGATTTTCTTTTGATTTTCTTAAATTTGGTAAAAGTCTATCTTCAGCGATTTTAGTTGAAATTTCATAATGTTCTTTCTCCATTCCAAATGAACCCGCCATACCGCAACATCCCGAATCAATAATCTTTGCTGAAAAATTTGGAGGAATTTTTAAGGAATTTAAAGCCTTATTTACTCCTTCTAAAGCACGTTCGTGACAGTGCACGAGTAGAAGTAAATCTTTAACCTCTTCATTCCATAATATTTGTTGTTTACCATCATTTTGAATCTCTAAAAGTAAATCTTGAATTGCAAGAGTATTCTTTGAAATTTTTAAAGCGATCTTTCTATCTTCAGCTAGATCAGGGAATTCGTCTTTGATAACTGAAATACAACTTGCTTCTACTCCAACTATTTTTATTCCTTGATTAATGTATTTCGTTAATATTTTTGTATTGTAGTCGGTATTTTTTTTGGCATCTTCTAATAGGCCTTTAGAAATCATTGGTCTGCCACAACATTTTCTTTCAGAAATTACGACTTCATACCCTGCTGATTCCAGAATTTTTATTGCTGCTTTCCCAACGTTAGGATGAATATAATTAATATAAGTGTCATGAAAGAACAATATTTTTCCTCTTGAATTAGTTGACATAGATTCTCTTTTATTGAACCAATTTTCAAAAGTGTGATCACTTACCGCAGGTATATTTCTACGATGATCTATACCAATTGTCTTTTCTAATATATATTTTGATACTGGAAGGCTGTTTATTATATTAAATAATTTTGCTTGAGGTCCAGAGATATATTTGTAGATATTCCCAATATTCCCAATTAGTTTTGATCTAATTGGTATTTTATTTTTTTTATAATAATTGTTTAGAAACTCATATTTTATCTTGGCCATATCAACATTAGACGGACATTCTGATTTACAGGATTTACATTCTAAACATAAATCTAAAACATCCAACATTTTTTTATCTGAAAATAAATCATTATTTATCACTCCAGATAAAGCACCTCTTAAAGCATTTGCTCGTCCTCTAGTGGTATGTATTTCTTCTCTGGTAGCCATATAAGATGGACACATTGCACCCGCATTAGTTTTCCTACAGGCACCAACACCATTACATTTTTCTATTGCTGCTTCAAATCCTCCTTCTTCCGAAAAATCTAATATTGTATCTATTTTTTTAATTTGATAAGACGTTCCGTACCTTAGATTTTCCCCCATTTTGGGTGTGTCAAATATTTTCCCTGGGTTCATTATTCCAGAAGGATCAAACGATTTTTTCAGTTCTCTGAAATTATTGACAAGCTTGGTGCCAAACATTTTCTCAGTCCAAACACCTCTAACAATACCATCTCCATGTTCCCCACTCATAGATCCTTCAAATTCCTTAACCAAATCAGATATTTCATCTGCAATTTTGATCATACGATTAATACCTTCAGATTTTTTTAAATTAATAGTTGGTCTTACATGTAAACAACCTTCTGCAGCATGACCATAGTAACCTGCTTCAGTACCATTTGCTTTTACTATTTCATCAAATCTTTTAACATATTCAGGCAATTTTTCAGGAGAAATTGCTGTATCTTCTACAAATGGAATAGGTTTAGCATCTCCAGGTATATTCATCATTAAACCTAAGCCTGATTGACGCATTGCCCAAACCTGAGCTTGTTTATTTGGGTCGGTTATGTTCGTGATAGCATACGAAAGATTTATTTTTTTCATTTTATTTCCTAAATTGTTTAATTTAGAATTTATTTCCTTTTCAGAATTGCCATTAACTTCCACAACAAGTATGTCACTTGGATCACCCTGCAAGAAATCTAAATTTCTAGAAAATCCCAAAGATTTCCTCGCTTGTGTAATTATCATTTGACCAATATGTTCTACTGCTGCGGGATTTTCATCTAAGACAGCAACCGTTGCTTCCATGGATTCAATTAGATCCTTGAAATGCAAGATGGCCAATCCAGTATATTTTGGGAGAGGTTCTAAATTGAGCTTTGCTTTTGTAACAGCAGCTAAAGTCCCTTCAGATCCTACCATAATATTTACCAAGTTGATCTTATTACTGTGAGGATGGATAAGATCTAAATTATATCCTCCCACTCTTCTATTAACCCGTGGGAACCTTTTATTTATTTCAGACTTAGCTTTGTCAGATATATCCAAGACTCCTTTATAAATTTGTGATTCTAAATTATTCTGAGCCAATTTGTATTCTAAGGAATTCCCACTTATTTCAGAAAAATTTGTTTTATTACCATCGGATAGAATAACTTCCATTTCTTTAACATGATCAACTGTTTTCCCATAAATAATTGAATGAGCTCCACATGAATTATTACCCATAGCTCCACCAACATTTGCTCTTGATTTAGTTGATGGATCAGGAGTGAAATGTAAGTTATATTTTTTTACAGATTCATTTAAATTATCTATTGTAATACCAGGCTCAGTAATTACCCATTTTTCATCTGAATTGATTTCTATTATTTTATTCATATATTTAGAAAAATCTATTACGACTGCTGAGTTAACGGTTTGCCCAGAAAGGCTTGTTCCGCCGCCTCTTGGTAATATAGCAACGTTATTTTTGTTACATATTTCGATTATTGCAGATACATCATCTGCATTAGAAGGGATCGTAACGCCTACAGGTAAGATACTATAGATTGATCCGTCTGTAGAATACATTTGCCTGGAAATGTCATCAAAACGAACTTCTCCTTGGATAGATTTTATAAGTTCTTCTTGTAATTTAGAATTTATACTTTTCCTAGATTTCTCTTGGATTAATCTCATGAATATGTTATTTTATTTCATTTATAGTAAATGTTTGTTCTCCGCCTGGAGTTTTTACTAAAACTTCTTCACCCAATCTTCTTCCCAAAATAGCTGATCCTACTGGAGAAACACTAGAGATTTTTCCTACTAAAGGATTAGCTTCGTTGGGCTCGACAAGCTGATATTCATAGTTATTTGAGGTTAATGGATTTATTATCACAACTTTTGAACCTATTTGAATTCTGTCTCCTGTATTACTTTCATCAATAATTGTTGCAAGTTTCAATATGCCTTCAAGTTCGTGAATTTTAGAATTCACCATATCTTGATTTTCACGAGCGGCATCTAGAGGTGCATTTTCACGAATATCTCCATCTTTAATAGCATTTCTAACCTCATCAGCAAGTCTTGGTCTTTGATCATTCAATTCTTTTAGTTGTTTTTCTAAATCTTTATATCCGGCTTCAGTAAGATTGATTTCTTCTCTTTTAGTCTCTTCTAATTTTTTTGTAATTTTTCCAACATTAGATTTTTTCATTCGTAGATGTGAGGCTAAATTCAATGCGGTCAATTCATTTAGTTTTAGAAAAAGCAAGAATTTTTTTAAATAATTGACTTTTTGGCTTACAGTTGCGACACTTGTTCTTTTAGCAAATTCGTCAGAATAATTACCTATTTCGGAAGGGGTTATGCCACTTATACTTCTTTTATCGCCCAACCACCTAATCATTCTTCCAATTTCTTGTTGAGCAATGTTATTTAATTTTCTAGATGATGTTTGGACATAAATTTGAAATGCATCATTTATATTGTCTGGAATGTTGTTCAACGCCTCTTTATTTTCAGGTTTTTTTTCCTTCAAAGCAGACATTTTACCTCCAGATTCATAAATTAAATTCCCGTATTCCTTTATTTTATTCCAAAAAAGTAAATAATGTTTCTTTTTGAGCTATCTTTTTGTTTAAAATCGATTCTTACCTGACATTTTTTGATAACATTAATAATTAGTAATAGAAGAGAAATATATTAATAGATTATAAATATACCAACTTGATGACAAAATGCCTAAAAGAACTTATCAACCAAAGAATAGAAGAAGAGCAAGAGTTCATGGATTTAGGTCAAGAATGAGAACACCTAGTGGAAGGCGCGTCATATCAAGGAGAAGAAATAAAGGTCGAGCTAAGCTTACAGTTTAACCTAGAGACTTGTTAATAGATAGTTTAAATAAAGGAACAGATTTTAATAGAGTTAGAAGATATGGTAAAAGAGAGAAATACAAATTTGTTACCTTATCAATATTATCAACTCAGAACGATCATTTTCGTTTAGGGTTTCAAATCAGCAAAAAAATTGGAAATGCCGTTCGAAGAAATAGAATTCGCAGACAAATTAGACATTTGTTTTATGAAATATTTGAAAAAATTGTTGAACAAAAAAGAATAAAATCTTTGTGGATACTAATTTATGTAAGTCCAGATATAGATAAGGTGAACTTTAGGGACTTCAGATCCTATCTTTATAATTATTTTAATCTCATAGATTAGGGAAAAGAATTGACATATATATTGAATATGATTCATAAGAGTCTTATTAATGCATCACTAAAATCAATTATCTTTTATAAAAGAGCAATGTCACCTTACGTAAGTGGACAATGTAATTTTTCAATTACTTGTTCAGAATATGCTCAAAAAACTATCTCTTCAAAAGGGATAATTAAAGGATTATTTTTATCACTTGCTAGAATTATAATTTGTTCAATATATCCAATAATTAAAAGATTTAATCTATCTAATAAAAAAATTTCATTAAAGGTTTTTTTATTTTTTTCTTTACTATTCATTATTTGTATTTCTTGTACCAATTTTTCTCCTCAAGGAGGCTGGTCTAATGTTGTAAAGGATACAGATCAAGAAGAGTATTACGTTATTTCTGATGAAGGACGATTGTTTCAAATCCAATTCAATGATCAAATCCCAATGATTAATTGGTCATATCCTGAAGAAGAAAATGGAACGTCATATTCTACTCCTATAATTCGTCAAAATTCTGTTATTGGTGCAACATACAAATGTAAAGGACAGACTTGTACAGGAGATATTTTTGAATTGGATAAAGTATCTGGGGATGTTTTGTGGAAAAAAACTATACCTTCTAAAATAAACTCGAATCTAATCGTAATTAATGACACATTATTTGTAGCTTCACTCAACAATGAAAAAGAAGATAAGATAAACAATGCTTCTATATATATGATTTCATTGAAAAAGGGAGCCGTAGGTGAAATTATAGGCAAGATTCCAACAGAAGGTGAAATGTGGACAGGTGTTCATTCTTATGGAGAAAAGAATATCATAGTAGGTACAATGAAAGGGATGATATATTCCTATAATGTTGATGAACTATTATCAGTCAAAGATAAAAAATATTCTGAAGCATTAATTTTTTCACATAAATTTCCTCACGCAATCAATTCACCTTTGGTTGTACATAATAAAAGATTGTTTTTTGCAGATATTGCTGGTAATTTCTATTCAATAAATTTAGAAGATTTTAAGAATAATCAATTAGATAAAATAAAAATTTTAACTACTAATGAATGGATTATTAATAATCCTATTTTCCTTAATGATGAAGTTTATTTATTTACTTTAAATGGTGATATATATGTTGTAGATTTTGATACCAATGAAGTTAAGGATAAGTTTTCCATTGATAAAATCGTTGTAGGTGATCCCATCATTTTATCTGATGCATCTGATCAAGAATTCTTGATTCCTACTGAGAAAAACGGGATAGAAATTGTTAGCAATAATGGATTTGAAAGAGGATCCAGTTTAGGGAATTATCCAACAGATAAAAAATTATATAGTGCTCCATTAATTAATGGTCGAACATTGTTGATACACACTGAAGACGGAGAAATACTTTTTTTCAATATAAAATCAAGAGATTTAATTTATTGTTTGGATCTAAATAAAGGATCGGTTTGTGATTAATTTAAGGAAAAATTTATGAGTTTTATTAGTTTAATTTGGAATTCTATCATTATGAAACCAATGATTAATAGCTTATCGCTTCTCTATGACTTATTGGGAGATAGCTTTGGATTATCTATAATCTCGTTTACTATTTTAATTCGACTGATTATGATACCTCTAACAATACGACAAACTAAACAAATGAAGAAAATGCAAGAACTGCAACCAAAGTTACAAGCTATACAAAAAAAATACCCCAAAAAAGATGTACAAAATAGGCAAAAAATGCAGCAAGAAACAATGGCTCTATATAGAGAAGCAGGAGTTAATCCTATAGGTTGTTTGGGCCCATTGATTATCCAAATGCCAATTTGGATAGGACTATATAGAGCTATATTAAAAACTTCTCCTTCGACCCCTGAAGGATTTGTTGATTTGTCAAAATATTTCTATTCATGGAATGCTTCTATATCAAAAATCCCCTTTAATAGTGATTTTATTGGGATAGATTTAGTTGATTTTGTACAGTATGCACCAACTCCTTGGCAATTTGTATTGCCAATAATAGTAGGAGCTTCTATGTATTTGCAACAGAAATTTTCTATGTCACCAAATACTGACCCTAGACAACAGCAGACACAGCAAATGATGTTATGGATGATGCCTATTATGTTTGCTATATTTACTTGGCAATTTCCCGCGGGACTGGCTGTTTATATACTTTTCTCAAATTTAATAGGAATCTTGATCCAATATTATATTGGAGGGAAACAACCCATTATGCTTTTTGGTAAATTGTATTTTGGAACAACTAATTCGAGGGATGAATATTTAAATAAAATAGCTGAAAATAAGAAAAATAATGAACAAACAAATAAACAAACAATTATAAAGGAGGATTCAAATGGAACCGAAGATATTCAAAGGAAAAACAGTAGAAGAAGCAACAGAAGAGGCTCTAAAAACCCTAGAAACAGATCTAGAAAATCTAGAAATTAAGATAATAGATACTGGTAGAGCTGGAATTTTAGGGTTGGGAGGTCATCCAGCTGAAATAGAAGTGTATGAAGTTGGTTCATTACCTATAACTAAACCGACTACAAAAAGATCTACTACAAAAAGATCTACTACAAAAAGATCTACTACAAAAAGATCTACTACAAAAAGATCTACTACAAAAAAAGAAGTAAAGATAATTGATGATTCTGATCAGGAGAAAGATGTAGAAGTAGAAACTTTGGTAGGTGAGGTGTTAAATTATTTTATTCAATCAACAGACACTTCAATTGATGTGTATGTAAGAGACGAAGTAGAAGAAGGCTCTATTGTATTTGAATTAGAAGGAGATGATGCAGGATTAGTAATTGGTAGAAGAGGAGAGACTTTAGCTTCAATTGAGTATTTAGTTAGATTGATTGCAAGTAGAAGTTTAGGTAGACGAGCAAATGTAATAATCGATGTTGAAGATTATAAATTTAGGAGACGATCAAAACTAAAATCAATAGCTGAAAAATCAGCTTCAAAAGTTGAAAAAACAGGGAAGCGTATTTCACTTGAACCTATGTCGCCTGCAGATCGTAGAATAGTACACATGTCTCTTGTTGATTACAAAAATGTAAAAACTCAAAGCAGAGGAGAAGGAGTAAATAGAAAGGTAGTGATAATACCTGTTGAAGATTGATTATGTCAAAAATTTTGGTAGTGGGGAATCCTTCTTTAGATCAAATCGATAATGTTTATTTTGGTGCAGGTGGTCCAGTATCCTACATTTCAAATATACTCTCTTCATATGGTCATAATGTGACTATGTTCAGCTCTTTTGCTGATGATTTTCCCATCGATTCTTTAAACCCTAAAATAAATCTGATAAAAAATATTTCAAAAAATACCACAAAATTTATTTTAAGTTACAAAAATAACTTAAGAGAATTTGAAATTTTCTCAGAAGCAACAAAATTAAATTTAAAAAATTTAAAGAAAACTATCGATAAACATGATGTTGTATTTTTTGCTCCTATTTTTCATGAGATAGATATTAATCAGGTGAATCAATTGGTAAACTCTAATGACAAATATTTTGTTGGCGTACCGCAGGGATGGATTCGAATAAAAGATAAGAAAAAAATTCTAATAAATTTTAATAAACTAAAATACCTTCCAAAACTAGAAATAATTTTTTTCTCTGAAGAGGAGATTCAATCATCGAATATAAATATTAATGATTTAAAAAACCTCGCGAAAATATTAGTTATAACAAGGGGACACATAGGATCAACAATTTTTCATCAGGAAGATAGTTTTGATTTTTCTAGTTATCATGTAAAAAGCATTGATACAACAGGTGCAGGAGATATTTATGCTGCTGTTTTTGCTATAACATTTTTTGCAACAAAAGAATTAATATATTCAGCAAATCTTGCATCAAAAGTTGCTTCTGAAAGTACCAAACATTGGGGAATGGAAGGAATTTTTGAAAAAATTTCACACTAAATATTTATTTCGAATAAATAAATATCTCTAGCATTATATGGTTGTTGAAATCTTTTCTAGAGGAAATTTTTTAATGTCTGGAATTTTTGCTTTCTTATCTGCAAACCCAGTAACTAACAAAAGGAAAGGTCTTTCATTATTAGGACGCTTAAAGATTTTGTTTAAAAATCTCATAGGGCTGGGAGTGTGTGTTAATGTTGATAATCCTGCGTTGTGTAAAGCTGTAATCAGGATCCCTGTTGCAATCCCTACCGATTCAGTTGCATAATAATGTTTTACACGTGAACCATCATCTAATAAACCGTAGTTTTTAACAAATATACATATAAGATAAGGGGCAGTTTCCAAAAATGGTTTACTATAATTTGTACCCAAAGGTTCTAAGGCTTTCAGCCATTCTTTTGAAGCTTTCTTTTCGTAGAATTCTTTCTCTTCTTTTTCTGCTTGTTGCCTGATGATTTTCCTAATATCGCTTCGCCCTGAAATAGCAAAATGCCATGGTTGCATATTTGCTCCACTTGGGGCTGTTCCAGCACTAAGAATGCAATTATTAATTATAGATTTAGGTACAGTTTTTTCAGTAAAATCTCTAATTGTTCTCCTTTGTTTAATGTCTTCATAAAATTCTTTTGATCGCAATTCCATTGTTTTATTATCAAAATTACGAATATTACTTATGGGGACTAATTTATGTTTCATTTTTTATCCTTCTTAAATCATTTTTTAAGCTATGATTTTTTGGTTAATAAACTCAAAATAACTAAACCAAATCCTATACTGACAATACTAATCAAAATAACTTGTACTCCCACCATCTGAGGATGAGGTATATTCATGATTGTGTTACCGTCATTTGTAAATAAAAAGAAAAGCCCAAATCCAATAAACAGATTAATTACGCCAAAGATTAACAATAATATGGCAACAAATTTAGACATCTTTTTTTCTCCAAATTTTTTAACAAATCATACATGATTTTTCTTTTTTATATTAAAATATTTTTTTTAAATATAAAAAACTAGCTTCAGTTCTAGATTAAACTTACTAGTATAAATATGAAAAAAAACATTATTGCTAGAAAGATATATTTGTCTTTTAGAATTATTTCTTCAGGGAATTCACCCTTATTATCATCATTAGTCAATTGAATATACCTAATTATTCCCGTAAAGAAAAAAAATGAAGTAAGTATAAAAATCCAGTTTTTTTGATTTTCAAATACCTCTAACACTGAATACATTAGATATGTAAAACAAGTTAGTATCCCAAGAAAAAAAATCAATCTTTTGAAAACTTTATTCCCATAAAAAGAAATATTAGATCTTGTGTTATTTAACTTGTTGTTACTTTCTGAAACTCTTTTTATGGTTATTATTAGGAAAGAAGATATCCCAGTTAATATGTACAACCAAATGGAAATATCAAACGATATTGCTATTGTTCCTGCTGACATTCTTACAATATAAAAAACAACTATGAAAATTAAATCCATTAAAAAGTAATTCTTGAATATATAAGAATAAATAATGCTTAATAAAAGATATAAGATGAATAAAAATAGAACATTTATATTTACTAAATAGGCAAAGAAACCACCAACAATAAAAACCAAAAATACGAACACTAAAAGTTCTATATTTTTGATTTCATTTTTCGCAATAGGCCTATTTTTTTTTACAGGATGAAATTTATCTAAATTTTTATCAATAAAATCATTTATTTGATATCCAATTATTGAGCAGCAGCAAAAAGAAAAAAATGTTAAAAGACTTTTGAAAATTAGCGTCTGAATATCTGTGTAGCCATATAAAATCCATTTATCAATAGTAAAAAAAAGAGGGACAAAAATTAACAAATTTTTTGTCATTTGTTTTGGTCTTGAACTTATGATAAATTTTTTCATGTTACCGAATAGAAAATCTAAAATATAAATAATAAAAAAAGGTATTTATTTATACTTTATATTTTAGAACGAAAATGTAACCTTTATATGAGGCATAAATTTTCAAAATAATTATGAAATGATTAATGGCTATAGAATCTCCAAATGAAGAATGTGGAGTTTTTGGTGTTTATAATCCGAAAAATCAAGTGGCTGAATCAATATATTTTGGTCTCTTTGCTTTACAACATAGAGGTCAAGAAAGTGCAGGAATAACCACATCAGATCTGAACGATATATATTCTGTATCTGATTTAGGACTTATATCAAATGTCTTTAAACAAGAAGACATTGAAAAATTAAAAGGAAACATTGGAATAGGGCATACTAGATATTCAACCACAGGAAGTCATTTGAAGGAAAATGCACAACCTTTGAATGTTTATGGCGTGAATGGTGAATTATCATTTGCTCATAATGGTAATGTTATAAATTCGTCGGAATTAAGAGAAAGACTACTATCCGAATATGACATTGAGTTTAAGACAAGTACTGATTCAGAAATATTAGCACTATTATATGCAAATGCTGTAGGTAAAAATTGGTTAGAAAAATCGACTTATTGCATGCGTTTGGTCAAAGGGGCTTTTTCACTAGTTATGATGACTAAAGATACATTGATAGGAGTTCGAGATCCCTTAGGGATCCGACCACTATGTTTAGGAAAAATGGATGATGCTTGGGTTCTTTCTTCAGAATCTTCTGCCCTTGCACATATAGGAGCTGAATTTGTGCGTGAAATTGAAAACGGAGAAACCGTTGTAATTGATAAAAATGGGATAGAAAGTAAAAAATTTAACTCAGCACCAAAAGAGCATTCTCTTTGTATATTTGAACAAATTTATTTTGCAAGACCCGATTCAATGATAAATGGAACTATTGCATATGAATCAAGAGTGAAAATGGGTGAAGCTCTCGCTAAAGAACACCCAATTGATGCAGATGTAGTTATTGGAGTACCAGATGCGGCGATACCAGCTTCTATAGGTTATGCAAGAGAAAGTAAAATTGATTATGCTGAAGGATTAATTAGAAATAGATATGTAGGTAGAACGTTTATTTATCCCGACCAACGCTTAAGAGAATTAGGAGTTAAGACCAAATTTAATGTGTTAAAAAATGTAATCGAAAATAAAAAAATTATTTTAGTTGATGATTCTATAGTTAGAGGTACAACAACCTCAAGAGTATTACAACTTTTGCGAGAAGCAGGAGCAAAAGAAGTACATATGAGAGTTTCCTCTCCTCCAATAATCTCTCCATGTTATTTTGGAGTTGATATGGCAACAAACGAAGAATTGATAGCAAATAATTTTGATGTAGAAAACATAAAAAAAATAATTGGAGCTGATTCTTTAGGTTTTCTAAGTTTAGATAGTTTATTAGAATCTGTTAATTCTACTAATGGAAATTATTGTAAAGCTTGTTTTACGGGTAATTATCCTATCCCAATTCAATTAGATTTTGATAAATATCAATTTGAAAAATCTAGAAAAAAATAAATACTATGAATAAAAACTTCGATTATAAAAAATCTGGGGTGGATCTAGAAAAATCGGATGAGATAAAAAGTAAACTTATCGAAATGGTACGATCTACTCATAGAGATGAGGTTATTAATAATAAAGATGGTTATGGAGGATTATTTAGTATAAGCACATTCAAGAAAGATTCAGTACTGGTGTCCACTACAGATTCTGTAGGAACAAAGGTTAAAATTTCATCCAGATTGAATTTACATAGAAATTTGGGTATAGATATTGTAAATCATTGTGTGAATGATTTAATCCCGCAAGGAGCATTACCATTATACTTTTTAGATTATTTAGCCTTTGGTGAATTGAATGAAGAAGTCGTAATGGACATCATAGAAGGGATAGCTCAAGCATGTAAAAAAGTTAATTGTTCGATTATAGGAGGGGAAACTGCTACACTACCTGGAGTCTATGGTAGAAGCGATTACGACGTAGTTGGATTCATGGTGGGAATAGTTGATCCAAAGAAGTTAATAAAACCCGATAATGTTAAAGAAGGAGATATATTAATAGCATTACCTTCAAGTGGACTTCATACTAATGGATTTTCACTTGTTAGAGCAATTTTTGATTTAGACAATGATATTACTATTTTGTCTCAAAAAATAAATGGGGAAGAAAAAAATTTTGGAGAACTTTTAGCAGAACCTCATAAAGAATATTTGTCATCAATAAAAGATCTTTTTCATTTGATTTCTGGAATTTCTCACATAACTGGTGGTGGGCTTTACAAAAATCTCCCAAGAATTTTCAATGGTCATTTGAAGGCTGAAATAAATAAACGCTCATGGGAAATACCTGAAATATTTAAATTTATTATGGAAAAAGGTAATGTTTCAATTGATGAAATGTTCAATGTATATAATATGGGAGTGGGATTAGTTATCATTTCAGACCCTTCAAATGTGAAAAAAATATTAACTGAATGTCCTGATTCTTGGGTAATAGGTGAAATGTTAATAAATGAAGATAAAGGATCATCAGTGGTAGTTAAGTGAAGTTAGGAGGTTTTTTTATTGCAAGCTTTAATAAGTGTTTATGATAAAACCGGATTAGATCAAATCTGTCCTATTCTAATAAATGCTGGTTATAAAATCATTTCGACTGGTGGAACTTTTGAATATTTAAAAAAAATTGGTATTAAAGTAGATTCTGTTCATTCTATTACAGGAGAATCAGAAATATTGAATGGAAGAGTGAAGACTCTACATCCAAAAATCCATGCAGGTATTTTAGCCGACACTGAAAACGATACTCATTTGGAAGATTTAAATAATTTAAACATTGACACTTTCGATATTGTTATTAATAACTTGTATCCCTTTGAGAAAATTGTTGCACGAAAAAATTCTACTGATGCTCAAATTATCGAAAATATCGATATAGGTGGGCCAGCAATGTTGAGAGCGGCAGCAAAAAATTACAAAAGAGTAACAGTTTTAATTGATCCAAAAGATTATGAAATGTTAGCTGAAAAAATAACTAAAGGAGGAATAGATCTCACTACACGTAAAATTTTAGCAAAAAAAGTTTTTCAACTTGTTTCAAAATATGACAAAGCTATAGAAAATTATTTAGATAATCAATCAGAAGAAAATTTTAAAAATCGTTTAGATTTAAGTTATCATAAAATATCAGATCTAAGATATGGAGAAAATCCTCACCAAAAAGGAGCTATCTACTCAAATGCAACGAATGGAATTGCCAATTCGAAATTACTTAACGGTAAGGCAATGTCTTACTTAAACTATCTCGATGCTGACTCTGCTTTTATGGCAGTAAATTCATTCCCAAACCATTGTGTGTCCATTGTAAAGCACACAAATTCATGTGGTCTATCATATTCTTCAAACCAATTGGATAGTTATAAAATGGCTCTTAGGGGTGATCCTATATCTGCATATGGTGGGATTGTTGGATTTAATACAGAATTAGAGGCAAAAACAGCTCAGGAGATGTCAAGTATGTTTTTTGATGTTATTATTGCGCCATCTTACTCAATGAAAGCATTAAAAATATTAAATAAGAAAAAAAACACTAGAATTTTGACTTCAAATTTTCAAGAAGAATTTTTTCAATTTAGAACCATCAATGGAGGTTTATTGTATCAAGAAATAGATAATAAAAATGATCTAATTAAAAATTGGGATTTTGTAACACAAAATAAGCCTAATAAAAATGAAATGGGAAATTGGGCATTTGCTTGGGCCTGTACCAAGTTTGTAAAGTCCAATGCTATTATTATTACGTCTGAAAAATCTATAATTGGCATTGGATCTGGACAACCGAACCGAATAAATAGTGTTAATTTAGCAATTGAAAAAGCAAAGTCGTATTTAACAGAAAATTCAATCTTAGCTTCAGACGCTTTTTTCCCATTTTCAGATAGTATTGAATTAGCTTCAAAAAATAACATTCGAAATATTATTCAACCAGGTGGTTCAATTAGAGATCATGAAGTGATTTCTGAAGCAAATCGTCATAATATAAAGATGATATTTACTAATACTAGACATTTTTCACATTGAGTATAAAAAATATAAAAATAGATGTAATTTTACCTGTTTTCAATGAATCTGAAGTACTAGAAAAACAATTGAGAATTCTTAAAGACTATCTAAATCACAACAATTATCATTCATACATTATCTATTTAACAGTTGTGGATAATGGTTCAACAGATCAAACTCAAGAAGTTGCAAAAAAATTGTTAAAAAACAAATTGCTTGATAACTATATTCGAATACCTGAAAAAGGCAGAGGAAGAGCACTAAAAATTGCTATGAAAAAATCTAAAGCCAATGTTTTTTGTTATATGGATATTGATCTTTCAACTGATTTACAACATTTTTTCCCATTAATAAATGGAATCATTATAGATAATTATGATATATCTATTGGATCAAGACTATCTAATGGATCTGAAGTTATTGGAAGAAAAAAAATAAGAGAAATTACTTCACGATCTTACAACATTATTGTTAAAATTTTATTTCCAAAAAGTAGAATTGATGATATGCAATGTGGTTTTAAGGCAATTTCACGTGAAAAAGCACAAATCTTGTTACCTTTAGTAAAGAATAATTTCTGGTTTTTTGACACGGAATTGCTTTTATTATCAAGAAAATTAAATTTACAAATCAAACAATTACCTGTTAAATGGATTGATGATCCATCTTCAAGTGTCAATATATTAAAAACTGCAATAGAAGATTTAATTGGTTTGATAAGAATTAGAATAAATATAAAATAAATATTATGAATGAAACAAACAAAGAAAATTTTTTAGAAAGATCACTTCTAGTCGGTGAAAATTCTGAAATATATTTGCATAGAGCTCTTACTGTTTTGAGAAACGAAGGTTTGAACCCATATGTGACATATGAAATACACGCACAAGATGACGGGATATTATGTGGAGTTAATCAAATTATTGATATTTTAGAACATGTTTTGCCTGAATCAGATAGAGAAGTTTGGGCTTTGAGCGATTCTAATGAAATATCAAAGAAAGAAGTGGTTTTTAGAATAAAATCAAAATATGCAAATTTTGGGCTTTATGAAACTTCTATGTTGGGTATTTTAAGTTCTTGTTCAGGATGGGCGACTTCCGCAAACCGATGTATTGTAGCAGCTGAAGGGATACCAGTAGTAAGCTTTGCAGCTAGAGCTGTTCATCCTTCTGTTGCTGCTCATGTTGATTACTCTGCTATAACCGGAGGATGTTCAGCGATAAGCTCTATTATTGGAGGCAAAATAACTCAAACTACTCCATCTGGAACAATGCCTCATTCTTTAGTTTTAATAATGGGAGATACAGTAAGAGCAGCTTTAGCATTTGACAGGCATATTGAAAAAAATGTTCCTCGAGTAGTTCTTGTAGATACATTTAAAGATGAAGCAGAAGAAGCTTTAGAAGTTTCCAGAAGATTAAAGGGCACTCTGAGAGGAATAAGAATAGAAACTCCTATTGAAAGAGGAGGAATAACACCTCATTTAGTTGATGAAATACGAATTAAATTGGATTACGAAAACTTTGAAGAGATTGATATTTATGTTAGTGGTGATTTACAACCAGATGATATAAGAAATTTTGTTAAGAATGGAAGCAAAATAGGTGGATTTGCGATTGATAATTATATAGCACGAGGTTCAGGGATAACTTTTTCTGGAGACATAAAAGAAATAGATGGTAATTTAATAGCAAGAAGAGGCAGAAAGCCTGGAATTACTCCTTCTTCACGATTAAACAGAGTTCTTTGATACTAATAGTTCAATAACTTTTTTTTCTGTTTTTAGTACTACTGATTTGTTAGATTGTCTTAAACCTATTAACCATATTATTTCATTTTCTGAACATAATAATGGATAATTTGATTTTACAGAAACCTTATAGTCAGACAAAAGTTTTTTCACCCTTATTTTTTTATCAGTTCCAAATGGAGACATTTTATCTCCGTTAATTCTATTTCGAATAAATAATTTCTTATCTATATAGTTAGAACTTATATAAATATTATTTTTATTAACTAACTTTAAATTTGTTGGCTTGTTTATAATTTTAGAAGTAATTTTCTCTCCACTGGGTAAGAATATTTTGCCTGGAATGGGTAAGAATATTTTATAACTTTCACTTTTGTTATTTAATCTACTCTCCAAAAAAATAGATTTACCAGTTGATCTAATATTTATATCTCCTGGTAAATTTTCAGATTTAGATTTATTTGTTATGACATTATTTATCATTTCGTGATGATTTCTGCCTAGAAATTTTTCTTCATTTATCAAAGATTGATAATCCTTTATGATCCTTTTTTTTTGAGCTTCTACATTTTCATCTAAATTGTTAACGTTTTTTGAAAGGTTATTAATAGCTTCAACAAATTGTGGATTTATTTTTTCTATTTCTGGAATTATTTTGTTTCTTAATAAATTTCTATTGTAAATATTCTTTTTATTTGATGAGTCCACACAAAATTCTAAATTATTTTTAGTACAATATTCCTCAATAAATTTTTTTCTCAAATCGAGCAATGGTCTTGAAAGTATCAATTTTTTTTTATTAAAGTAAATTGAATTCGTGTATTTCATACCACTTAAACCTTTTTTGCCTGTACCACGGATTATATTTTGCATAATGGTTTCTATCTGATCATTGATGTTGTGTCCCAAGAAACAGTGGTTGGTGTTGTATTTAGTTGATAAATCAGAAAAAAATCCCATCCGTATTTTTCTCGCTTTTTCTTGAATTCCTTTAGGTTCTTCAGATAAGGAACAGTTTTTGATTTCCAAATTTAGATTTAATGAATTACAAATCTTTTCTACCAACTGTTGATCCTTATCAGATTCTAAATTTCGTAAACCATAATTTACATGACAAACAATTAAATTTTTTTTTGGATCTTTTACTATTAATGTTAATATTTCAAGTAAAAACCTTGAATCTGACCCTCCTGAATATCCAACAATAGCTTTTTTTTCTCCATTAACTATTTTTTTTGAGATATTATTCCTTATTTTTTCTAAAATAGAATTATCTGACATTTTTTTTAATATTTTGTAATGGAACTTTTATTTGAATTTTAGAAATTTTATTTTTTTCGATGTCCATTACTGTGAATCTAAAACCTCTAAAATTCGTACGCGATTTTTTACTAGGGAAAGTTTGCATTCTATCTATAATAAATCCAGCTAATGTTTCATATCTTCCTTCTGGAATTTTTATTTTGAGTTCATTGTTTATTTCATCGATAGCAATCCCACCTTCCACTACATAAGTATCATTGCTAGCTTTACTAATTTTTTTCACCAATTTTTTCCCTTCTTCAGCTGCCTCTCCTACTATTTTTTCAATACATCTAGATAAAGTTAGAATTCCTGAAATATCTCCATATTCATCAATTGCCAAAGTTATTTTATGCCCACTAATTTGAAACTCTTCGAGTAATTCATCAAGTAATTTCATTTCGGGTGAAAACATAGGTTCCTTGCAAAGTGTATTTATTGATTTTGAATCATCAATTTCAGGAGAAGTTAGAGAAAGCATTACGTCTTTTACATTAATAATTCCAATAACATTATCTAATTGACCATCACACACGGGGAAACGAGTATGAGGATTTTTTTTATAAATCTTTAAGAAATTTTTGATAGATGTTTCTGATTGAATCCAGATAATTTCTGGCCTAGGTGTCATTATGTCTTTTATTTCAGTTTCACTAAATCTAAAAATGTTTTCTAACATTTCTCCTTGAGATGATTCGACAGTTCCTTCTTCTTCACCGATATCAATCAAACTTCTCAATTCTCCAGTGGTAACAGCAGGATTTTCTAGTTTATCTGATTTTAATAAAGTTTTAGTTATAAATTTTGGAATAATAGTAAATGCCCATACAGCTGGTCCAACTAAATACATAAGAGCTCTTATGTATTGAATTACAAAAATAGACCATCTGTCTGCCACTCTTGTTGCAATAGACTTTGGAGTGAGTTCTCCAAAAGTTACAACTATAATTGTAGAAATAATGGTTGCAGATATAACAGAGTATATGCTTCCTTTGCCAAATAAATTTATTATTAAAGTTCCAACCAAGGTTGCGATTAATACATTTAATAAGTTTCCGAGAAGTAATAATGTTCCAAAAAATTTTTCATTCTCTTGCAACGTCTTTACAATTGCTGTAGCTCGTTTGTTTCCTCCATCCGATAGATGTTTTATTCTTACCCTATTTACCGCTATAACTGCAGCTTCGGATGCACTGATAAATGCACTACCTAGTAATGCAATTACAATGATTATTATGATTATTATTATGTCCACTATTAAATTTTACAATTGATCTTTAATTTAGCAAAGTTTCAATTAACCAGTGGCTTCCATAATATTAGTTTCTATCGTTTGATTTTCTTCTGGAGGATTTAATATTAAACCTTCAATTTTTTTTGTTAAATCTGGATTGTTTTTCAAAAATTTTCTTACCGCGTCTCTACCCTGCCCAAGTCTCTCACCTTCAAAAGAATAAAATGAACCATTTTTTTCTAATATATTTTTTGTGACACCAAGATCTAAAATTTCGCCTTCTTTAGAAATTCCTTCGTTATATAATATTTCCAATTCAGTTTTTTTAAATGGAGGAGCAACTTTATTTTTTACAACTCTAACTCTAACCTTATTTCCTACTAATTCTTCACCTACCTTCAGAGACTCTGATCTTCTTAAATCTATTCTTACAGAACTATAAAACTTTAAAGCTCGACCACCGGGAGTAGTTTCAGGTGAACCAAACATTACTCCAATTTTATCTCTTAACTGATTTATGAAAACACATGTTGTATTGGTTTTATGTATAGTGCCTGTTAATTTCCTTAGAGCCTGTGACATAAGCCTAGCTTGAGATCCAATGTGATAATCACCCATTTCGCCTTCCAGTTCCGCGTTAGGTACTAAAGCTGCGACTGAATCTAATACTACTATGTCTAATGCTCCAGATCTTACTAAGTAATCTGTTATTTCTAAAGCTTCCTCAGCAGAATTTGGTTGTGAAATCAGTAATTCTTGAGTATTTACTCCTATTTTTTTTGCATATCCTGGATCCATTGCATGTTCAACATCAATATATGCTGCCTGACCTCCAGTTTTTTGAGCTTGGGCAATACAAGACAGTGCCAATGTGCTTTTCCCAGCACTTTCAGCACCAAAAATTTCAACTATACGCCCTCTAGGAAGGCCCCCTACTCCCAAAGCTATATCAAGACCCATTGAACCTGTAGAAATAGATTGTATATTAGAATCTACAATAGGATTTTCGCCCATCCTCATTACAGATCCTTTTCCAAAAGTTTTTTCTATTTGCTCAATTGTAATATCAATAGTTTGATTTTTTTTATTATTTTTATTGTCAGTTTTTTTCCGTACCACATTCTTCTCCAAATTTTATTATTATTATTAATTTATAGCACAAATGTTCTAAATGGTTCAAGTGTTCTGTCAACGTGTTTTGATTACATTTTTTTTACTATTGACGTGCACCTAGCGTTACATTCACTTCCCTATATTTATAATCTCTTACTAATTCTATTTTTACTATATCCCCGGGAGAAGTGTGAAGAGCTAAGTATGCAATTAAGTCTTCAAAAGAACTAACTTCAAAATTGTCTATCTTGGTTATAATATCTCCATCATAATTTCCTATACTTGAGTTACCTTTTATGCCAGCTTGGTCTGCAGGGCCATCTTTTTCCAGGCTTGTTATAAGTAACCCTTTGAAATTTTCTTCTACATCTGCTCTAATTCTCATTTCATAATCAAGATTTAATGCTTCAATTCCTAAATATGAATATTCATGTTCGATCCCGTATTTAATATTTTCTACAACTTTTTTAGCAAGATTGATGGGCACAGCAAACCCAACTCCTGAATTTTGAGGAGAGTTACCAGTAGATTTAATTTGTGTATTGATTCCAATAACTTCTCCTTTTGAATTTAACAAAGGCCCCCCTGAATTACCTGGATTTATCGCAGCGTC
>Ga0066372_10000205_pt1 | contig 20983 bp, 23 predicted proteins | sample Knorr_S15_td_250_FD_77011 | JGI IMG/M metagenome (GOLD analysis project Ga0066372, IMG submission 77011) | Marine microbial communities from Southern Atlantic Ocean transect - Knorr_S15_td_250_ad_251m_LV_A | ecosystem: Environmental > Aquatic > Marine > Oceanic | place: Southern Atlantic ocean... | reverse complement strand
GTATTTTTATTTTTTGCTTTCAACTCTCCTATTTCTTTTGAAATAAGATTTCGTTCAGCTTGAAGTGATTCAGTTTTGACTTGTATTGCTTTACGTTTATCCTCATTTTTTTTAATACTACTTATATCAATGGGCGTCCCACGTTTTTCTATTGCTTTTGCAATTGAATCTAGTTTATTTCTTATTAATTGCGGATCTAACATTATTAATGCATTTCCTCTATATAGACATGCCTTTTAGTAAATAAATAATAAATTTTGTTCTGCTTTTTTTGATATAAAAATCATATTTGCCTAGCCAAAATCATTCCTAACCAACAACCAGAAATACAAAGCGTAACACTTAAAAACATATTTAAACCAGCTTTTAAGTTTTCACCAGTCTCAAGAAGTTCTAATGTTTCGATTGAAAATGCAGAAAATGTAGTAAATGCGCCAAGTAATCCAACAATTATACCCATTCGCCATTCTGGGCTAACCTCTAATTTCTCAATCATCATGACATACGCAATTCCCATGATGATTGATCCCAGAATATTTACCGCCAAGGTCCCATAAGGAAACCCCCTGCCAAGTAAAAAATAAATGCCATTTGACATGCCATATCTACATAAAGACCCTGCGGCTCCACCTATCGCTATAGCTAGTAAATTCATCATAAGTTTATTTATTCGCTTCTTTATCTCGCTCTCTTAATGTAGCTAGTTTTTCAGCAATTTTAATTTCAAGTCCTCTGTCTACCGGGTGATAATATTTTTTTGTTTCCATATCATCCGGAAAATAATGTTCGCCAGCTACATATGCATCGGGCTCATTATGTGCGTACTGATAATCCTTCCCATAGTCAAGCTTCTTCATAAGTTTTGTTGGTGCATTACGTAAATGAAGTGGAACATCTTTTGAGCCAAATTCTTTAGCATCCTTCATTGCTGAATTAAATGCCTTATAAACAGCGTTACTTTTTGCGGCACAAGCCAGATATACTATAGCATGTGCGATTGCTAGCTCCCCCTCTGGCGATCCTAAACGTTCCTGTGCTTCCCACGCATCTAATGCTAGCCTAATTCCTCTAGGATCAGCATTTCCAATATCTTCAGATGCGATGCGAACAACGCGTCGAATAATATAGAAAGGATCACAACCTCCATCGATCATTCTCGCAAACCAATAGAGTGATGCATCAGGATCAGAACCTCTTACAGCTTTATGTAATGCGGAAATTTGATCATAAAAAGCTTCGCCGCCTTTATCAAAACGTCTTAATGACCCGTCTTTTAATACATCATTAATTAGTTTTTTTGTTATTATTTTATCCTCGGTAAGATCTGAAGTAATTTCCAGCAAATTAAGAGCACGGCGTGCATCTCCATCTGCAACTTTTGCTAATTTCATAATAACGCTATCATCTGTTTTTAATTTAGATGCTGCCAAACCATTTACTTCATTAGTTAATGCTTGATTTATAATTTCACTTATTTCGTTTATCTCTAACGATTTTAAAACATACACTCTTAATCTCGATAATAGTGCATTATTAAGTTCGAACGAGGGATTTTCTGTTGTAGCGCCGATAAATACAATTGTTCCGTTTTCGACATAAGGTAGGAATGCATCTTGTTGTGATTTGTTAAATCGATGTGCCTCATCAACAAATAATATTGTGTCTTTGTTATATACATCCCTATATTTATTTGCTTGATCAATAGCTGCTCTAATATCCTTTACACCACTTAATACAGCAGATAATGTTAAAAATTGAGCATCACACGATTTTGAAATTAGTTTTGCTAAAGTTGTTTTTCCTGTACCAGGAGGACCCCAAAAAATCATTGAATGCAAACTTCCCTGCTCAATTGCTCTTCGTAATGGCTTACCAATTCCTAAAATATGTTTCTGTCCAATAAAATTTTCGATAGATGATGGTCTCATTCTATCGGCTAGTGGTCGATAATCATTTTCTCTACCCATAACTTATTTTGTCTCGTCAAAAATATCAACATTGTCAGGTACATTAAAATTAAAAGTATCCGATGATAGTGTGATATTTTTTTTAAGATCAGAAAAATCGATACGGGTTGTTTGTTCTAAATTATCAATAATGATCATCATCCCTAACTTATCTTCATGAAATCCCATCTTTATGATTTGATATTGTGCATCAAGATCTCTTGGCGTAAGTTCAATCCAATTATAACCTTCAATTGTCCCCATACTAGTTTGAACAAAATGTTCTTTGACAGACTCATTACCTAAAATTATTCCTGCGGGAGTTTGTTCAATTTTATTATCGATATTCTTTATAGTAACTTGCTCTAAATCTTCATCGAAAATCCATAGCCTATCCCCATTTGAGATTATTTTCTGTGAGTATGGCTTCTGATAATGCCAGAAGAAACTATTAGGTGGCCGTAAATAAAGAATACCTTCGGTTCTCTCAAGCTCTTCAGCATTCTCATTTATTAAAATTTGAACAAACTTTGCTTCAAGAGATTTGAGATCTGTTAAAAAGTACTGCAAAGGATCTTTTGAATTGTCAGCATTACTATTCTGAATGCTAATAAAAAATATAAAAACTAGAAATATTAATTTTATCTTAACCATTTCATTCAGGTGATGGCGGAATTAATATTTCACGGCTGCCATTTGATTCGAGAGGACCTACTAAACCTCTCTTTTCCATTTCCTCAACAATTCTTGCTGCTCGGTTATAGCCAACCTTTAATCTTCGCTGAATATAAGAAATAGATGATTTACGTGTTTCAATAACAATTCGGACAGCCTCATCATACAAAGGGTCCGTCTCCTCACTTGGTATATCAAGCCCAGGTATTGCTTCAGCACCACCTTCATTGGGCCCGCGTAATATATCTTCATTATATTCTGGGCTACCAAGTGATTTTAAATTATCAACAACTTTGTGTACTTCCTCGTCAGAGACAAATGCCCCATGAACACGTTCAGGATTACTACTGCCAGGCAGTAAAAATAACATATCGCCATGACCTAATAATTGTTCAGCGCCCATTTGGTCGAGAATCGTTCTTGAATCAACTTTTGAAGAAACTTGAAAAGCGATACGACATGGAATATTCGCCTTAATAAGCCCGGTAATTACATCAACAGATGGACGTTGTGTTGCTAAAATTAAATGTACTCCAGAGGCCCTTGCTTTTTGTGCTAGGCGTGCGATCAATTCTTCCACTTTTTTACCGGTAATCATCATCATATCCGCCAGTTCATCAATAATAACAACGATAGAAGGTAATTTTTCTAAATTCGGTATCTCATCGTCTTCACTTATTGGGGTATAAAATGGATCGGGGATAGGTTGACCTTTTTCAATCGCTTCATCAATTTTTCGGTTATACCCGCTTATATTTCGAACACCCATACTCGCCATTAACTTGTAACGCCTTTCCATTTCGGCAACACACCATCTAAGCGCATTTGCTGCCTCTTTCATATCGGTGACTACAGGTGATAATAGATTAGGGATACCTTCATAAACAGATAGCTCGAGCATTTTTGGATCAATCATTATCATTCGAACATCTAATGCAGTTGATTTATATAATAAGCTCAAGATCATTGCATTTAGCGCAACCGATTTTCCTGAACCAGTTGTTCCTGCAACTAATAAATGAGGCATTTTATCAAGAGCAGTTACAACAGGTGTTCCGCTTATATTTTTACCTAAAGCTAATGCCAATGATGAGCTAATTGACTCATATTGATTGCTGTTTAAAATTTCACCTAAAGTAACTAACTCACGATTCTCATTTGGAATTTCAAGCCCTATATATGGTTTCCCTGGTATTACATCTACGATACGTACACTGACAACCGAAAGCGAACGTGCTAAATCTTTTGATAGGTTAATAATTTGATTCCCTTTTATTCCTGGCGCGGGATTTAATTCGAAACGTGTAATGACTGGACCTGGATGAACTGCGACTACTTTTACCTCTACACCAAAATCTTTTAATTTTAATTCAACTTGTCTCGACATTGCCTCGAGTGTCTCTTTTGAATATTGGCTTACTGAAGGACCGGGTTCATCTAATAGATTTAATGGTGGTAATACTGTCTCTGTTGGCGGTTCAAATAAATATTCCTGTTTTTCTTTAACAGAACGTATGCTAGGTTTTATATCAGAAATTATTGGTTCAATCTTTAATGGATCACGTTGCTCAACAATTTCTTGTTCGATTTTAAGTGCAGTTTCACGATCCTTTCGTACGCGTCTACCTTCGACATAATCTTTAAGAGAAGATAAATAATTTCTAAGCTGAGTAGAAAAATCTAAAACAAATTTTCCTGTTGAATCTGTAACCCAAAACCAAGATAGTCCTGTATATAGTGTTAGTCCTATCATAAACATTGCCAACATAATCAAGGTACTACCATCTGAGCCCGTAAATTTTAGTAACACAGGGCCAATCATATAGCCCAAAATACCCCCTGCTCCTCTTATTTCATGAGGAAGTAAGGTGCCTGTATTAAAATACATCCATAATAATCCACAACCGCCCAACAGCGTCAAAACTACGCCTAGCGAACGAATTGAGAGGATAAAATAATCAAAAGTTTTTTGATTCAAGCGTGCCTGGTACAACCTCCAACCGCTAGCGACAAAAATAAAAGGTATTAAATAACCAAAATAACCGAATACATATAGCAATATATCTGCAATATAAGCGCCTATTGCTCCCGCATTATTCTGAAAAGTATCGCTATTTACTGAGTAGGACCAGGAAGAATCATTTTGGCTATACGAGAACAATGCTATTAGTAAGTATATGGCAAAACATAATGAGCCAAATACCAAACCTTCTCTGATATTCTTAGCAACTTTATCGGATAGAGGGTAAATTGCTTTTGCTTTACGGGATGCCTGTTTCACATTAAACCTTTTTATCAAATAAATACTATAACTATATGATTAATAAATATTTATGTAAACAATAAATTTGTAAAAAATTACTTTTTTTTAAGATATTTTTGCTGAACATACGACTATAACGTACCATAGCAGATTCTTAAATATTTCAATCCATTGCCCTTTGGTACCACATAAAACTTGCATGGTTAAAGAACGTCATACGAAACTGCTTATACTGGGTTCAGGCCCAGCCGGATATACAGCAGCATTATACGCTGCACGCGCAAATCTTTCTCCAGTATTAATTACTGGTTTACAACAAGGCGGTCAATTAGCCACTACCACAGATGTAGATAATTGGCCCGGGGATGTAACTGGATTACAAGGACCGGAATTAATGGAACGCATGCTTTCGCATGTAGTAAGATTTGATACAGAAGTTATTACCGATCATATTCATACAGCTAATTTAACAACAAAATCAATTAAATTAATCGGAGATTTAGCTGAATATACATGTGATGCATTAATCATAGCCACCGGTGCCTCTGCGAAATACTTGGGCATGGCCTCAGAAGAAAAATATAAGGGTAAAGGTGTTTCGGCATGCGCAACATGTGATGGTTTTTTCTATCGTGATAGTGATGTCGCTGTAATAGGTGGTGGAAATACAGCTATCGAAGAAGCTCTCTATCTATCAAATATCGCAAAAACAGTCACGGTTATTCATCGAAGGGATAAATTCCGTGCAGAAAAAATACTCGTAGATAGATTATTAAAAAAAGAAAATGTCGCTATCGAATGGAATCATGTATTAGATGAAATTTTAGGTGATGATATGGGTGTTACTGGAATTAAAATAAAAAATACGTTAAATGAGAAAACTAAAACAAAAAAATTAAGGGGCGTATTTATTGCAATTGGTCATCAGCCAAATACAAAATTATTCGAAGGTCAGCTAGATATGGAGAATGGTTACATAAAAATAAAAAGTGGTCTAGATGGCCAAGCAACATCGACAAATATTCCCGGAGTATTTGCAGCTGGGGATGTTTCTGATCACATTTATCGCCAGGCTGTTACTTCTGCCGGTAACGGATGTATGGCCGCATTAGATGCTGAAGCATACTTAGATAACAAATAAAAAACTAGAAAAATAAAATGAAAGCTATCCTGATAAAAACAGTTGGGAGTCCAGAGGTATTAGAAATTCAAGATATACCAAAACCAGAAATTAAAAGTACAAATGATGTATTGGTTAAAATTAAAGCAGCTGGCGTAAACCCAATTGATACAAAACTTAGAGCGGGACTTTACCCACTAAATAACTTTCCTGCCGTGCTGGGTTGTGATGGTGCTGGTATTGTTGAAGATATAGGTGCAAGGGTAACAAAAATAAAAATAGGTGATCCCGTTTATTATTTCCACGGTGGCGTTGATGGTATTCAAGGTAATTATGCTGAATACAAAGTTTTAAATCAGCGTTTTATTTCACATAAACCAAAATCAATAAATTTCTTCGAAGCTGCTGCAGTACCATTAGTTGCGATAACTGCCTGGGAAGCTTTATATGACCATGCAAATCTTACTCAAAATAAATCCATCTATATAAATGCAGCCGCCGGAGGTGTAGGCCATATTGCAGTACAATTAGCCAAATATAAAAAAGCAAAAATATTCGCCAGTGTTAGCAACAAAGAAAAAGCAGAATTTGTAAGTAAATTAGGCGCTGATCATGTCCTAAATTATAAAAAACAAAATATTTCCGATGAAATTTTGAAGCTGACAAATAATCAAGGTGTAGATATAGTGCTTGATAATGTTGGCGGAGATGAAATTGAAAAGATTATTCCAGCGACTAAGTATTACGGAAAAATCGTCACACTATTACAGCCGAATAATAAAATTGACTGGTCTACCGCTCGATTTAGAAATATAAACTTATCTTTTGAGGTTATGCTATCTCCATTATTACTAAATTTAAAAAATAAACAAATATATCAAACTAAAATACTAAAGCAATGCGCTAATCTTATAGACAATGGCAACTTAAAAATACACCTTAATAGTATTATTCCATTAAAATACGCTGAAAAAGCTCATAAAAAAATTCAAGACGGGCATACATCTGGTAAAATTGTTTTAGAAATAAAATAAACTCTGTTCTAATTATAGAAATTGAAAAAGTGCTGCGCTTATCTCAACGCCTAATAAAATCAATATTATCAATAGTTTTACTAACATGGATAATCTTATCTTTTATAATTTTCGTAAATCAAAAAAATTTAGTTTATGTCCCATCCAAAGAATATATAAACACACCAGAATATTATAATCTGAACTATGAAAACCATATACTTTTAACAGAAGATGGAGAGAGAATTAATTCGTGGTTTATTCCTCACGTAAATCCACGCGCAACATTACTTTTTTTGCATGGAAATGGCGGAAATATCTCAACTAGACTTGATAGTATAAATATTTTTCATAAACTTGGATTATCTGTTTTTATTATTGATTATCGTGGCTATGGCAGTAGTTCAGGACTTCCTTCGGAAGAAGGGACCTATATTGATGCTGAAACTGCGTGGCTTTTTCTTAGAAATAAAAAACATATAAGTGAAAATAATATTATTATATATGGACGTTCTTTGGGTGGTGCCATAGCAATCTGGCTTGCTTATAAATATAGATCGTCCGCATTAATAATTGAATCCAGCTTTACATCAATTATTGATATGGGTAAGTATAATTATCCTTACTTACCCATCAATTTACTCGCAAAGATTAAATATCCATCAGATGAAAGAATATCCAATATAGATACTCCAAAGCTTTTTATTCATAGTAAAGATGATGATATTGTGCCTTATAGATTTGGCAAGAAACTATTTGAATTGGCTAATCAACCAAAAGAATTTTTAGAAATTCATGGGCTACATAATGATGGCTTTCTTATAAGTGACAACAAATACATTAATGGTATTGATAATTTTTTAATAAATATTATAAAAAAATGAAAATACTGTCTTTAATTGAAAAATCTGGTAATAAACTTCCTGATCCTTCCTTTCTGTTTATGCTTGGAACGTTTATTGTGTTTATTTTATCGGCAATTATCTCAAATATTGAATATTCCATAATTGACCCGAGCGGGAATAAGGTTATTGCTAAGAATTTGCTTTCTTCAGATGGAATATGGTGGTTTTTATCATCAATGATTGAGAATTTTGTACTTTTTCCACCATTAGGAATAGTTTTAGTTGGTATGTTTGGTATTGGTCTTGCTGAAAAAACTGGATTTCTTCCTGCATTATTAAATTTTGTAATTACAAAAATTCATCAAAGAATACTCACTCCACTAACTATCTTATTGGGAATTCTCTCGTCTATAGCACTGGATGCTGGCTACGTAGTTTTAATCCCTCTAGCTGCAACACTTTACATTTCAGCTGGTCGTTCTCCTCTTTTGGGAATTGCTGCTGCATTCGCTGGTGTTTCAGCAGGGTTTAGCGCGAATATATTTATAACTGCACTTGATCCATTGCTAGCTGGATTTACTCAGATTGGCGCACAAATTCTTGATCCAAATTATGTTGTTGCTGTAACTGCTAACTGGTGGTTTATGATTGCATCAACAATAATGTTAACTCTCGTAGGCTGGTATATAACAGAAAGATTTGTTGCTCCGGCAACAAAAAATGTTATTACAACAAAATTAGATACTAAAAAATCATTTCGAAATGAAAGTCATGCACTCTTTTATTCTACTATTGTTACTATATGTCTATTAATTATTTTTTACTTATCCACTGTAATTGAAAGTGGTCCATTATTTGGAAGTGGTAAACATTTTGAAAAATGGATTGAAGTTACTGTACCATTGCTTTTCATAATATTTTTTATCCCAGGACTACTTTATGGAGTATTGAATAAGAAAATTAAAAATAGTCATGACGCTGCTATAATGCTCGGTGAGGTTTTAAGTAAATTAGGGCCTTATATTGTGCTTGCATTTTTTGCGGCTCAATTTATCGCAGCCTTTAATTATTCTGGACTAGGTAATATTTTAGCTATTACCGGCGGGCAATTTCTAAAGAATTTAGGTATTGAAAATTCAATACTACTAAGCTGTTTTGTTTTGATGGCCGTTTTTATCAACCTATTCATTGGCTCTTCTTCCGCAAAATACGCATTTTTTGCCCCAGTATTCGTTCCCATGCTTATGCAAATTGGAATAAGCCCTGAATTAACGCAGGCAAGTTATCGAATAGGTGACTCAGTTAGTAATGTAATTACACCGATGAACCCGTATATGATTATTATATTAATAGAAGTCAAAAAATATATACGTGGATCAGGGCTTGGTACTGTCATTTCTATGATGCTGCCCTACACTATTTCTTTTCTAATATCATGGCTATTTTTATTACTACTATGGATAGAAATAGGATGGCCTTTAGGCCCAGGTGGTAACCTATTTTATCAACTACCTTGATTTCGATAAGATATGCTATGATATGTTCGATAGAGATAGATAAATAAACCTTATAGCCCAAATATTTAGAAATGTCCGAAAATAAAATCTACAAAATAATGTTTCATAATCAGGGAAAAGTTTATGAAATTTATGCAAAAAATGTCCATCATAGTGCTATGTTTGGTTTTATTGAAATAGAAAAACTACTATTTGGAGAAAAAACATCTGTTGTAGTTGATCCATCTGAGGAAAATTTAAAAAATGAATTTAGTGGCGTCGAACGAACCTATATACCAATGCATTCAATTATAAGGATTGATGAAGTAAAAAAACAGGGGGCTTCAAAAATTTCTGATAGAGATGAGAAAAATGAAAATATTATGCCCTTTCCTGTTTATACAAAACCAAATACTGATGCAGATTCACAATAATTTCTAACACCTGATAATTATTTTATCTACATCCTGATATACTAACAGCTGAATCCGCAAAAATATTTCTTTCTAATGTTAAAGCATGAGCAATAACAGCTTTTGCATTACCCTGAAGATTATAACCACCCTCTAAAATTGAAACTAAACGATCATCACAAAACTCATTTGCGATATTCATTGCAATTTTAGTGAGTCTAATAAAACCATTATCGGTAATTGCAAAACATCCTAATAAATCATTTTGACGACTATCAAACCCAGCAGATATTAATACTAAGTTAGGTTTAAATTTTTTAGCTGCAGGTAACAGTACATTATTAAACTTATCAATTATCATTTTATCAGTAGTGCCGCACGGTAAATGAATATTAATATTAAAACCTTCGCCATCACCACGACCTTTTTTTGCGGGATCGCCAGTTCCTGGGTATGCGAATTTATCATGTGTTGAAAAGAATAATACGCTTGGATCATCATAAAACATTGCCTCTGTAGAATTACCATGATGATAATCCCAGTCAATTATTAATATTTTTTCTAGTTTGTATCTTTCTTGCGCATACTTCGCGGCAATGGCTATATTATTATAATAACAAAAACCTTCTTCTCTGCCGGTATTCAATGCGTGATGGCCAGGAGGTCTTGTCGCGCAAAAGGCATTAGTAAATTCTTTTGTTACGATTTTATCAACACCCAAAAGTGAGGCGCGAACTCCAGCTGTTGCAACTTTATGAGCTATTGGCGATGATTGCTTAATTGATTCTATGTGTTCCAACGTATGAATTGTTCTAATCCACTCTGAAACATCAATTGTAGAATTAATTTGCTCAGTTATTTCTGATAAATCATATTCATGTAATGCCTTTTGAATATATTCAACTCTTTCAGGTGTTTCTGGGTGGTTAGGAGCAATATGATGCTCTAAAAATATAGGATCCGTAATTATTACGGTATTATTCTTGATTAAATTTGGTGTTTTGAAATAATCATCTATAGATTTACTTGATTTTTCAGTAGCACTAAGTCTAGTCTGATACAGATATAACAAGGTGGATATTATGCTACTAATAAATTTTCTTCGGTTCATTTTGTTATAAAATTTGTTAATTTAAGATAAAATACTCAAAGTCCAGCTATAGTATAGGATTTTTATCGGCTGATGAATATGAAATCAATATATAACTACAAATACAGCAAAAGCAAATTCTCTTATTTGCAAATAGGAATGTTATTAATTCTATTGTCTACTCCTTCAATCTCAATTGCTCAATGGCATATAGTTTCCCATGAAAATCTGAGTAATAACGAAAAGACAAGAGTTGCTTTTACAGAAAATAAAAAAGGATATAGTTTAGAGATATATAAAGATGCTGTGGGTGCGGTCAGGGTTCGTTTTACCCTAAATTCAAAGCTAAATCTTTTCTCTGAAAATATATGCCCAACTTATCAGGTTGATTTAACATTAATAAAAAATTCTTCTTTTAACGATGCCCCCTGTATATCTAGATCAAACTGGAGTGAATTTATTTTGGGATACATAACTAATAAAAATATTACTTCGCTCTCGCTAGATGCTTTACTTAATGGAAACGTGATAACTTTTCGTTTCGCTCTCGATAATGGTAACTACAAAGAAACGAGTTTCTCGTTAGCGGGATCAAAAAGATCAGCTCTAGGTGTTATAGGAAAAGACATTAATATAAATCCATAATTCTTATTTAATCAGAAGATTATGAATGTATAACATTAAAAATAATAATAAAAAACTTTTATACCTTATTAAAGAAAAAAGGATGGCTGTAGATTTTCCAGATGTTACTGATTCATTAAAAAATCCCAATGGATTACTTGCAATAGGTGCCGCCCTTACTGAGAAAAGATTACTTTGTGCATATAAAAAAGGAATTTTTCCTTGGTTTAATGAAGGTCAGCCTGTTTTATGGTGGTCGCCAGATCCTAGATGTGTAATTAAGCCAAATGAGGTTCACATTTCACATAGTCTTAGAAAAATTTTGCGAAAAAAGAAATTTGAAATTACGTACAATCAAGATTTCAAAAGTGTTATCAATGAGTGCTCCATGAATAGAAATAATAATGATACTTGGTTGACTGATAGTATGAAAATAGCATATACACATCTACATAATTCTGGTTATGCTCACTCTATCGAATGTTGGTATAATGAAAAACTTATTGGTGGATTATATGGAATTGCAATGGGGAAAATATTCTTTGGCGAATCAATGTTTAGTAGAGAATCTAGTGCATCAAAAATTACACTCATTCATCTTGCTCGTCGACTTAATGATATGAAATTTAAAATTATTGATTGTCAAGTGAGCTCTAATCATCTTTTAACGCTTGGCGCAAAACACATCGCAAGGAAAGAATTCATCAAAATTCTAAATGATTACTGTGATTATAGTAAGACTACCTTAATATAAAAAAATAATTAAAATCGCTATGCAGTTTCTTAAAATTAGTGCAAAATCACAACTTTTTTAAAAGTCGAGAAAATATATGGCAAAAGAAGATCAAATTGAAATGGAGGGAACAGTTGTAGAAACACTACCAAATACAATGTTTCGAGTAGAATTAGAAAATGGACATATAATTACTGCTCATATTTCAGGGAAAATGCGTAAACACTACATACGAATTCTTACGGGAGATCAAGTTACAGTTGAAATGACCCCATACGATCTCTCCAAAGGTAGAATTACATACAGAGCTAAATAATAAAACCTATATTATCGGCTTCCATTATTAGAACAAGCAATCTCTAAATCTTCTTTAGTATCGATACCAATATTTTTGGCATTTTCAACAACGCCTAAATGAATCTTGCCATCATTATATAAGATTCGTAATTGCTCTAACTGTTCTGAAATTTCTAGTTTACACCTTTCGAATTTAATAATTTCTTTTAAATAGCCCACCCTATATGCATAAATTCCGATATGCTTATAAGTCTCATCAGGTAAACCGCCACCCCTATCAATAGGAATAGGGGAACGACTAAAATAAATAGCTTTATTTTTTATATTAAAAACGACTTTGACTACATTCGGGTCTGTATATTCATCTATATTATCAATGCGCGCGCATAATGTTGCTACATCAAAATCTTTATTTGTTGATAAATTTGATGCTAATTGATTTATTAAAGATGGCGACAAACCAAATTCATCTCCTTGAAGGTTAATAATTATTTCTTCATCATCAAAACTTAATTTTTCAACTACCTCAGCGATTCTATCAGTGCCTGATTTATGGGTAGATGAAGTTAATACTGCTTTACCGCCGAATGATGTTACTTTGTCCAGTATTTCATCGTTATCAGTTGCAATAATAATTTGTTTAGCCTCTGTAGCAGAAGCCGTTTCAAATACATGTTGAATTAATGGTTTATTATTTATGAGCAGTAAGGGTTTTCCAGGAAGCCTAGTAGAGCCATATCTTGCTGGTATAATTATAGAGAAATTAGTTGGCACTATTTAAATCTTTCCAATTCTTCTTCAGTGATTTTTCTGGCCTCGTCCTCAAGCATTATCGGTATATCATCACGGATAGGATAAGCAAGGCGTGCTGATTTTGAAACTAATTCTTGATTCTTCTTATCATAAATTAATGGTCCTTTTGTGACAGGACAAACTAAAATCTCAAGTATTCTTTTATCCATTAGATATTTTCTCCATGTATTTATCTAGATCATAAGCAAACGATTCGGTTAATTCAGCCTTAACTGGCACATACCAATGTCTACTATCTGAAAATTTGAAACATTTTACCGCATCTTTCTCGGTCATAACTACCGGTAAATTATCATCAAATTTTATATCATTTTCTGTAAATATATGATGATCAGAAAATTGATGGATAATTAAATCTAATTTTTGTTTACGTAGATACGAAAAGAAATAAGCGGGATTATGTATGCCTGCAACTGCATGCACAGTCATTCCTTGTAAATCTGATAATAAAATACTTTTTGTCGATTCACTTACCGGCGCTAATTCCTTGTAGATATAATGCATTATGATACTTGGCTGATAATCCATAATGCCAGCGCTAGTATAAGCCAGCTGTAATCGATCTACGAGATCATTTCGAAATATATCAATATCTTCTTTATATGCATTGACAATAAAATCAGCATCAAAAAATGGTCTTAATTTAGGTTCTCGACAAGGGCCTGCGGGGAGACAATAGCCATTTCCAAAAGGACGCTCAGCATCAATAACAATTATTTCGATATCTCTGGCAAGTGAATAATGCTGCATACCATCGTCACTAAGAATGATATCGCATTTGTACCTTTCCACTAATTCTTTTGCAGCTTTTCCGCGATCTTTTCCCACAATAACTGGGCAATGAGTATTTCGTGCAATTACTATCGGTTCATCTCCCACCAATAAAGGATCGCTAGTGGGTTTAACTAATTCTATATCCAACGTATATGTGCCACCATACCCTCTACTAATAACACCTGGAGAAAACCCCTTTTCCCTGAAGTGTTCAGCTAACCAAATGACAAGAGGTGTTTTTCCGGTACCACCAATAACGATATTCCCGACAATAATTACCGGAACATTAATTTTTACTACTGAGAATACACCAAGGTCATATAGTAAGTACCTCAGTTGGACAAAAAATATGTACAACCAACTTAACGGAAGAAGAAATAAACTGAAAATATTCTTAGTACACCAGACCTTTTGTATAAATATTCTTGAAATAAATGCAATTATCATAAATATATATTAGATATTTATTTTTCTTTGTCTTCTAGAATTTGAGTGGCGTAAGTTATCTTAACTAATCCTAATTGACGAAGCGTATCTAATAGATATATAACTGACTGGTATCTAACATTAGCATCTGCGCTAATAATTACAGGTGGCTTTTTAGAATCTTTAATTTTATCAAATAAGGCTGCTTTAATTGTTTTAAATTCAGAGTTGATTAATTTTTTTCCATCAATATAGATACTACCCGCAAGGTCTAAACCGACATTAATTGCATCTTGTTTTTCACTAACTGTTTTATTTGATGCGCTAGGTAAGGTTATGTTGATCTCAGACTCATGTTTAAATGTTGTTGAGACCATAAAAAATATTAAAAGTAAAAATACAACATCAATTAATGGTGTAATATCAAGATTGAATTCATCTCTATTTTTTGATTTAAAATTCATTAGCTATTTTTCAATCTAGGTTATCTCTTTCGCGTATTCCATGCATAACCTCGACCATTTTTAAAGCCTCTTGTTCCATTGTAACTACTAGATCATCAACTTTACCGCGAAAATAGCGATAAAACATTAAACTTGGAATTGCCACCGAAAGTCCTGCAGCAGTTGTAAGTAATGCTTCAGAGATGCCTTCAGAAAGAACACTAGGGTCGCCAACCCCTTGAGATGTAATTACTGTAAAAACTTTGATCATGCCAATCACGGTACCTAACAACCCAAGTAATGGTGTTATTGAAGATATCGTTCCTAATGTATTGAGAAACCTCTCTAAACTGTGTGCTACAAGTCTACCAACTTCTTCAATGCTCTCTTTCATAATTTCACGTGAATGCTTTCGATTTAATAAACCTGCCGCCAGAATCATGCCTAGTGGAGAATTTATACGTAAGGCTTGGATACGTTTGGCATCAAGTTCATCTGATTTATGCCATTGCCATACATTAGCTACTAAACTCGCGGGTGCTATTTTAGATTCTCTTAACGACCAAAAACGCTCAGCAATGATAGCCATAGAAACTACAGAACAAGCCAATATCGGCCACATTAGAAATCCGCCGGCACGTATTAATTCAAACACATTAATTTACCTCTAAAATGTACATTCTAGCAAGAAAACAAAGACGTACATATATGATCAAAAAAATAGTCTAATTAGCTGCTATTAATAAATATTAAGCCTATAATAGCGCGCTTTTTTACATGTTAAAAATTTTAAAAATAGATGACTTTTCGTAATCTTTTCAAACGCTACATACCGCATAAAAAAAGCGTTGAATCTAATAGTATCTTAAAAATATTTGCTGAATATCTGCATGACCCAAATATTTGGCATATACACAGACGTTCATCAGCTGGTGGAGCGGCAATAGGGGTATTCTGTGCGTTTATACCCCTACCAATTCAAACACTGAGTGCTGCAGCACTAGCAATATTCTTTAGAATGAATTTACCAGTTTCAATACTTTTTTCATTTTTTACCAACCCAATTACTATACCATTTATATTTTTCTATAGTTACAAATTAGGTTCAATACTTTTAGGGCTTGAAGAATCTCAGATTTATAACATTATTCCTGATAATACATCTGTAATAGAGTGGTTTAATACAATATTCATTAATATTTGGGAACCACTACTTATTGGTTGTTTTATTTTAGGTTTAATATCATCTGCTACAATTTATTTTCTAATTAGATTAATGTGGCGATTTGGAGCAATTATAAAATGGGGGAAAAGACATAAATCAAAAAAATAAATTTTATAATGTTTTAAGTATTCCATCTTTTAATTCATAAACTTGATTCGTTTTTCTAGAAAGTTCTAGGTTATGTGTAACCATTATCAGACTGTTTCCATAGTTTTGGTTTAACTTTAGAATCAATTCGAAAACATCATTGGCAGATTTTTCATCTAAATTTCCTGTTGGTTCATCCGCAAGGATGCATGATGGATTAGTAACAAGTGCTCTAGCAATTGCTGTACGCTGGCGCTCCCCCCCAGAAAGTTCGCCTGGTTTGTGTGTCATGCGTGCTGATAACCCAACTTCTGATAAAAATTCTTCAGCTTTAGAAAAAGCACTCTTTTTTGAATGCCTTCTAATTAATAGGGGCATTGCAACATTTTCCCTTGCTGTAAATTCAGGTAATAGATGGTGAAATTGAAAAATAAAACCTAAATGCTTATTACGTATTTGTCCGCGCTCATCATCATCTAATTTATTTATACTTCTACCATTGATAAGGACATCTCCACCATCAGGCACATCTAGTCCACCTAATAAATGTAGTAATGTACTTTTCCCTGAGCCAGATGCACCAATAATAGAAATGCTTTGTTTTTTTTCGATACTAATTTCAACGCCTTTTAAAACGTTGACAGATAAATTTCCATCATTAAAAGATTTCCTTAAATTTTGGCCAGTAATTAATCGACTATTCATAACGTAATGCCTCAGCAGGCAATATATTCGCTGCTTTTAATGCAGGATAAATTGTCGCAAGTAAGCATAAAATAAAAGAAATTACCCCTATATATATAACATCATTCCAATGCATGTCGGAAGGCAGATCGCTTATGTAGTAAACATCAGGTGATAAAAATTTATAACCAAGCATATTTTCTAAAGCAGGCACTAGTGTTTCAATATTTGATGCTAACCATACACCTCCAATAACCCCTAAAAAAATACCAATTACACCAATGATTGTCCCCTGAATCATAAAAATTTTTAAAATACTTTGAGGGCTTGCGCCAAGTGTTCTTAAAACAGCAATATCTGATTGCTTGTCTGATACCGCCATAACAAGCGTTGATATAATATTAAATGCAGCAACAGCCACAATTAATGATAATATGACAAACATTACCGTCTTTTCCGTTTTTAGTGCTCGAAAAAAGTTTGAATGCCTTTGGGTCCAATCAATTACCCAGTAATTGTTAGATAACTGACTCGCAACTTCTCTGCTGATAGTTGGGGCTTTTAATATATTACTTGTTTTTATTCGTATTCCTGTTGGGTTTTCTTTACGAAATAATCGTAACGCATCATTCATGTGAATTAATGCAAGACCGCTATCAAATTCATGCATTCCAGCTTCAAAAATTCCTGTTAATGTAAAACGTTTAAGTCTAGGTATGATTCCAGCAGGCGTAACATTTGCCTGTGGAGCAACTAATGTTACTTTATCTCCGACTTGTAAATTTAGTTTTCTTGCAAGCTCACTACCTAATATGATATTAAAATCAGTTGCTCTCAAATTATCTAAATTACCTACAATCATTTTTTCAGCAACAACAGCAACGTTTTTTTCTTCATCTGGTAAAATCCCACGTATTATTACTCCATGAACAACTTTACCTTTAGTTAGCATGCCTTCTGCATGAAAATATGGCGCGGCACCTACAATCTCAGGATGGCTCTTTACGCCTTGAATAACAGACTGCCAATCATTCAAACCATTTGATTCTTCAATAACGGCATGAGATGCCATCCCTAGTATCCGGTCTTTCAGTTCCTTTTCAAAACCATTCATAACTGAAATTACTGTAATTAAAGCCATTACACCGAGCGCAACTCCGATCATCGATGATATTGAAATGAAAGAAATAAAATGATTCCGTCTTTTAGCACGAACGTAACGTAATCCAATCATGGCTTCAAATGTATTAAACATAGGTATCTATTATAGGGGGGTTATATAAACGTTGAAACTAAAATAAAATGATAGATTGATTGTAATTTACCCTGTATAGATTAGATTTAACTTATCGTGATCATGAAAGCAATAATTAATAAAAATTATGAAAATTCTTGCCATTGAAACATCGACTGAAGCATGCTCTGCTGCTCTTGATATAGATGATTCATGTATTTTTAGATATGAAATAGCGCCAAGAAGACATACTGAATTAATCCTTCCTATGATAGATTCGCTTCTTCAAGAAGCAGGTATAGGAGTTAATTCTTTAGATGTTATGGCATTTGGATGCGGACCTGGGGCATTTACTGGCGTACGGATAGCTATAGGAATAACTCAAGGATTAGCTTATCCACATGATATACCAGTCATCCCAGTATCAACTTTAGCTGCATTAGCACAACAATTCTCTAAAAGACATGAAAATATAGCCACAGCTATTGACGCACGCATGAAAGAAATTTATTGGGGACTATATAAGGTAAATGAATATAATTTAGTAAAAGCCATTAAAAAAGAAAAGGTATGTCCGCCAAAAAATATTTCTTCTCCAACCAGCGGAGAATGGATTGGTGTTGGAACTGGATGGAAAATCTATCCTAATGAGATTAAGACAAAATTCAAATGTAAAATTATAGATATTAAACATGATACATATCCACATGCAAAAGATGTTATTCAATTAGCAAAATCATCTTACATGGATGGAAAGTTTATATCTGCGGATCGTGCAAGGCCAGTTTATCTAAGAGATAAAGTTGTTAGCTAAATAAAATTAATTTAAATGAGTAACTAAATTAATCTTTCGCGCGACTTACGTATTCGCCAGTTCGTGTATCTATTTTTAACAATTCGTCTTTATCAACAAATAGTGGCACCCTAACTACTGCGCCTGTTTCAAGCGTTGCAGGTTTCGAACCGCCCTGTGCTGTATCACCACGCACTCCTGGATCAGTTTCCTTAATTCTTAAAAAGACAAAATTTGGTGGTGTAACTGTAAGAGGTATATCATCCCATAGAGTAACAAAACATATTTCCTCACCTGTTATCCATTGTTTTGCTTCTTCAACTGCATTTTGATTAGCTGAAAATTGTTCAAAATTATTCTGCTCCATAAAATACCAATTATCTCCATCGTTATAGAGATATTGCATCTCTATATCTACAACATCTGCGGGCTCTAAGGAATCTCCAGATTTATATGTTTTCTCTAAAACTCTTCCTGTTTTTAAATTACGGATCTTTATTCTATTGAATGCTTGCCCCTTGCCAGGTTTGACAAACTCATTTTCGATAATAGTACAGGGATCATCATCTATTAATACTTTAAGTCCCAGTTTAAATTCACTAGTACTGTAAGTCACTCAATACCTCTCCTCAAAAATAATTACTCTGTTTCAGGTAGAATCCTAATGATGTTACGAAAATTACGACTTAACATAGCCCCTCTTCTCCCTCTCTCACCAACAAATTTTTCCTGTTCATTAGTTTTTAATATTGTGTGTCTTTTATTGGTGTGAACAATGAGATTGTCTGTTTCACCCAAAACCGTAATTGCAACTACGTATTCCTCTCTGGTTTTTAGTTTTGCTGGGGGGATTTGTATAATTTTTAAACCTTTACCTTTTGGTAAAAGCGTCAGTTCAGATATTGGAAACATTAGTAATCTCCCGATAGAACTTACCGCTGCAACCCAATCATTTTCAATATCATTTACTTTTACTGGTAATAAGACATTTGAGTTAGCAGGGACTCTTAGAATCGCTTTTCCATTTCTATTTTTAGTATAAATATCAGCTAATCTAACCATAAACCCATAACCACTATCTGTAGCTAATAGATATACTGTATCTGACGTTCCAGTCATTGCCCCCTCAAAACTAACACCATCCGGAGGTGTTAATCGTGCAGATACTGGTTCGCCAAAACTGCGAGCTGATGGCAGTGAATGTGATGGTAAAGAATAACATCGGCCACTTGAATCAAGAAATACTGCATGTTGATTTGATTTACCTTGAGACATTTGCTTAAAGTTATCGCCACTTTTATAACTCAATGACAACGGATCAATGTCATGTCCTTTAGCAGCGCGTACCCATCCTTTTTCAGAGAGTATAATCGTTACTGGTTCAGAAGTAATAAGGCTTTTTTCATCGATTACTTTTGCTTCCTTTGCATCTTTTATGGGTGACCTCCGTTCATCGCCAAAGAGTTTTGCATCATCCTGAATTTCTTTTTTAATAACTGTTTTTAATCTTTGTTTTGATCCTAATATTGCTTCTAATTCTTTCTTTTCTTTCTTTAAGTTACCTAGTTCCGTTTTAATCTTTGCTTCTTCGAGTTTTGCTAATCTTCTTAATCTTAAGTTTAAAATAGCATCGGCTTGTAAATCACTTAATTTAAATTTTTTCATAAGCACATTTTTTGGTTGCTCTTCTTTTCTAATAATTTTAATTATTTTATCTATATTGAGATAGGCAATCATCAAACCTGCAAAAATATGCATTGAAGAAATTACATTATCTAATCTAAAGCCTAATCTTTTTCGAACTGTCTCAGTTCTGTACTCTACCCATTCATTTAAAATAGTTTTTAAATCCTTAACTTGTGGGCGACCATTGATTCCAATAATATTTAAATTAACTCGATAACTTCTCTCAAGATCAGTTGTTGCAAACAGATGTAACATTAATTCTTCTTCATTAATTCGATTTGAACGTGGAACTAAAATTAATCT
>Ga0066372_10000201_pt1 | contig 21073 bp, 17 predicted proteins | sample Knorr_S15_td_250_FD_77011 | JGI IMG/M metagenome (GOLD analysis project Ga0066372, IMG submission 77011) | Marine microbial communities from Southern Atlantic Ocean transect - Knorr_S15_td_250_ad_251m_LV_A | ecosystem: Environmental > Aquatic > Marine > Oceanic | place: Southern Atlantic ocean... | reverse complement strand
TCAAGGGATTTGCTATCGGGGACCGAGTTATGGCTATTCCTGGACTCGGAGGCTTAGCTGAACAAGTTATAGTTAAAGTCGAAGGATTGCGCAAAATTCCTAATAATATGGATTTTAAAACTGCCGCCGGTTTCGCCATGGTGTATACCACGTCCTATTACGCGCTTAAACAACGTGCCCAGCTACAGCCGGGTGAAACCCTTCTGGTGCTGGGAGCCAGTGGAGGTGTTGGTCTTGCGGCCGTTGAATTAGGCAAAATCATGGGTGCGCGGGTAATCGCCGCTGCAAGCTCTAATGAGAAACTGGATTTCATAAAACGTCTGAATCCGGACGAAACCATTAATTATAGCGATGGTGAACTCAAAGAGAAGATAAAGAGCCTCACCAATGGCCGAGGCGCAGACGTAATATACGACCCTGTAGGGGGCGATTTATTTGATCAATGTTGTCGTTGTATTAATTGGAACGGCCGGCTTCTAGTAATAGGGTTTACGAGCGGTCGAATCCCAGAGTACAAAGCAAACCTTGCTTTGCTGAAAGGCTCTTCCATGGTGGGAGTTTTTCTCGGCCGGTTTCGTAAGGAGGAACCAATCGAATACGAAATGAATTTCAAGGAACTCTTACAAATGTATGATGAGGGCAAGCTTAGCCCGGTAGTAACTGAGTCTTTCCCATTGGAAAATTATGTTGCTGCATTCAACATCTTCACTGAACGAAAAGTATTGGGCAAAGTGATACTGGAGATAAAGGCCGAGTAAAACTGAACCATGCTAAGCGATGAAGAAATTCAAAGGGATCTGGAAAAGCTCCGAGATATTGTAGTTAAGCATAAGGCGCCAGGTGCACCGCTAGCTATTCACTCCGAAGTCATTGATGGCCAAGAATTCGAAGTATTCAGTAATGCTCCAACTAATCTAAGTGGGCTCTATGATCTAGCGCAGCAAGAAGCAGACAAGACGTTTTTTGTCTATCTTGAAGAACGCCACACTTTTCAAGAAGTTTACAGCATGGCACGACGTCTCGCTCGAGTTCTAATCGAACGGTATAAGATGAAAAGGAGCGACCGAATAGCGATTTGTGCTCGCAATTCCCCTGAGTGGTGCCTTGCCTACATGGCCGTAACTTTATTGGGAGCAGTGGTTGTCCCCATGAACTCATGGTGGAGGGGTGCGGAGCTGGAATATGGCCTCCAAGATAGTGGTAGTAAACTAATCTTTGTCGATCAGGCTCGTTTCCAACATGTTGCTCCTTATTTAGCTGAACAAGATATAGAAATAGTCATGATCAGACCGGAATCAGAAACCGGTTTTTCAGAATTCTATAGCCTGCTCGACAGAGTAGACCCATTATCTGATGAGGAAATAGAGCAACTTGGAGTCGGCCCTGAAGATAACGCCTCTATAATGTACACGTCCGGTTCCACCGGGAAGCCCAAAGGGGTACTTTCCACGCATCGCAATATTATCAATGCGCTGTACACTTGGAAATTTGTTAGAGAAATAAACGAAATTCTCAGACCTGAATTGGTAGAAGAAAATCCAAAATATCAACCTGCCATACTGGCCAATGTTCCTTTGTTCCATGTTACTGGAAGCCATGCGCAGTTCCTGGCCAGTTTCATTTCTCCTAGAAAGTTTGTAATGATGTACAAGTGGGACCCAGAAAAAGCCTTGGAGTTAATTGAAAAGGAGCGTATCTCCGTTTTTCATGGGGTGCCGACTATGACTTGGGAAATTATGCAGTCTCCAAAGTTTTCGAGCACCGACATCAGTAGCTTACGGGGTGTGCAGAGTGGTGGTGCGCCAAGACCGCCGGAACACCTGACGATGATCCTCCAGAAATTTCCCGAAGTAGCGATCCCAGGCTTAGGTTATGGCCTCACAGAAACAAATGCCATCGGCGCCATCATTTCCGGCGGATTTTACCAAGCGAAACCTCATAGCACTGGCCGACCTTCTCCACCTGTCACTTCGATGCGAATCATTGATGAGAACAATAATGAATTGCCTAACGGTAAAAGGGGAGAAATTTGTATCAAAGGGCCTACTATTATGAAGGGCTACTGGAATCAGCCTGAAGCGACCGCCGAAGTGATCAAGGACGGGTGGTTTCACACCGGAGACATAGGCCTACTAGATGGTCTGGGTTTTCTGATAATTCTCGATCGCGCCAAGGACATTGTCATTCGTGGCGGTGAAAATATCGGTTGCGCTGAGGTGGAATACGCCATAACCGAACACCCAGCGGTCAGCGAAGTTTCTGTTTACGGCATTCCTGACGACCGGCTCGGCGAAATTCCTTGTGCCTCAGTCATGGTAAAAGGAAGTCAAATCCTGAATGATGAAGAATTAAAAGAGTTTCTAAGTTCCAAGATAGCAGATTTTAAAATACCGGAGCGCTTCTACTTTCAATACGAACAATTACCACGCATTGCTTCAGGTAAAATTGCTAAGAAAGAGATACGCCAGCGAGTGATCGACCAACTCTTCACTTCATAAATTCTCCTTATAAGCCCCTAAAACAAGATTCGACTTCAATAATTTCTTTTTGACTTTTATTGAAGATTCATCCCATGGCTAACGATAAATAGGTTGAACCTTACCTAAATGATGAACCCAATCAGCTGACTATGAAAGGGGCATAAGCAGAGAGAACAACATTATGAAAAAAGAAACATGGGATGGGTCAGTAGAGGAAAGTAAAGAATTCATAGAAGCTACTGCGGTGTTTCCAGAGGAAGAGCCTGCAGTTAAGGTTAATGCTCTCAGCGTTAAGCCAGGTATTACCGAGCTTCGCAGGCGCATTGAGGAACGCCTCGACAGTAAACGAATCGACCTGGAATTCAACTACGAAGAGCTGAATGATATCTCTGATGAAATAAACTGAAGTGTAGTTCGTAATCTAGTAACGGATGGCCAGCGTGATTACTGCGATAAGGAAGCTATAATTACCGGAACCTCCAGTCAGCTGTTTAATTGGACACTAACTCGAAAGAAATTTCTCCCACTCCCTCGATTTCAGCGCTTATCTGATCTCCTGCGACGACAGCTGATACGCCCGCGGGAGTGCCGGTAAATATCAGATCTCCGGCTTTTAATTCAAAATAAAGCGAAAGCTCACGTATAATCTCAGGCACCGACCAAATCATATCTGAGAGCTTCGCATCCTGCCGCGTTTCTCCATTTACACTTAATGAAATTGTTCCCTCCAATGGATGATTACCCCCACCCACCAGTCTGATAGCAGAAGTCGGGGCCGATTGGTCAAATCCCTTAGCCGCATCCCACGGCCTACCTTGCTTTTTAGCTTCGGCCTGCAAATCGCGGCGCGTAAAATCAATACCTACTGCATAACCAAGGACATGGGCTAGTGCATTTTCGACCGATATATTGCTACCTCCACTGGCAAGCGCAACCACTAACTCTACTTCATAATGCAAATTGGACGTAGCTGGAGGATAAGTTACCGGCTTATTATCGATTACCACCGCATCAGAGGGTTTACTGAAAAAAACGGGAGGATTCTCTCTGGGATCGCCACCCATTTCTTTAACATGATCACTATAGTTTTGGCCCACACAATAAATACGATGTACTGGAAAAACATGATCGCTGCCCTGCAATGGGATCGCCGAGGTTGAATGAGGGGTAAATAGGAAAGTCATTTATGATTTCAGCTCCTTTTAATTTTCTGGACACCGTAATGCAGGCGCCAAATCTCGGTTATTCGCTAGCAGCAAACCAGGAAAGAGTTTAAGACCGCTTAACTGTTCAATTCTTTGCAAAGTATTCTGTTGAGCACAATAACGTGCATTTAAGCCAAGCTCCGAGCTGAAGATAAAAGCCGCGTGTCGCTCTAATGTTGCAACTACTTTGAAGTAAGCCGAAGGCTGTCCACCGAAGCCGGTGGTGCGCAGACTAAACGGCTCAGAAATTTCGTATAGCGGGCCGCTGATAACGTACAACTCCCCCTCCGTTTCCGCAAACTCGTTAACGGCTTGTTCCAGCCTGGCCCAGCTTCCTGTTCGTAATTCGCTAGGAATCGGTGCCATATTGGTCATATTATTTAGCTCTTCCCAATATGGGGTGGATGCAAAGCTGGTCATCGGGGCCAAACGACCGCGATCATCCGGATCGAATATATATTCGTTGATTCTATAAGACCTATCGGATTGACTAATCACAGCCTCTTGCGTCAAGCGACGTCCTTGTGAGTCCCCTGGCTCCATGCCCGCGTTATCTGGTAGCAGTTGATCCTGCTTCCACTGGCGGGGCAGCAGAGAAGCTACACCTACTGATTCACCCAAAATCCGATAGGCCACCCAGTCGGCAAGCCCGGAATCCGAATTAACCGAAGCAGCATACAACTGGTGCACTACTATCTCGTTATTAGTCGGCGCACCGGACGGGCAATCAGCCATACAATGAGCTATATGCACGATTTGTCCATGCACCGTGAGTGCAAACTGGGGTAATGCGATGAAACTAACCCATAGGGTAAGGAATCTGATCATGTACTTCATTACACTCACTCAGAATATCTTCACTTAAGCTGACTTCCTGAGCCAACAATACTTCATCAAGTTGATCAGCGGAGCGGGCACCGACAATCGTGGAAGCCACAAAATCGAAATGCATGCTCCAAGCAGTAGCCAAAGTAACTGGTGACAAGTCCGCTTTTTTAGCTATTTCTAGGTATTTCTCAGTAGAAGCCAATGTGTCTTTATTGACAAATCGTTTCGACATAGCTTTCTGCCTCGGATTTTCGTGTTTGTGATACTCATCAAACCGGCTATTCAAAGGCATCTTACCGCCATTGTATTTACCGCTGAGAACACCTCCTCCAATCGGAGAATAGGGCAACAACGAAATCTGCTCTCTTCTGCAAGCATTGGCAAGTTCGTCGAGAAAGCGTCTATTAAGCAGGGAGAAATTATTCTGGATAGATTCAAATCGTGCCCAACCCTCATAATCAGCTATAGTGTTAGCTTTGGTGAGGCCGTAAGCGTTTTCATTGGATGTTCCGAGATACCGCACCTTCCCAGCCTGAACCAACCGATCCAACGCTTCCATGGATTCATCGATAGGGATAACAGTATCAGGCCAGTGCACCTGGTACAGATCAATGTAATCTATACCCATCCGACGCAGACTACCTTCGACAGCTGCCTCTACGTTATGTCGATCGACTGCTGTTAGCCCATGGCGAATGGGAGGAATAAACCAACCTGATGCAGCACCCGCTACCTTAGTGGCTATAATTAAAGAATCTCGAGCCTTTGTTTTGATCCACTCTCCAAATATTTCTTCTGTCAGGCCAGCCAATTCGACCGTCGGTGGGACTGGATAAATCTCGGCGGTGTCGAAAAAATTAATGCCACTGTCGTAGGCTTTTTCCAGGATTTTGAAAGATTCTTTACGATCGCTCCAAGTACCAAAACTCATGGTCCCCATGCAGATTGGTGAAACACGTAATCCACTTCTTCCTACATAGCGATGCTCCATAATACTTCCTTTTGTTACTATCCGATTTACGCTGGGGGAAGACAACTGTCGCCGAGATATCCGCCGCCACCACAGTACGTCGGATCCTGTAACTGGATTCGAATACCATCAGGATCGGAAAAATACAGCTCCGGTGTCCCTCCTTCCGCTCCCCCACGATTTGGCATGCGCATGCTGATCCAATGCATAAAAGGTTGAGTATCAGACGCATTCTCTCGGGCCGTCAAACCATAATCAGTCAAATTTGCCAGCACTGCATCAACATCAAAATTATCCATGCTGAAACAGGCGTGGTCTATTCTTCCTGCCTGAGTTGGTTGACCCTGTTGATCACCCCCCACATACATCAGGAACTGAACACCGTCTCCGACACCGATGACCGGTGATCCTGGGCCTTGATATGCCTGGTATTCTTTCCCAAACGCTGAAGTATAGAAATCATTAGCTCGATCTCGGTTGGCTAGAAACGTAGTAAAATGGCTAATATCCACGAGTGGAAACAAGCCGTTACCGGGCGCTAATTCAAGGTTAGCGCAAGTTTCCCCGAGATATCCGCCGCCGCCGCAATGATTCTCAGAAGACAGTTGATAGCGTATGCCTTCGACATCTGCAAAATATAGGTCCCGGCTTCCAGAAATACTTCCACCGGCGGTCTGACTCCTTTCGTCAACCCAGTAGCGCATGGCCTCGTTAAGGTCATTCTGGCCCGAAGTCGGCTTAATACTCCGGCTCAGCCCAAATTCCCGTAGTTGCGCAGCTACCGAGTTCACATCAAAATCAGCCACACTTAGCCCGATATGGCTGATGCCAGGTAGTTCTCCTCCAAGGACGGGCGCTATAGAAAAAAACTGAGGACCTTCTCCAATGCGCAAACAAACTACCTCACCTTGTCTAGATTGTATGGGAGCACCAAATAGATCCTGATAAAACTTCAAGGAATCGGCAACATCTGATACTCGGATCTGGAATGAATGGAGCTTCTGAACTGCGATCGGCGACGGGCTTACCTGACCAAAACCAAAAGGCACTATTGCTATTGCGGGCAAAGCCTTTAAAAGGTTACGTCTGGTATTGTTAATAGCATCAACAGGCAGACTCATCAGAGGATCTCTTGTTTTCATTGTTTTCTCTCTTGGGCAAAGTCAAAACATCATGACAGCCAGAAACCATAGCGTCTAGCCAGAAAGTAATAAAGGGTGATATGAATCAGGAATCCTTGTGCACCAATGGTGGCTCTATTCTCCCTATGTCTAATTGCCACTGCTCCATGCCCCCTCGCATATGACTAACTTTTTCTATCCCCATGGATTTTAGCGACAACGCTGCTAAGGCAGAACGCCAGCCTTTATTGCAGTAGAGAACTATTTCCTCGGCCCCTTCAAACTCTTTCCTATAATAGGGGCTATCGGGATCAATCCAAAATTCCAGCATTCCTCGGGGAACATGAAGCGAATTCGGGATCCTGCCTTCCCGCTTCAATTCTCGAATATCACGAAGATCGACTAGCCTAACAGTGGTTTGATGTAGTTTTTGGTCTACCTGCTCTGGTGTCAGCGACTCCACCTGCGCTTCGGCTTCCGCAACTAGAGCACGAAATCCCTTCTCTATTTTCATTAACTTGATCTCATGAAGGGACTAATTCTGTGTCTCCGCCTCCCTAGCAAAACGCTCTTGAGCGCGATGACCAGAGAGTATATAAGTCATACCATAATTGCCTTCATGACAAGCGTATTCAAAGATGGGATCTTCAGCATAATCAAGAATAACCTCGGCGGTATAGGGCTGGGTGTATGTGCCAGGATCTGAATTGGTGATTTGATAACTGATCACTTTTTCGCTAACCCTTGTAATACGTTCAGTGTATTTCCTTTCGGAAGCCTTGGGGCCTGGTCTCCTCGCTAGCAACCCATCGGTAGTCACTGCATGAAGCAGATCGCTTTTCTCAGAAATATTTGTTGTCTCTATTACTAGAGTGTCCCCGTCCCACCAGCCTCTTGAGTCTCCATGCCAAAGATTAATTTTGCGGTCCAGTTGAGGCTTATCTACGATCGGAATTACTCGAACATCGTGTATTTTTTCTTGGATTATCGCGACACTATCTTTGGACTGGACAATTTGCCAATAACTATTGTAGCCAGCAAACCAAATATCTGGACCTCCAAAAGTGATACACCTCTCGGTAAGTGGGCGATCGAGCCAAGAATCTGCTGGATGTTCTATCTGACGGGTTTCATACTCCTGGGCCAAATCAAGGGCTTCTCTAGTCATTTCCGGAAGCCGTCCATTGCTAGGATCAAGGATTTGAGATGTACGACGATGAACCGTTCGATCCACCATCCACTGGGAATCATAGTTGCCCGTGCTGGGGTCATACGAGACGACTTCTCCAGAAAACGCAGCTTCTAGGACGCCGTCAACAAAAAGAGCATCGGAGCCTTCCGACTGTATCTCGTTTATTCGTCGATTTAGGAATGCTATATCATCATCCGTTAGAAATTCTTTATCTCCAAAAACTTCTGGGCGTTCCAGAGGAGTTATGGTGTTGTTAGCCCAAACGCCTTGCAGATCGGGATGACCATCAATGGTTCTAGGGGCAGCCCATTGTGTATCATCTGAAAAAGCATAAGGGCCTAACACAAAAAATAACAACGTATACAACAAGGCCATAAATTTGAATTTGTAAAGAGTCATTGATGTTCTCCCACCATTTCCTAAAAACAATGAATAAGCTGAGCAAACTACAGTAGTTCGGAAAACTAATTACACGATCACCTTCTAGAAGATCTGATCATGGCTCCCCCGCCTGAAACAACTGCCCCGAAAACATTACCAGCTGAATCAACAGCCACGCCCTCAGGGTTTGATCCATCGGGATACGCGGTTACGGTACCGTCAATAAAGTAATCGATTATACCATCAAGCAAGGAACCAACTCTGATCCCAGCTTCCCAGCCCGGATTGCGCATGTCATCGAATTCCGATTCTGAATCGGCCACGTAAATAGTGTCATCGGCAGTTATATAGATTCCGCTTGGTCGACTGAAAGATTTAAACTCACCAATGTAATTGCCGTCCAGATCAAATATCTGCAGACGGTTATTCCCCCTGTCACCTACTATGAGCCGATTACGGGAATCGATGTCGACCGCGTGTGGAGTTTTCAACTCCCCGGCACCTGATCCCCATCCTCCCCAATACTTAACTAAATTTCCGGTACGATCAAACTTGACGATACGAGCCACGGTATCCGGAGTGGCACCTGCATTCTGACCACTGTGCCCATCTCCCACATAAATATTACCATCTGCATCAGTCACCACGTCACAAGGCGTTTCCAGCAACGCCCCCAGGCCATTACCGGCAGTGCCGGGTTCGCCCAACGTTAACAACACTTGTCCCTCAGGACTGAGTTTGTAAACAACGTGGCCTTTACCTGCCGTAGCTGGATTGGACGGATCAGGTCCCTGAGCATCTGTGACCCAAATGTTACCGTCGCGATCTACATGCAAACCATGGGGAAAAAGCATTAATCCCCCTCCGATAGCTGCAACCACATTTCCGTCTGGGTCTATCTTAAGTATGGGGTCGAGATTGGAACCAGCGCAGCTATTAGCACCGCATCGATCAATTGCCCAAAGATGCCGACCATCAGGATCTATATCGACGCCCGCGGTTGATCCCCATTGCCTTTCGTCAGGTAAGTTGGCCCAACCATCCACAGCCACATATGGATTAGGTCGATTGTTAATAGGTTCTAACTGGGCGAGCAAGCTAGTACTGACAGACAGAATAACCAGCATAAACGCAACGGTGCCAGCGAATTCTCTGAAACGGAACATCAGAAACCTCCTCCACCTTCACCAGAGCAGGAGATAGCCTGGATTGTCTTTTTTCGAAGGATTAGGAACAGAGAGTAAATCAGTCCAATAACTGATGCAATGTGAACTATCGAGTTGTAGCCACTCATTAAGTAACGATAACCCATGTCGAGTATTTCTAAGACTTAACCTCAGCCTCCACATGGCCGTTACGAGGGACTTCAGCAAAGATTAGTTCAGCGAAGAATGGCCTGTCTTTTCAGCTACTAGCAGACGTCGTAACCCAATTGCTGTGAGAAAAAATATTAGTGTTAGACCAATCAAGAACAACTGACTTAATCCGAACAATCCTCCGGCGGGCAGTGCAAGGACCAATCCTGAAATCCCGATAAAAATCCGAACAAAAATACCCCTACTTCCTTGCCCCAAGTCTCCCAGCCCTATCAAGTACCCCTGGAGCGCTGCTGAAACCAAGGCCACCCCAATCAGGGCAGTCGAAAAAGCCTGTAGATTTTCCATTGGACTACCTTGTAATAACAGAGCTGGATTGAAAACAAAGAAAAACGGGACGAAATAAATTATTGCGCCTAGCCTCATGGCTTCTAAACCAGCCCGCATGGGCGAAACATGGGCGACCGAGGCTGCTGCGAAGGCTGCTAAAGCAACGGGCGGTGTGATAAAACTCAGCATTCCCCAATACATTACAAACATGTGACTAGCTAAGGGATCCAAACCGGAATTAGTCAGAGCAGGCACTAGTACGATTGCCAGAAAAATATAAGCGGCCGTCACAGTCATACCGATACCTAGAATGAAACTTGTTAGCGCCCCCATTATCAGTAGGACGACCACATTCTCCCCTGCGAGATAAACCAAATCATTGGCGATAGTACCTGCAATCCCCGTCACGGCAAGCCCGCCGATGATAAGACCGACAGCGGCTAGTATCCCAGCAAGTTCCGCTAGCAACTTGCCCATTTGTGCCACTAACAGCATTAACTTATCAAAAGAAAGGCGATGGGGTGTGGCTTGGTTGATCACCAACAACAAGCCGGTAGCATAAAAGGGAGCAACTGCCTCCCTTTGTAGATAAACCAGCATCCAGATAAGGGCGGCAAATACGGCTATAAAATACCAGCCATCCTTGAATACTTTTGCCAGCTTAGGTAGCTCCTCTCGTGGCAACCCCTGCAGTTGGTTGCGCGCGGCGTATGCGTCTATTTGCATAAACAGACCGAAGAAATACAAAACCGAAGGTATGATCGCAGCAATGGCGACAGTGACATAGCTAATGTTAAGAAAACTGGCCATAACAAAAGCTGTGGCTCCCATTATAGGAGGCATGAATACGCCACCAGTCGAAGCACAGGCTTCCACACCTGCGGCGTATTCCTTGCTAAAACCGATACGACGCATGGCAGGGATGGAAAGCGGTCCTGTTGTCAAAACGTTACTGATGGGTCCTCCGCTCATGGACCCCATCAAGCCACTGGAAAAAATCGCCACTTTCGCTGGGCCACCGCGCAGGTTTCCAAGTAAGGCAAAAGCAAGATTAATAAAAAAGGGACCTCCCCCGGTAAACTGCAGTGATATACCAAAAATGAGAAAGCCGAATACTAGAGTGGCAAAAACTCGCATAGGTAAACCAAATAGGCTTTCCTCGCCTAACACATGGAAAATGGCTGCATCGCTAATGGGTATCCTTAACGCTGCTATAACGTCAGGTAATTGGTCGGCAAACGTAGGATAGAGGGAGAATATTGCCACGATGATAAATACGGGCCAGCCACCAGCCCTACGCCCAGCTTCCATAACGACAGCCCAGGTCACCAAGGCAAGCCACACTCCAACAGGTGGTGCTGTATATTCCCAGGCCTCAAGCACTATTTGTTCTGCGTACACAGCATAGTAGAAAAAAATCAAGGCAATCAGCACTATGATCCCGATGTCATACCAGGGTACATGAGCAGGACTGTGTTTACTGGCAGGAAAGGTAATAAATACCATACATAACATGACGCCAGTGATGAGATACATATAGCGGCTGTCCAACATGACGTAACCAACGAAGAAACCGAGATTAAAAATCTGGTTAATAGCCAGCGCAATAGAACAGGCTGTCATTATCGCCATAGCCAAGCGCCAACGCTCAGGCAACTCCCTGTATCGAAGCTTCTCGATTCTTTTATCCGAATTTAGTGATTGGGTACTTTTTTGCTCAGATGATTCAGGCATAGGAACTAAATTTACAGGCCCTCTCCCAGGGTAATCATTTCCGCGTCAGCAAGAGCCTGCTCACGAGCAATTAACCAGGACAATTCAAACTCAGTGTAATCTTCCGGAGCTGAAGGTAAGAACTTTTCCCATGCCTGTTGAAGTACAAACTGGCGCCGAAGGTTTTTCCGATTCTGCATTTCAGCTTCTTCGCTCCAAACACCGATTTCTCGGTAGTATCTGATGGCACCCGGATGATAAGGAACAAAAGCTTGTCCGAATTTTTGCCTGTCCATTCGCCAGCCCGTCGCGCCAGGAGCATTATTTTTATATGCATCGAAGTTTTGGTGCATTACTTTCACTGTGCTGTACACCAAAGTTTCGTCCGAATTATCCAGGCCGACAAGTAAAGGATAAGCGGAGGAAAAAACCTCTATCCCTTCTGCAGGTATAGTTGGTCCTTCCAAAGCAATATGAGGCACATACCAAGGCAATCTTGCACGGACCCGGGCAACTGCGTCCGCATCGCCATGGGGCAACTCCGGAAAGGTGAGACCCCTAGGTGAAGCTTCGATGCGCAAAAAAGGCGGCGAATTACAAGCGCCCCCTACAACGTCTGCCCGATTGTTCACAACAGCATCGGCTGATGCATTGTAACCCCCTACTTCCACCCGAGTTACATCATCCCACGTCAAATTTGCATATGAGAGTAGCGCTGCCATGGCATTGTTCAGTGAAGGCGCCCCCTGGACGAAGGTCACTCGCTTCCCTTTGATGTCAGCAACACTCCTAATGTTTGCATCAGTAGCTGTGACCAAGGTGTAAGAGCAACTATCAGAATAGTTCGACATCAATACCCGGATGGGTTGTGGCCCCCAGATCCTAGAGGCAAAGTTTAGAACCCCTTCCTGAGCATAGATAGCTTCAGATCCACCTGCTGAAAAATGCACTCTTCCCGCACGCAAAGTGGCAAGCCTTGAAACATCGTTACGACCCGGAATTACCCGAAGGTTAGTCTGGTACTGACGCTGCAGAATATTACCGATAGCCACAGCCTGGCTATAGCCTCCAGTACCAGTTTGATACGCCGACCAAGCAATGGTTTTGGGAAAAACAATACCTTCGGCTCCATTAGCAACGTTTATAAATAACGGAACTAACAGGACGAGAGCAAGCCGAATATCTGGTAGTTTAGTAAGAGAACAAAGAGATCCAGTTAACCAACTCTGCATAGATACCACCTGGATTATTATTTTTGACTGAGTAAAGCAGAGCTCAGCTCCAAACACTTTGGCATGGAAGTAAGAGCCTAAAAAAAACACCTTAGCAAATACGTTACAGTCCCTCTATTGAGTTTCAAATTAAGAGACTAAGTTAAGTTACTCAAAAAAGAAGTTTCTAGCGTGTAACCGTTACGTTTACATTCTGATAAGAGAACATAGATCCGTCACTTGCAATGCCTCTCAGAATATATTCACCCGGCCGGTCAAAAGTGACAGTCGAGCTCCAACGATTACCTTCCGGTACTTCAGGCACAATATAAGGCGGCGACCAAGGTGAATTCGCATACGCTCGCGAATCCATATAAGTTTTGAATTGAGCTGGTTCAAATGTAGCGTATTCGGCCGGGCCTCGGTAAATGCTCCACGAGAAGCGCAAACCTGGCCCGCTCATTACAACGATTGACTGAGGAGTGCGGTAAATCTGGTCGGGACTGGCGCCAATTCCACCAAGCCCAGGACGCCGCTCGGGCAAGTTATCTGGATCGTGAGCCTCCACCGAAAGATCCAGTGGTTCACCAACCCTCGCGGTTCGAAATGCTTCACCATCTACTCGCAAGTCCGGTGGTATGTTGGTTCTCAGTCTGTCATCAAGACTACCGAACGAACCACCTACCTCTGTAGAAATTACTTGCGGATTGATACGATAATCAGGCGCCAAACTACCATAGGCCCGAGCAATATGGTTCTTCGTCTTTAAAGTCCAAACCAATTCATTAGTACCAAAATCAGAAGGCACATCGATGGTAAATAGAAATGGATTACGTCGCGGATAGAAATGGGTAGGTTGTCCCCGGTCTGCGACGGAAAAATCGTAGTCCTCGATCTCCAAGTCATCCAGCTCACCTTCTCCTACGATTGAAAAATAGTTATTCGGACCCACGGCTACATCCAGTTCTTCCTCCCAATTTGAATTCATATATCCAAAGAAAAGCTTGTGAGAGCCGTCATCATTAGGCCACCAACCTTCATAGGCCGGCGATACGATTTCTCCGGAAAGAACCATATAACGGCCTTGCCCATGCGCAACCTGAGCCGTGAAAAAAAGCGCCAGCATTAATGCTAGCGCTACTTTTTTATAACTATCAATCATTATTATTACTCGCTATCTCCTTCACCAGATACTACCGCAAGTGTTTCGGGAGCCCAGCATAATGGGCACCCCACATCGTAATCGTTGCGGTCCCCCATATTGGCACGGCGGATCGCCATTTCTTCTTGGAACTCTTCTTCAGTCATAGTGACTGAATACCCCAGATCGATAAACATATTGGATACTGAACGACGGCCACCACCTGCCCAGTTTCTAGAGTCAGCTAAATTCGGATTTGCCGCTGAAGTATCCATGTACCCTGTGGTATGCAAGATAGTGCCTTTAGGTAGCAACGGAGCCTTATCTTCCTTATAGATGTATTGCTTCACCCAGTTGTGGTCATAACCTACACAGTTCAGAGTGAACTGGTTGTGGCCCCAGATCGCCTCAAGACACATCCGCACACCCGGAGCGTGAAGGTGAGGCTCGAACGCCATAATCTTGGTGTGCTCCTGCAATACAACATAGTTATGCACTTCTTGATTGGCTTTGTTCGGAACAATATCGACGTCAACTCCATTGCCAGTGCGAGGGCCTCGCCTAGTGTATTTCGGCTCATAACCGCGAGGGAAAAAGTTAATACCAAATTCCAGATGGCCTGTTGTTTCTCGTCCATTGGAGTGCAGATGTGCTGCATTCAAATGCAATGCCGAATTCGCTTGCAACAAACGGCCAGCACTGTCCGGGAAAACATCACCGTTTCGCCCAACTTCATGAATTGGCCAACCAACTCGGGTTTCAGGCTGGATATAGGTGCCATCTTCACTGAGCACCCCACTTGCATAAGTCATGTGATGCCAGATCCAGCGCGCTCCCACTGTGCCACTGCCGATATCAGCAGGAATGTCGTTAAACTCCCGAACCTCGATAGATTTTACATAGCGATCTTCAGTGAGCCCGGTAGGAACTATTCCTATGTCACCCCACCAGTCAGGCGCGACAGCAGGTTTTGTGAAATCCGGTCCGACTAATACCAAATCCGGTTCGCCCAAAGTCCAAGCGTCACCGTCCCCTAAAACCAACGCAGGCGGTTCGTTAGCAGGATCACCACGCGGTGCTCCATTTTGTGCCCAGGCTTGGAGCATGGCCAGCTCTACATCAGACAATGAATAATCGCTCTCAAAACCATCGATACCGATATTCTTCTCTACGTACCATGGGGGCATCGCTCCCATACGATCACGTATTGCGGTTCGATACATAATCACAGGAGCCCATGGGCGCACTTCTTCATAAGACGTAAACGACATCGGCCCGCCACCTCCAGGTCGATGACATTGCACGCAGCTTCGCTGCAGAATAGGCGCAATATGGTCAGCATAAGTCACATCACTAGGCTGGATATCCCAGTCGGCTACATCGTAATAATGAAGTTGGTGATTGCCCACACTTGCATCGTGTGCCTGCCCTAATACGACGCCGGGAAAGCACAGCGCGGGAATAAAAAGAAAAGCGAGAAATTTTCTAACTGTCATAGCAGGGTTCCTCATGCTGGTTTTCTATAAAATTGAAAACTTCTAGTCACGCACAATTGTTGCAGTTTAATTGAAATCAATAGCTTACAGTGTTTCCGGTAACAATTAGTTGCATTCGGAAAATCTTCTTGCATCTTACCTAACAGCATAGTTTCCCGATGCCAAATTGTCTACCAATTTGACTGAAAATCCGCCAGGCGCTCGACCGCAAATCCGCTATCTGTAAGACTTATAGCGCGAAAGCCTGTAACGTGGTGCCGGAGGGAATTAGAACATACTGGCGCCCATCCAACATATAGGTGATAGCGGCAGCTCCCCAGATACGTGAACCCGTCTGATAATGCCACAGGTTTTCTCCCGTTTCGGCATTAAACGCCATGAAATTACCCTCGTGGTCACCCGCAAATGCCAGACCCGAAGCAGTGGTCATAACTCCTCCAAATGTGGGCGAGGGATAAGTAAATTCCCATTCGAGTTCCCCAGTGTGGACGTCAAGAGCACGCAATGCTCCATAACCTTTTTCCGCATCGATAAATACGGTGCCTCCAAAATTAGACTGACCTTGGATATTGGCCGGTTCCTCAGGCACATAAGTGGCACACGTCTCACGGGCTGTAAGAATAAAAAGATCGAGCCCAGGATAGAACGAGGGAGGATAAAAATTGGTTGAACCCCAGGGGTCAGGCAGACATCCTTGTGAGCCATCATTAAGGATGATAGGCCGCCCATCGCTACCAATTTCCCGCGCCCAGGTCGTGGCAGTAAAAGGCTCTCCCAGCAGGAATTCTCCGGTCACGCGATCCAGCACATAGAAGAATCCATTACGATTACCTACCATAACTACCCTTCTGGGTTCCCCTTCCCAATCTATATTAGCGAGTACGGGCATATGATTGGAGTCCCAATCATTGACGTCATGTGGCGTAAACTGATAGTGCCAGCGCAATTCGCCTGTGTTCGCATCCAACGCTACGATGGAATCGGTGTACAAATTATCACCTGGACGGTTTTCATCATAATAATCCGGATTCGGGTTACCCACTCCCCAGTAAATTAGATTTAGATCCGAATCATAACTCCCGTTCATCCAGGTACCACCGCCTCCAGTGGCGAGTACGGCGGGATCATCCGGCCAAGTTTCACTGCCCGGTTCTCCGGGTCCGGGAACAGTATTAAATCGCCAAATGCGTTCGCCAGATACCGGGTCAAAGGCATCAATGAAACCACGTGTTTGATATTCACCACCGGATATACCTACGATAACTTTGTTGTCCAGAACCAGTGGCGCTAGGGTCGCGGCATAACCAATTCGATAATCCGCCAACTCGCGCTCCCACAATACGTCTCCAGTTCGGCGGTCGAAAGACATTAAGTGTGCATCCAGGGTTACCATAAATAATTGATTGCCCAACATGCCGAATCCGCGATTCACCGGCGCACTTGCCCCGTAGGTCAAATCATCAGGCAAATTCCTGCGATACCGCCAGAACGCTCGGCCAGTTCGGGCATCTAAGGCCCAAGCGTAGTTATTTGAGCCGGTCACATACAGGACACCATTGTCGAGAAGGGGTGTCGTTTCGAATCCGCGGCCTCGCGTAGTAGTTCCGGTCTGGAAAGTCCAAACCGGACGTAATTGATCCACATTATTAAGCGTGATCTGTGTCAGAGGACTATGGCGCCTACCGCTATAATCGCCAGAGTAAGTTAACCAACGCGCAGGGTCATTAAACCCGTTTAACAAATCTTCGAAAGAAGGTCCGTCGTTATCCTGCGCAATAGACTGACCGAATGGCAAAATGGTGAAACTAATGCAGAGCAATTTGATGAATTTGTTCGTAAACATTTCTGTACTTCTCATCGGTTTAGGAAAGTTCAAGGGCTGCGGCTTGATTGCAGGTAGCTCAGTAAATCATTGACGTCTGAATCACTTAAGGAGCTCTCTGTAAAAGAGGGCATCAGTGATTGTTCCTCGCGTCTTAGCTCTCGTAAATCCAATTTGCTAAATCCCCGCAGAACCTGGTTACTATCCATCAACTGTATTGAAAAAGCATCTTCACTTTTAATCGTCCCTTGTACACTTTCATTCCCTACAGTGATAAATGAAATAGGTTTATAAAGACGAGTAATGTTGGCACTGGGGTTCCTGATGGAGCGGACAAGTGCATCCTGTGAGCGCCGTCCAGTAATATTGGATAACTCTGGCCCTAGGCTTCCACCTTTCCCATCTACCCTATGGCAACGAGAACAGTTGCTCGAAAAAAGTCGGGCTCCCCGATCTGAATTACCTGCAATTTGATTGGTAGTACCAACCTCGGCGACACTCTTAAGAAAGGAAACAAGCATCCATACCTCAGTATCATTGAAGCTATGCGGAGGCATAATGCTGCCAGGAATCCCTTCACGAATAGTCTGAAAGACCTCCTCTTCCGATAATTGTCTTTCAACCCAACTCATGGTTAGATCCGGAGCGTCTAAAGTCGAAATTCCTTTAGCGTCAGCCCCGTGGCAGGTTGCACACTGTGCGCGAAAAATTGAACCACCAAGGCGGGCAGCACGGGGGTCTGATTCTAATGGATTTACCGCCTGACTATGAGCATTAACGGCTAATATTATTAACACTAGAAATGCGTTGAGAGAGATTACGAATTTGTGATTATTGATCACTGACTTTATTCTTCTATCGAATTCAAAATTCTATTCTTAGTTTCGATCATTACTTCACGAGTGTCGGCTTCGCAGAATACCATCAACTCCTCTATCAGGCGAGGTCCCTCATATTCTGGCGGAGCTGAGCTTTTATTGACTTTACCCGCTATTAGATTAATCCTATGCCCTTGAGTTAGTTAGACGAACCCTTACACCAACCATATCGGAGGGAGTGATGAGTCACAATCCGAAGAAAAAATACACAGAAATTGTTACCTCTGTTTGCGCAGCTGCAGTGCTTGGCGCCATCGTACTAGTATCGCAAACCGATGTTATTTCAGCCCAATCAAGTAATTTTCAGGGAGGCTCGCCCCAAGTAAGCCAAACTCCCGACATGAGCAACATTCGAATCCTGTTTCCTGCCGGTGTACGTTCGGCGTGGCATACCCATACCTGGGGCCAATTGTTGATGATTGAAGAGGGTATTGGCCTGCATCAGATTCGCGGGCGTAACATAGAGGAATTCCATCCGGGTGAACCTTACTGGACACCGGCCGACATTGAACATTGGCATGGTGCCCATCCAGAAGTAGATGCACTCCAACTAACCATTTACGAAGGTGGAGTAGAGTGGCTCGATCCAGTAACCGATGATCAATATCGCGGCATTCGTGTTCGCCCAATGGCGCGTTCGTCCAACTGATCAACTATAATCGATTGTAAGGTTCGTAAAAATCAAGAAAAGCTGGTGGAATTACGATGGTACCACTGGCTTTTCTGATTCTGGGAACTCAAGAAGTTTGATCCTTGTAATTAACTACGTCTGACTATCGTTATCATTAAGTCAATCGATCTTATATCTCTCTGAAAGGGCTGGTTGCATATAACAGCTTCTTATAATTTCATTGGAAAAACGGAATCGTTATGAGTAATCATGTTTTGCGAATATTCACCATTCTTGGCTGCACTAGTCTGTTCGTCACCTGTGAACAAGATCAACCTGTGGCTCCAGAACTAAACTTTGAAGAATCACTACAACAGCAATTAATCCTCGCCGAGCCAGGCGATGTCATCCTGATCCCTGAGGGGACACATGAGATTACTCGTAGCCTTTCTCTTAATGTGCCAGGAGTAACTATTCGAGGTGAAGGAATCAACTCATCGATTCTTTCATTCAAAAACCAGATACAAGGAGCAGAAGGGTTCCTGGTCAATGCGGATAATTTCGTTATTGAAGATATCGCTATCGAAGATACGGTGGGTGACGCTCTCAAAATTAACGAAAGTAATAACGTCACCATTCGAAACGTTCGTACCGAATGGACAGGCGGAGCACTCACAACCAATGGTGCGTATGGCATATATCCAGTGCAGTCCAGCAATATTTTAATCGAAGGTGCTGTTGCCATCGGTGCATCGGATGCCGGCATTTATGTGGGTCAGTCAACCCGTATTGTCGTACGCAATTCTGTGGCTGAATATAATGTTGCAGGCATTGAGATCGAAAACTCAACCTTTGCCGATGTGTATGACAACGTCGCTACGAATAATACAGGTGGCATCCTGGTTTTTGATTTACCCAACTTACCGGTGCAAGGCGGGCGCAATACGAGGGTGTTTAATAACCGTATAGTAAATAACAATACGGCTAATTTCGCGCCAGAGGGGAACATTGTCGGCGACGTACCAGCAGGGACTGGATTGATGGTACTGGCCAATGACAACATCGAGGTATTTGGGAATCAGTTCGCCGATAACGATAGCACGCACATAATTGTAGTTAGCTACTACATCACCGAACGTCCGTTTGAAGACCCCAGTTACGACCCCTTTCCTGAGTTAATTTTTATCCATGATAATCAGTTCGGAGGAGGCGGGGAAAACCCAGACTCCGAACCTTTAATCGCGCTCCAACAAGCAACACAACGCGCAATACCTGCTGTAGTTTGGGATGGGGCAATGATTCCAGATAGGGCGCCACAACAAATTCTCTGTCTAGCCGACAACGTAAACCTCAGCTTTGTCAACTTAGATGCAGGAAATGGGTTCGCTGAACCTTCCTTCAACGCTACTAACCATGCCTGCACACTACCTCAGCTTCCAGAGGTCTCACTTGGCCTGGTGAAATGACTATTCAGGTATTCCGAACATCTCTAATCGGGGCGATATGTGCCGTTCTTATTAGTAGCTGCTCCGAATCACCCCCCCTCTATCATGCTGCGGAGAATCCGCTAAGGTTGTCTGACTGGAACCTGTTTACACGTGAAGGAACCAATTTAGTTCCAAATAACGAGAGCATGGTATTCAGACCCGCCAACCAATTGTTTTCCGACTATGCACAAAAATTACGCACTCTGTGGCTACCCGGTGGCTCCCAGGCCAACCTCGTAAATGAAGAAATCGATTACCCCGTTGGAACCATAATTAGCAAAACTTTTTATTATCCGACTGATGCAGAGGGGCGCCCATTAAAGCAATTTGACCTTGCTGATCGTCAAATTAACCTCTCTAGAAATAAAGTCATAGAAACGAGATTAATGGTTCGTAGAGAAGACTCATGGAATGCTTTCCCTTATGTATGGAACGAAGAGGGAACTGAAGCCTTCCTTCGTGTAGCTGGCAGTAGTACTCCTGTTAATCTACAGAGTGACACCGGAAGTCATGATTTTGTCTATTTTGTTCCCAATGAAAATCAATGTTCCGGTTGTCACGTTACCTCACATCCTGATGGGGAAATGCATCCACTGGGAGCGGTCGCAACAGAGTTAAATGCCCCGTTCATTTATCCCAGCAGCAACACAGAACACCAGATTGATAAGTTAGTAGCAAGGGGCTGGTTGGCCGAAAGACCCAATATTGCTTCCCCTGTGTCCTGGCAGGATGAAGCCGCTGACTTGGGAGCACGCGCCATGGCTTATCTCAACATCCAATGCGGGCATTGCCACAATCCCGAGGGCCCAGCTGATACATCTTCACTGATACTCGACGGCTCTCACGAATCCCTCATCAATATGGGAGTTTGCAAAACCCCTGTAGCCGCTGG
>Ga0066372_10000200_pt1 | contig 21114 bp, 25 predicted proteins | sample Knorr_S15_td_250_FD_77011 | JGI IMG/M metagenome (GOLD analysis project Ga0066372, IMG submission 77011) | Marine microbial communities from Southern Atlantic Ocean transect - Knorr_S15_td_250_ad_251m_LV_A | ecosystem: Environmental > Aquatic > Marine > Oceanic | place: Southern Atlantic ocean... | reverse complement strand
GGGGACGGGGAAAATTATGATGTAAAAATAATATATTCTGATGAGGGTGGTTCCCCGCTTGAGACCGCCGGAGGTGTTGTACGAGCATTACCTTTATTAGGTGAAAAGGTTTTATTCTTGCCAATGCGGATATTTTTACTAATTTTGATTATAGAGAGTTATGTTGCAACCTTGATCATGATGATGCTCACCTTGTTTTGGTGGATAACCCAGAACATAATCAACAAGGTGATTTCGTCTTGAAAAGAGGACGCATTTTAACAACCGGAACTCACAAACTAACTTATAGTGGGATAGGCTGTTATCAACCAAGGTTTTTTAAGAAATACATGCCAAATAAAAATCATTTTCCACTCGCCCCTTTATTACATCAATCCGCAAAAGATAAAACACTAAGCGGGCAATATTTTGATGGTTATTGGAATGATGTTGGAACACCCGAACGATTAGAGAAAATAAATAACCATCTTAATATAAAGTAAGTAAGTACTAACACTTCAATTTAAACAGCGAATATCAGCATTTCAATCCTTTGTTAATTTATTTGCTTTTATGTATTGCAGTGCACAATTTTATTTTTATTTTGTGATTATAAATATTTTACATTTTTATCAATATCTTGGGCAGTTATTTTAATGTAATACAACATATAGAAAATAACTAAAGAAATAGGGTATGATTGATAAATCTGGTATATGGCAGTGAATTAACTATTTTGCACTGCAACAATATAAGCAAAAAGGTTTCCTGAATGAGGTTGGACGTAAAATTGGATAAGGCTCGATATTTTTTAGGACAGGCGTTTTGCCTGATGGCGCCATTTTTTTTGTTTACATCGACAGTATTAGCAGCAAACCCAGACGAAGAGTTCTTCCCAGAGATTTTTTGCTATGCTTCTGATTCCGAGAACAAATTTGTTACTGAAAACAATAACTATAATCATCAACTTTCCGAAGATCTAAATACAATATTTGAGCGAGGCACGTTACGTGTCTTGCTTCAAAAGAAAAATGATGATTGCATTATCAGTAAAACAGAAAAATTACTAATCGAGGAATTTGCAAATACACATAATCTAAAAATTGATTGGCTTTATGTTAATAATGATTGGGAATTAGTAACAGAATTAATAACAGGGAATGGGGATGTCATTGCTGGGAAGAATCAAAGTTTAGTTTCAGGATTACATAATAAAATTAGTTTTACACATGCCTGGACAAGTGCTAGCTATAAAGTTGTTCAGCGAAGTGATACTAGTCGTATAAACCGTGTTCAAGACCTAACGGGTAGACATGTTGCTGCCTACAAAACATCTCCTATATGGAGTTATCTTGTTGAATTGTCAAAAACACAAACTGGAATGATTTTACAAGAAATACCCAAGTTTGATTCCTACAAAAAAGTCTTAGAGCGTGTAAAAACAGGACAATACGATTTAGCGGTTATTGACAGTCTTTTTATTGATCAGTACCTAACTGCAAACAATGAATTACAAACTAGCCTTAGTATCTCAGATGAAAGAAATATGGCATGGGCTGTAAGAAGTGATGCAAAAAAATTACACAAAGCACTAAATCAGTATTTGAACCAACAGTATCTTACGCACAATGTAGCGTCTATCTATATTGATGATCTACCAGCAATTAAAAGCAGAGGGTATCTTCGTGTTATAACTAATGCAAATTTAGAACATTACTATTTAAATAATGGCAACCTAAATGGTTTTGAGTACGAGTTATTAAGGGAATTTGCTGCAAATAATCAAATACGTGTAGATGTTGTGATAGCAAAATCAAAAGAAGAGATGTTTAAATTATTACAAGAAGGGAAAGGTGATGTTATCGCTGCATCATTAGCCACTAATTTCTTAGAACATAATGATTCATTTCAGTACACTAAACCGTATGATTATGCTAGCCCGGTGGTTATTGGTAGGAAAAAAGATAATTTAATAGTGGATGTACGTGATTTAGTAGGTAAAAGAATAAGCTTATCTCGTAACAATCCGTATTGGAATTATGTTTCTCAGCTTAAAGAACAAGGTTTAGATTTTGAACTTATTGATGCCGCCACAGAAGATGTTACTACGATTATGTCGCAGGTTGCTTTTGGTATATATGACCTAACCATTACAGGTAGCCATCAGATAAGGTTTAGCCATATGAAAGAAATGGGGTTAGATACCAAATTTGTTTTGTTCGAACCGTTGGCTCACCGTTGGGCCGTGAGAACTGATAGCAATCAACTACATAATGCACTTAATGAATTTATTGAACGCGAATACAGGGGCATGAAATATAATTTATTACATGCAAGATATTTTGAACAATCAGAAAAACAAGATTCTTTGGAAAACCGGCTAGTAAAAATTGATTCATTATCTCCGTATGATGATGTAACAAAATATTATTCAACAAAATACGGTTTTGATTGGCGGTTGATTACAGCATTGATGTTTCAAGAAAGCCGGTTTAATCCAAATGCAAATTCCTATGCAGGAGCGAAAGGTGTTATGCAGTTGACAAGAACAACAGCAGAATTAATGGGCTTGAGCGACGTAAAAAATGTTGAAAAAAGCATTGATGCCGGCGTACGTTATTTAAGTCATTTAAGGGACAAATTTGATAATTCAATTCTTTTACACGATCGTATGTGGTTCGCAGTCGCGTCTTATAATTCTGGGTATACAAGATTAAAGCGAGCTAGGTTGCTGGCGGAAAAAATGGGGCTTGATAAGAATAAATGGTTTCAAAATGTTGAATTGGCAATGCTTTCAATGGCTAAGCCGTATAAAAAAAATGGGAAAAAAGTGCGTAATTGTCGTTGTGGTCAAACTGTCGTATACGTACGCGAAATTAGGACACGTTATTTTAACTATATACGTTTAACAGAAACACAGCAGTTAGTAATGCGGCCTTATACTAATAATAGTAGTAGACATCGGGTTAACTAGTTTATGTGGTATTAATTATTCTGGTAAATTGTTGGGTCAGACACGTTAGCGTTAGCAAATCCATCTTTTCTAAATCTACAGGAGTCACATACACCACAAGCTTGACCCTCATCATCAGCTTGATAACAAGAAACCGTTAATGATAAGTCTGTGTTAAGCGATAATCCTTTTTTAATAATTTCAGCTTTATTTAATTTTATTAAGGGAGTATGTATATTAAATTTAACTCCTTCAATTCCAGCCTTTGTTGCTAAGGATGCAAGTTTTTCGTAAGCCTTAATATATTCTGGTCGACAATCAGGGTACCCAGAGTAGTCAACTATATTTACACCAATAAAAATATCACAGGCATTAAGCACTTCTGCCCAAGCTATTGCGTATGATAAAAAAAGAGTATTACGTGCAGGAACATAGGTAATTGGTATACCATCAGAAGGAGAATCAGGCACTGCAATTTTATTATCAGTTAAGGCAGAGCCACCTATTTGTGTTAAATCAATATTAATAATTTTGTGTTCAGTAACACCTATAATGTAAGCAACATTCTTTGCCGCATTTAATTCAGAAATGTGTCGTTGTTTATAGTCAAAACTTAATCCATAACAATCAAACCCGAGATCTTTAGCAATAGCAAGTGTTACGGTAGAATCTAATCCGCCAGAAATAAGAATAATTGCCTTATCAGAATTTTCCACGTAATTTTAAAAAATAATTTTTTAGAGGTTGGGTAAATTTTTATCTATTTACCGCGTTGATTACCCCATAGGTATTTGTGCAATTGTAGTTGCATGCGAACATTTAATTTATCTTCAAGTATCCAGTTTGCCAGATCTGAAGGGTTTAATGATTTATATACAGGAGAGAAAATGATTTCGCAAATTTCAGTCATTTCTTTTTCAATTATTTTCTGTTTTGCCCAAAAATAATCAGATTGATCACAAATAACAAATTTAATTTCATCATTTTTAGTTAAATATTTAAGATTCTCAAAATTATTTTTATCATCCTCCTTTGAGCCAGGAGTCTTTATATCGATTATTTTTTTAACTCTTTTATCGACATTAGATACAGTAATTGCCCCGCTTGTTTCTAACGAAACATAATAACCATGATTACAAAGCTTTGTTAAAAATAAAGCACACGCTTTTTGGGCCAAAGGTTCTCCGCCGGTTACAGTGATATATTTAGCAGAATATTGCTTTATGTCATTTAAAATAGAATCTATATTCTTTCTTTCTCCTTCAGTGAATGCATATTCAGTATCGCAATATTGACAACGTAGCGGACATCCAGTTAATCGAATGAAAATTGTCGGCAAACCTATCCTTGAAGATTCACCTTGTATAGAGTAGAAAATTTCATTAACAACTAACGCAATTTCTTTTTTTTGTGTTAATGAAGAGAGATTAAAGCCGATACTCATCTAATTATTTAGGGTTTTATTTACCTTATTTTTCTTAAGCGTTCATCTGCAAGTTTTGATGCGGTAGTATCAGGATATTGGCGGATTACTTCCTTTAATGTCTTTTTTGCCTCTGTGATATTTCCTAGTTCAGCATAACTATATCCTATTTTTAATAACGCATGAGACGTTTTTTGGCTATTTGGAAAAGTGTTTAATAGTGCTTGGTATTCATTGATAGCAATTTCATAATTTTGCATTACATAATTTGCCTCGCCAATCCAATATTGAGCATTATTGGATAAAGCATTATTCGGGTAATCTTTTAAAAAATTTTTAAATGCTAAAAGAGCTTGATCATATTGAGATTCTTTTAGTAATTTAAATGCACTACGATAAATTTTTTCGACTTCTTGCGGATCTACAAATTTTTCTTCACTAAAAGTTTCATTTTTTTGTCCAATATCGCTAGTTGTTTCAATAACAAGTGTCTCTTCACTTGTTATATTATTTTCATTTGTCGACTCTTCATTAGTGGTATTCGTATCTAATACCTGTAAGTTACCTGGAAGATTTTCATTAGTTTCAGTGGTTCTGAATCTCTCTAATCTTTTGTCTAGGTCTGTATAGAGGTCACGTTGTTTTTGTTTTAGTTGGTCTATTGTGTGTGTTTGTACTTCAATTTCACCACGTAGCGTATTGATTTCTGCTTTTAGTGACTCCAAAGAATCAAGCATTTCTAGTAGCGTACTGTTATCGAGTTGTTTCTCAATTTTTTCTAGCCTTTCACTAATGTTACTTGTTTCAGGCTCATATACAGGAGTTAAATTTTCACTGGTACTTTTTTCATCGGCTAGAGCTACACCAAAAAAAATAAAACCAATCGAACAAATAAAGATTCGCATCCGCATAGTCTATAAAGATTTTTTAATTAATATAGAATCTCAACACGCCTATTTTGTTGCCAAGAAGCATCACCATGTCCATCACTTGCAGGCCGTTCTTCGCCATAACTAACTAATCTTATTTGGCTCGAATTGGCGCCAAGTAATAGCATTTGTTGTTTAACAGTTCTTGCGCGTCGTTCTCCTAAAGCTAAGTTATATTCACGAGAGCCACGTTCATCAGCGTGTCCTTCTAAAGTAATAGATGTATTTGGATTTTGTTGTAGATAGAGCGAATGTGCTTCAATCGCAGATCTATAATCTGATCTGATTTCACTACTATCATAATCGAAATAAATTATACGAACTGATAGTGGGCTTTGCGGGTCATCTAATTGACTAAATGCAGAACTAGACTCATCCTCAGCACCATATGTTTGTGCCCCATCTTCATTTGAGGCGGTAGTAGAATCAGCGTTTAGGTCAGTAACTTCAACAGGCTCTTCTTCTTTTACTTGGTCTTTGCTGCAACCAAGTAGAAGTATAGTTAAACCAATTACAAAGAATAAACGAGTGGGCATATCTTTCTCCTTATCAGCATTTAGCAGGCTGTTACATATAGCATAACATTCATACACAAGCGCATAGAAGCTTTTTAAAGAGTTATTTTAAAAATGGCCCCCAAGAAGGCTCTCGCACATCTCCTTGATGTAAGCCAAGCCGTTGTTTAATACGACCGTCAACAGATATAGCTGCTAATTGACCCCCGCGTCTCCCGGTAGTCGCATAAATAACCATGCTTCCGTTTGGGGCATAGCTTGGTGATTCATCAAGGGGGCCATCCGTTAACACAGTGATGTATCCATTATTTAGGTTAAGCACTGCGATATGGTATGTGTTACCGGTGGAGTGCACCAAAGTAATAGATTTTCCATCAGGAGCGTATCTAGGGCGTGTATTATAGATGCCTTCAAAACTTAATCTCTTAGGTTTTCCGCTTTTTATAGAAACTTCATAGATTTGTGGGCTGCCACTACGGTCAGATGTAAAAGCTAATTTTTGACCATCAGGAGACCATGTTGGTTCTGTATCAATCCCATCGTGTTTAGTAATGCGTTTTAGTGATTTTGTAGTTAAATTCATAATATAGATTTCAGTATTTCCATCTTTTGATAAGGTTAAAGCCAGATGAGAACCATCAGGTGACCAGTTTGGAGAACTATTAATACCTTCAAATTTAGAAACTCTAGTTCGATTTCCAGTTAAAATATCTTGAATAAAAACCGAAGAGTTTTTCCCTTCAAAAGAGACGTATGCAATTTTTCCTCCATCATATGACCACGATGGCGAAAGTAGTGGTTCAGGAGATTCAACTAGTATTTTTGCATTGTGACCATCAGCATCTGCTATATGAAGAGCATGTATTTTTTTCGTATTGTCTTTTTTGACGGTTATGTAAGCAACACGAGTGTTAAATGCTCCCTCAATTCCAGTTAATTTCTCAAAAACAATGTCACTAATTTGGTGCGCTACTCTACGCAAAAGATTTGGTTTTGTTGGTATACGAAAACCAGCTATTTGTTTTTTACGGTATATATCAATTAGCCGGAAACTTACGTTATAGTTACCAGATTCTGTAAGAACAAGATTTCCAATGACAATATTTTCCATCCCAAGTTTTCGCCAATCGCCAAAGCTTATCGCATCGAATTCTGTTGGACTTTGCGGCAGATCCTGCACATCCATAACATTAAATCGCCCGCTACGTGTAAGATTTGCTGTAATTATCTGCGACATATCTATTGGCGCAACACCACTTGCTTGTGACCAACCAAAGATCGCAATGGCAATGGGAATAGGTTCTTCTATACCTTGAGTTATTTTTATGTCAAGTACGGCATATGATTTAAATGGCAACAATAAAAAGCAAATTAAAAATAATCTAATAAAATTTTTCATAATTTCTATTATATCCCTATGGATCAAAAGTTATTCGTATTGTACGCATTTTATTAAATAATCTAATTTCACTGGGTACAGGAAGTGGTGAAGCTTTGTAAACAGCTTGTTCTGCTCTTTGATCAAATAATTTATCCCCACTTGATTTGACGATATTTGATTCTATCACTTTTCCACCCTCACTCATTCTGATAAGAATTTTACAAGATAATCCATCGTCTATGTTAGTTTCGTTAAATTTACTTTCAATCGCATTTATAATTAAACTGGTAAATTTGGATATTTCAGATTGGTCATATTGTAATTGTTCAGCTTCAAGTTCTTCTTGTAGAGCTTTCTCTTTTAATTTTTTTTCTTCTTCCTTACGTTTACGTTCTGCTTCTTGAGCTTTCTTTTTTTCTTCTTCCTTACGTTTACGTTCTGCTTCTTTCTTTCTTTTTTCTTTCTCTAGCTTTTGTTTTTTTTCTAATTCTTTTCTTTCCTTCTCTAACTTCTTAAGCTTTTTTTCTTCTTCTTTCCTTTTTTTCTTCTCTGCTTCCTTTTTCTTTTTTAGTTTTTTTAGTTTTTTCTCCTCGGCTATTCTTTTCTTTTTGGTATCTTCAGCTTTTTTTTCCAGTTTTTTTTGTCGCTTTTTCTCATCTACTTTTTTTGCTTCTTCTATATCTTTTAATCGTTTTAGTTCTAATTCAACCTGCTTTTTATCAACTGATATAGCTTTAACAATATTTGTAACGGGTTTGTACACTGGTACGGGTTTGGTTGAAAATTTGAAGCTAAATACTAATATTCCTCCTAATACAATATGCAGAGCAATAGATAAAAATAAAGATCTTGAGGTTTGCAACCAATTTGTATGCATATTTTTTATTTTTCAGGAGGGTCAGTAATCATACCAACCGAGGGAACACCCGCACGTTGCAATAGCGTCATCAACTGGATTACTTGCCCATAGGGTACGTTTTTATCTCCACCAACAAGCACGGGGATTCCCGGTTGATACTTTAACAAAGCACTAACACGATTAACTAAAGTATCTGGCGAAACAGGCGCATCTTGATTTTCCCCATAATTAATGAAGAAATTTCCATTTTTATCAACATTAACAATTACTGGTTCTTTTTCATTCGGAGGCAGTGGGGCGGAAGGAGCTTGCGGTAGATCAACTTTAACTCCTTGGCTTAATAATGGCGTAGTTATCATAAATATTATTAATAACACCAGCATTACATCAATGTAGGGGACTACATTAATTTCAGACATTGGTCGTTTACGTATACGTTGTCTCATAATTAATTACTAACTATGAGCATGTCGATGCAAAATTGATGAAAATTCTTCCAAAAAATTATCATAACGATTGATTAAACGTTCAACATCATTTGAATATCTATTGTAGGCAATAACCGCAGGTATGGCGGCGAATAAACCCATAGCGGTGGCCACTAAAGCCTCACTTATCCCAGGAGCTACCATTGATATGGTCGCCTGTTGCACAGTACCTAATGCCTGAAAACTATTCATGATTCCCCAAACCGTACCAAATAAACCAATATATGGACTTGTTGAACCGACAGTAGCTAAAAATGAAAGGTTCGTCTCTAGGTGGTCTACTTCTTTATTCATTGCGATACGCATGGATCTCTGTGCTCCATCTAGTATTGCCTCTGGATCAATACTTTCTTGTTTTTGAAGCCTTGAAAATTCTTTATAACCGGCTTCAAAAATTTTCTCCATACCGCTTGATTCATAACGGCCTGCCGTAATTCTATTAAATAGCGGACTCAAATCTTCCGATGACCAAAATCTTTCTTCGAATACATCTGCATCATTTTTAGAATGTTTAAGCAACAATCGTTTATTAAAGATCATAGTCCAAGAAATTACAGATGCTAATACAAGTATTAACATTACAAGTTGTACTACGAGGCTCGCGTTTAAAATTAAATCAATAAAAGAGTAGTCAGTTATCATTAGTTAACTCCATGAGTAATTCTTCAGGCATTGATGATGCTTTTAATGTATTTGCATTTATACAAGCAATTTTAACATCTGCTTGACTCAGTAATTCGTTATTTTCATTCTTAATATTTTGTTGAAATATAAGACTTGCTTTACGACTTTCCACTAATTTTGATGTGATGGTTAATAAGTCGTCAAGATAGCCAGATTTAATATAATCAATTGTTAAATTTCTCACAGCAAATAATAATTTGTATTTTTCTACTAGCATTTTATGGTCAAAACCTATTTTTCTTAACCATTCTGTGCGTGCACGCTCCATAAATCTTAAATAGTTTGCATAAAATATAACTCCACCAGCATCAGTATCTTCATAATAAACACGTATTTCCCATATAAATTCTTTTGGCATTTTACTTTTTATTATTCATTTCTTTTCGTTAAATAAGTCATCAGTTCCAGAAGAATTTTTCGGGACATCTAAACCAAAATGTAGCCACGCATTACGCGTTGCAATTCTCCCCCTTGGCGTACGCATCATAAAACCCTGTTGAATTAAATAAGGTTCCAACACATCCTCAATAGTGTCACGTTCCTCTCCTATTGCAGCTGCTAAACTATCAACACCAACTGGACCCCCGTCAAATTTTTGTAAAATTGCTAGAAGTAATTTACGGTCCATCATATCAAAGCCATATGCATCAACATTCAACATATCTAATGCTTCAGATGATATCTCTCCTGAAATTTTTCCATTTGCTTTCATCTGTGCAAAATCACGAACACGCCTTAGTAAACGATTAGCGATACGCGGCGTTCCACGAGAACGTGCTGCTATTTCATTAGCCCCATTAGCCTCAATTTCAACACCAAGAATTTTTGATGAACGATTAACAATTTGTGTTAGTTCATTTGGAGAATAAAATTCAAGTCTTTGAACAATCCCAAAACGATCACGTAACGGTGATGTTAACAGACCGGCACGTGTAGTGGCTCCTACCAGAGTGAACGCAGGTACATCAAGTTTAATTGCACGTGCTGCGGGGCCTTCACCAATCATAATGTCAATTTGATAGTCCTCCATTGCTGGATACAATACTTCTTCAACAACGGGGCTAAGACGATGTATCTCATCAACAAAAAGAACATCATTAGGCTCAAGGTTAGTTAATAAGGCTGCTAGGTCGCCAGGACGCTCAAGGACCGGTCCCGAAGTTTGCCTCATATTTACATTCATTTCATTTGCAATAATGTGTGCAAGAGTAGTCTTCCCCAAGCCGGGCGGGCCAAAAATAAGAACATGATCCAAGGGTTCAGCTCGTTGTTTGGCCGCCCCAATAAAAATTTCCATCTGCTCATGAACGGATTTTTGACCCATATAATCTTTTAGATTTTTAGGGCGCAACGTATTCTCAGCTGCTACATCATCCTGATTGCTTTGTGGGGAGACTGTTGTTTCGGGTTCGGCCATATTAGATACCTATTTTCTCTGTATATGCCAGAATAAACCAGTGTTAGGGTTAGATTTTCATTTAAATCTAAAAAAATGACAATGATATGTTGTTAAAATGGCAAAATAGTGATGTTTTTTTGATTTTGTCATAAAAATTATTATTTTTTTACTGAATGTTTTAGTGCTTCTCGTATTAATTCTTCGCTAGTCATGCCGTCATTCGTAATAGCAAGCACGTATTTACTTGCTTCTGATGGTTTATAACCAAGAGAAACCAATGCGCTTACTGCCTCATCAGACGGGTTACTATAACTATCAGCATTATTATTTGTTTGCATTATTGTTGATTTAGGTAAACTGTCGAGACGGTCTCGCATTTCAATAATTAATCTTTCTGCTGTCTTTTTCCCAACTCCCGGCAATTTTGTCAATCTTTCTGCATCATTATTATGTATACATTGTGAAAACTCATCTGTTTCTATTCCAGACAAAATAGTAAGAGCCATTTTTGCACCAACACCATTTACTTTTATTAAATTTCGAAATAAAAGTCGCTCATCTTCTGTTGCGAAACCAAAAAGCAAATGCGCATCATCACGAATTACAAGATGAGTATATATTTCAATCTCATTCCCAATTTCTGGTAATACATAAAAAGTTGTCATCGGTGCTTCTATTTCATAACCAATACCTTTAACGTCAAGCATAAGGAGAGGGGGTTGTTTTTTTAGAAGTGTTCCACGCAAGAAACCAATCATTGTAATCTTCCATATCGTATTCCACTAACACCTTGCATACGTAATAAGCTTTCACGTGAGTTCGCGTGGCATAGAGCTATAGCTAACGCATCAGCGGCATCTGTTAACGGGTTCTTTTCCAAACATAATAGAATTTTTATCATGTGTTGCACTTGTTCTTTAGTGGCATGCCCCTTTCCGACACATGCTTGTTTAACTTGATTTGCACTGTATTCAAATAAAGGAATATCATTCATTGCGCAAGCAGTTATGGCAGCACCTCTTGCTTGACCAAGTTTTAAAGCAGAATCGGCATTACGATGCATAAAAACCTTTTCAATAGCAATTTCATCAGGTTCAAATTTTTTAATAATTGTTGTGATCTCAGAATTTATTATTTTTAATTTTCCGGCAAGAGTTTCCCCTTTAACTTTAATTACACCATTTTCTATATGTTTATTATGATTTCCTTTAGACTCTATAACCCCATATCCAGTACGTATTGAACCAGGGTCAATGCCTAAAATTTTTATCAACTTAATTCAGCCAAAATATCATCAGGGATTTCTGCATTTGAATAGACTTTTTGTACATCGTCAAGATCTTCCAATGCATCTAATAATTTCATCATTGTTTCCGCACCTTTTTTATCTAATTCATTCGTTGTCGAAGCACGCATTGTTACTTCTGTATTTTCTGGTTTGAAACCAGCAGCAAGGACAGCTTCTTTTACATCAACAAGATTGTCGGGATTGGTGATGATGTCTACAGAATTATCGTCGTTGGTGATGATGTCTTCAGCTCCTCCTTCCAGCGCTGATTCCATAATGGTATCTTCATCAATCTTATCTTGAAATGAAATTAAACCAATTTTTGTGAATAAATATGATACAGAACCACCTGTACCAAGATTACCCCCAAATTTTGAGAAGACATGTCGTATTTCCGCAACTGTTCGATTTTTGTTGTCTGTCATTGTATCAACAATTACCGCAACGCCACCCGGCCCATAGCCTTCGTAACGTATTTCATCGACATTACCGCTTTCATCTCCACCAGCTCCACGTTTTACTGCACGGTCGATCGTATCTTTGGTCATATTATTCGAAAGACCATTATCAATTGCGGCTCGTAATCTGGGATTGGCGCCTGGGTCACCCTCACCTAATTTCGCAGCAACGGTAATTTCTCTAATTAATTTAGTGAATAGCTTCCCGCGTTTAGCATCTTGTCGACCTTTACGATGCTGAATGTTTGCCCATTTACTATGACCTGCCATTATAATTTTTGATATTCAATATCGATGATTTTTTGTTGGAGTGTTTGAAATTATAACACTCGTCTATGAGAGCCCCAAGACAAGACTGAAGAAAGCTACTTAATGAACAAAAGAAGAATGTTCTAAAAAGTGCTTGGTTTGTAAAAATGCTTTTTTTGAAAATAACAGGCCAAGGTGTGAGCAGCGAAGTGTTATATGATCTTCGGAGCCACGAAGTCTCGTTTCTTCAATAGATACGGTGCCATCGTTTGGGTTTTTAATTATAGGAGAAAGTAATTCAGAACCTACAGGGAAATACCCAGCAACGATCCCAAGTTTTTGTTTGTTATCCCACGGCGGCAGTATACCGGTAAGCCCATTTTCTACGCTTCCACCCAGTAATTTTTTGCCCAACGACCATCTTATTAGAGTTTTAGCGACAACACTTGTTTGATTAGGCGTCCCAAGCATGACGATATTACTCAACTCTCGCGTAGGATATAAACTTAGATAGTGACGAAGAACAATACCTCCTAAACTGTGACATACAAAATGTATTTTTTTAGATTGAATTAGATCGATAAACTCAGAAAGCTTCTGCGCATTTTGAAATGGAGTATTTTTTGTACTCTTGTAACTGAACTGGTATGTATTGTAGCCACTTTTTCTGAAACGATATCTAAGTAATGACATATCTGTACCGTTCATAAATAAACCATGAATAAAAATAATAGAACTAGACATAAAATAATTCTAAGCTAGGCATCATTTGCTAGACTTGTTCTTTTATTGTTGCATGTAAATTTTAGAAGTTTTTCTATCGAACCTTTTGCTTGGTCGATAATATCTTTTTCTACAAAAATTTCATTCTCTCCTGTTTCAAGAATATGTAATAATTTTTTTAGGCTATTCATTGCCATCCATGGACAATGTGCGCAACTTATGCAAGTTGCTCCTTTACCTGCCGTTGGGGCTTCAATCAAAATTTTATTTTCTGCCACTTCTCTAATTTTGTGAAAAATGCCTTTATCTGTGGCCACAATAAATTTCTTAGCATCCATCTTACCAACGGCTTTTATTATTGCTGTTGTAGAACCAACCATGTCTGCTTGAGAAATCACAGATGATGGTGATTCAGGGTGAACTAATACCTTTGCATCAGGATGGTTTTCACGAAGCGTCTCGAGTTCTTTACCTTTAAACTCTTCATGTACGACACAAGAGCCTTGCCATATCAACATGTTTGCTCCAGATTGTTTTTGTACATAATCACCTAGATATTTATCTGGGGCCCAAATAATTTTTTTATTATTTGCATTAAGATATTTAATAACATCAACCGCGCTCCCAGAGGTTACCATCCAATCAGCTCTTGCTTTAACTGCTGCACTTGTATTGGCATAGACAACAACAACATGGTCGGGGTGTGCATCGCAAAATTTTGAAAATTCATCAACAGGGCAGCCAATATCTAGCGAACAATTAGCACCTAAATCAGGCATGAATATCTGTTTTTCCGGATTTAGGATTTTTGCAGTTTCACCCATAAATTTGACACCACACACTATTAGGTTTTTTGCTTCCGTTTCATACCCAAAGCGCGCCATTTCTAGTGAGTCAGATACACAACCTCCAGTTTCGTCTGTTAGAAGTTGTAGGTCAGAATCCGTGTAGTAGTGTGAAACGATAACCGCATCTCGCTCCACTAATTTTTTCTTAATTTTTTCTTTTAAATTAATGCGTTCAATATCATCTAGCCTTTCTACAACAACAGGAGGAATTTGTTCTTTTCTCAATGAATACGAACGATGGTGGATAATTTCTGAGTTCATAGTAGAAATATAGGCTTATTAGGTAACTTTAGACAAGTTAAGAAAGTTATATTTATTCAGATTTTGGTTTTGAAAGCTTAATTCCTAATTCACGTAACTGTTTTGAGCTTGCATTGGCAGGTGCCGAAGTAAGTAAACAGCTGGCAGTTTGAGTTTTTGGAAATGCGATTACATCACGAATAGAATCGCTACCAGTCATTAACATTACAGTACGGTCAAGACCAAAAGCAATACCACCATGTGGTGGGCAACCAAAACTTAAAGCGTCAAGAAGAAACCCAAATTTTTCTTGTGCCTCTTTTTCTTTGATGCCCAAAAGATCTAAAACAGCTTTTTGCATTTCAACATTGTGAATACGGATAGAGCCACCACCAAGCTCAATACCATTTATAACCATATCGTAGGCACGAGATATAGTACCTCCTGGGTCTTTTTTAATAGCTTCAATATTATCTGAGTTTGGCGAGGTGAATGGATGATGTAGTGATTCCCAACGTTTTTCATCTTCATTATATTCAAACATTGGGAAATCAACGATCCAAACCGGCGCCCATTTTTCTTTTAGTAAATTTAAGTCATGACCAAGTTTATTGCGAAGAGAACCTAATGCGTTATTTACAATTTTTGTTTTATCAGCACCGAAGAATACTAAATCGTCATTTTTAGTTTTTGTTCGTTCGATAATATTTTTTATTACATCATCGGGAAGGAATTTTAAAATTGGAGACTGCAATCCATCACGACCCGATGCAATATCATTTACCTTTATGTAAGCAAGACCTTTGGCGCCAAATTGACTAACATAAGCCGTATAGTCATCAATTTCCTTACGTGTCAGAGAACTTCCGCCAGGTAAATTTAATGCAGCAACCCGACTATCTTTCGTATTCGCAGGTTCTGAGAAGACCTTAAAATCAACCTCTTTCATTAAGTCGCCAACATCAACCAATTTAAGAGGATTTCTGATATCTGGTCGATCACTACCATAACGATCCATTGACTCTTTGTAACTAAGGCGTGGGAAAGGTGAGGGGAGTTTAATATCTAAAATATTTTTAAATAGTATGCTAATCATTTCTTCCATCATATTTGTAATATCATCTTCATTTAGAAACGATGTTTCTATATCAAGCTGAGTAAATTCAGGTTGTCGATCAGCGCGTAAATCTTCATCACGAAAGCAACGAACGATTTGATAATAACGATCCATCCCAGCAATCATTAACAATTGTTTAAATAACTGTGGTGATTGAGGGAGCGCGAAAAAATTACCAGGTTGAATACGGCTTGGTACTAAATAATCACGAGCTCCTTCGGGCGTTGCTTTTGTTAACATTGGTGTTTCAATATCTAGAAAACCTTTATGATCAAGAAATGTTCTTAGTTCTTTAACTATTTTAGATCTTAGTTGAAGATTTTTCTGCATTGGAGGGCGGCGTAAATCAATATATCGATAGCGAAGTTTTATATCATCGTGTACATGTTCATCATCCATTTGGATGGGGGGTGTTTTTGATTTATTTAGGATCTCAATGGTGTAGCCTAAGATTTCAATTTCACCCGTTGGTAAATCAGAATTTATTGTCCCTTCAGGACGACTACGTACTTTGCCGGCTATTTTTATGACGAATTCATTCCTAACAGAATCCGCGATTGCAAAAGGTTCCGGTCGATCTGGGTCAAACACAATTTGAGCCAATCCTTCGCGATCGCGAAGATCGAGGAAAATAACACCACCATGATCACGACGACGATGTACCCAGCCACATAGCTCGATTTCTTGATCAATATGACCGCTATTTAATTCACCGCAATAATGAGTACGCATTTAATTACTTCCATCTAGTATGAACAGAGGGCGAAATCTTACGAATCGACAGGTGATTGCGCAACTTTATTCCGTCTCAATTCTTTGTGGGCAGTACTATCCGAGATGATAACACCCATTGAAATAATAAATTTAAAAGCTTCTTCAATATTCATATCCAGTTCCGTTAGTTCATCACTTCGTACCATAATAATAAAACCTGAGGTTGGGTTCGGTGTAGTTGGTATAAATACAGAAACTAGACGATCATCAATAGCAGTCATCTCACCCCCTAAATTATCATTAGTTAAAAAACCAATACTCCAGAGACCTTTTCTTGGGTATTGGAGCATGACAACTTTACGAAATGATTTACCGCTAGGGTTAAAGATAGTACTCGATATTTGTTTAACACTGCTATAGATTGATCTGACTAGCGGGATTCTATTTAATACTCTTTCCCACATTTCAACAAAACGACGACCGAACAGATTAGCTGCAAGCACTCCAGTTAATAACAATATTGATATCGCAAGAATAAAACCAAAGCCAGGAATAGAAAATCCCAATAAATTAGCTGGTTGCCATTCTGGCGGCAACAGTAGGATAGTTTTATCCATTAAGTCTATTAACAACTTAACGATAACGATCGTGGCTGCAAATGGTAGCCAAACGAGAAGTCCTGCGATGATGTATTTTCTAAGTGCCGGCATATATAATGATATATTACTCAAGAACTTGATTTATTTGTGGATGTTTTTGCCGATTCTTTGTTTTTATTTGAAGAATTTTTTGAGTTTGTCTCTAATTTACTCATTTTTTCTTTTGTAGTTTTTTTTGGGCCATTTTTATTTTTTTTAGTAGTATCTTCATCTTTTTTCGGCTTTTTGGTTTTAAAATCGGTTTCATACCAACCTGTACCTTTTAGTTTAAAGGCAGCAGCCGAAACAAGTTTACGTAAGCTATCAGCATTACATTCAGGACATGTTTTTGCTGGTTTATCATTTATTTTTTGTAATGCCTCGAATTGGTGGTCACATTGACTGCATTTATATTCGTAAATTGGCACTTATTTTAAAAACTCCAAAAAATTTAATTTATGATAGTAGCACTAGAAAATATGGTGATACGCCGACAAAATCAAGAAAAATTAGCAAACTATCAGTTTATATTTACCCAAGGTCAATTCTTGGGTATTATCGCCGCCGTTACTCTACAAGCAACAGACTTTTTGAACCAGCATTTAATTTTAGTAAATTAAGAATAGGGGCCGTTAGCTCAGTCGGTAGAGCAGTGGATTTTTAATCCATTGGTCGGGCGTTCGAATCGCCCACGGCCCACCATTTTTTCTTTATTTACCTAAAATTCGACTAATTATTGGATAATACTTATCAAAAATCAGGGTTTTTATGTCACGTTTTATCTTTTTTATTTTTCTTATTTCTGTATTTTTTAGTAGTTTATCTGCTGAAACTCGGCGATTAAGATTATCAACAACTACGAGCATCGAGAATTCCGGGTTACTTGCCAAACTTCATCCACCATTTGAGAAAAAATATAATGTTAAGATTGATGTGATTGCAGTAGGTACCGGCAAAGCAATTCGTTTAGCCGAAAATGGTGATGTTGATGTAATACTTGTACATGCCCCAAAAGCGGAATTTAAGTTTATTGAGGAAGGCTATGGTATTGAGCGCTTATCAGTTATGCAGAATGATTTTATTATTGTTGGACCAAATACTGACCCTGCAAATTTAAAATACACACAAAATATAAAAGACGCCCTATTTAAATTGGCAGATACAGAAAGTTTTTTTATTTCACGCGGCGATGATTCTGGTACTCATAAAAAAGAAAAATATCTTTGGGAGATGGTAGATCTTAAACCTAATGGAGATTGGTATCTATCGGTAGGACAAGGTATGGGGCAAACATTAATTATCGCAGACAATAAACAGGCCTATACATTATCTGATAGAGGAACTTATCTTGCTTATAAGGAAAAAATAACACTTAGTATTGTTTTTGAAAATGATCATCAGCTTCAAAACCCCTATCATGTCATTATAGTTTCGCCTGAAAAACACCCACATGTTGATTATATTTTAGCAAAAAAATATGTTGAATTTATAAGAAGCGAAGAGGGACAAAGCATAATAAAATATTTTAAAATAAATGGTGAGAAATTATTCTTACCCAATTAAGATTAAATTTTAAATTATTATTTATTATTCTTTAGTTTTTATTTTTATAAAGTAAAAAAATGTAAAAATTAATATCACTGAGAAACTTAGCCATCCAAAAGTTGAGTTATATGGGCTTACCAAATAATCAAACTCAGTATTATTTGTCCGGTTAGTAAAGTAATCTGCGATTTTAATCAACATCACAACTCCAGTATGAGCACCAATGCATGCCGCAATATTTTTATGTTTGAGACGTAATAGCCCTAAGAGCACACCAAAAATAAATAGCGTTAGAAAATAATCTGCTATCGCCCATTCTTGAAAACGACGAAATGCATCTGGCATCATCTCAATGCCTGTAAACCAGCCAATATTTGTTTCTATAATTAAATCTGGATAACGCACAAAGTGAACCGCAGCATACACAAGACTTGTAAATAGAACAGCGATAAAAGCCCCCGTATTTTTATAAAGACCCGAGAAAAAAGCCCCCCGAAAAATTAACTCTTCAACTAGAGCGATCAAAAGTGCGGCGAGTAATGATTTATATAAAAAAGAGATATTAGAAAATATCCAGATACCACGATAAGGATCAAGTTCATGTATCTTCAGAAGAAACAAGATAATTTCAATAATTAACATAATAGTTAATCCAAATAAGAAGCCATTGAAAAGATTTATCGAAAATTTGTTAAATTTTCCACCAAATCCAAACGCATTAAATGAGAGTAGATTATTTATTTTCAAATAAATAAAACAGGTTATGACTCCGCTAATCAAAGTTGCATAATTTATATATCTACGAAATGTGAGATCAAAGACCGGGTCAAGAAATAATTTTAATGGATAGGCTAATATTGCTCCAATAACAAATGTCAAAATTACAAAAAAACTAAAATAAATTATAGTGCGCATTAGAATTTTTTTAGAAAAGAATAATTATTGTATTATGGTTTCCAGTGAGTCGCTGTTATCGTTAGTATCAAACCAGGCAATTTCAATTTTATCTCCGATTTTTGAATTTTTAAACATAAATGAAAGATAAGGGTTTTTGGAAACTGCACGACTCCAATCACACGAAAAAATAATATTACTATTATGTTTAACTAATATTTTTTTAATGTAGTGTTCTGGGATAAGTTTTCCTGTTTCATCACTTATTCTAAAACCAGTCTCCATTGGGTGACGTATTATCGCGCGAACAGTTGTTATGTCGTTTCTTATTTTTGTTTTTAGTCTAATCGTTGATGCCATTTTAACCACACCCATTTTCATGAACGATAATAAATTTTTTAGTCATATGAAGTTTATTATTAGAATTGATGACAACTATAATATTTGAAGGTTCGCTTACTTTAATTCTTGTTGAAACAAAAGGGATAGAATTTTGTAATAAATTGAAATTAGCTATTAAGGGATTTGGATTTTTATCTGCAAAAATTGTAATTGTCTTTACATTTTTTAAGCTGGTTTCAACTTTTATTGGAACAACAGCGCCATTTTCAACCTCATCATAAACTCCTATCTCGATTTTGTCTGACTCATGAACATTTTTATCCGGGAAATAGGCGTTAATTGCAGTATTAAAATTTTTTGCAGAAAAAGCCGCTTGATTCCATTCTGCTAATGCCTTGATTGGCATTAGAAATCCGGTTGCGAATGTCGCAATACTTGAAGTTAAAATTTTAAGAAATTTTCTGCGTAACATTGAATATATACTTTTATATTTTGATGTCTTCCTCTAATTCGAGTTCGTACTCAAGTTCTGTCAGACGAGCAGTAACACGTTGTTCTTGATAGTAATCCATTTTGTATCTTTGTTTTATAAATTTAAGTTTTTCAACTGCAAGTTTAGTTTCTCCTGCTAAATAATAATATTCAGCATGAAGTATAGCAGTTTCAATTTCATTGCCGAGCGCACTTTCGGCTTGGCCGAGTAACGCATATGAATTTAAATCATGTGAGTGATGACGCTCATAATTTTTCATAATATCACGTGTTTCTTTTGCTCTACCAACATCCATCAAGGCGCGCCCATAAGCCATCACTACTGGTTTATAATCTGGGAACAGTTCGTAGGCTTTTTTATAGATATGAAAAGCATCATCATATTTTGATTGTTCGGTTTCAAGTTTGGCTGCTAATAATAAGTAGGCAACATCATTGCTATTATTTTTTAATAGATGTTTAATTTGTTGATTTGCGTGCGCAAATGCCCTATCTGCAAGATAGGCATAAGCTAGCCCGTATCTTATAGGTAATTTTTCTTCCAAACTTCCCTCATTATTTTCAAGTCGGTCGCGTAAAAATAAAATAGCTTCTTTTGGCATTTTAAGAGACTTAACTAGTAACTTATATCGTACAAGCTCATAGGTATGGGAATTTTTAAAACTTTTTTTAGAAAAAGATTCTGCTCTCGCACGGGAATCCGCAATACGTGATGTAGTTAGAGGATGAGTGCGAAAAAAATCAGGCGCATTACTTTGTGAAAATTTTGATAATTTTTGTAATCTTTCAAAAAACGAAGGCATACCACGAGGGTCATAACCTGATTTTGCCAACAGACTAATACCAATTCTATCAGCTTCTTCTTCATTCTCACGAGTGAAGTTTATTTGGTTTTGTACATTAAAACCGGCAATACCAGTAATTGCAGCCTGACCCGCAGCTGGGTCTTGTGTCGC
>Ga0066372_10000199_pt1 | contig 21162 bp, 22 predicted proteins | sample Knorr_S15_td_250_FD_77011 | JGI IMG/M metagenome (GOLD analysis project Ga0066372, IMG submission 77011) | Marine microbial communities from Southern Atlantic Ocean transect - Knorr_S15_td_250_ad_251m_LV_A | ecosystem: Environmental > Aquatic > Marine > Oceanic | place: Southern Atlantic ocean... | reverse complement strand
TTATAAAATCAACTACATGATTCATTCGTAGAGCAAATGTGTTTTTACTTGATATTATTTTTGGAATGTCATCCATTTGATTCATAAAAATTTCTATAGTATATGAAATACTCGTTATCCATCATAAGCATAGTTTATCTAATTGAAGTTTTTGCTAACATTATATCAAAATGGGAAATACTAATCAAAAATTATCAGGAGAATTTAACGGGAAAAATATTCTGATTACAGGGGGTACAGGCTCTATTGGTATGGGTCTTGTTAAGCAATTAGCGAAACACAAACCAAAAGAGATTCGAATTCTTTCAAATGATGAAAATTCGATTGTTGAATCTATAGAAAATCTGGGTAAGAATTCTATTTACAAATTTATGGTAGGTGATGTACGTGATAAGGACAGACTAAATTTAGCCATAAGGGATGTTGATATAGTTTATCATGCTGCAGCTATGAAGCATATTGATATTTGTGAAAACAATCCTTTTGATGCAGTTAAAACTAATGTTGTTGGAACAAGTAATATTCTAGAAGCTTCAATTATTCAAGGAGTTAAAAAATTTGTATTCATTAGTACAGATAAGGCAACAAATCCTACAAGCACGTTAGGTGGAAGCAAACTATTAGCGGAAAGACTTACTTTAGACGCAAGCACCTACGTAAAAAATGGTAAGACAAAATTTGCGATAGTTAGATTTGGTAATGTTATTGGTTCACGTGGTTCAGTATTCCAAATATTTCAGAATCAAATTAAAATGAAAAAACCTCTTACTGTTACGGATAAAAGAATGACTCGTTTCATCATGTCGATTTCTGAAGCTTCTTCTATGATACTTGAAGTAACAAAAATTATGAAAGACGGTGAGACATTTATACTTAAAATGCCTTCTGTTAGAATAGAAGATTTAGCTAATGGAATGTTACATGTTTATGGATCAAGATTCCCAATATACAGAAATACTTCTTCAGTAAAAATATCGAAATCAAGAGAAAGAGAAAGATTTCATGAATTTTTGATTACCAAAGAAGAGTTACCTTTCTGCCATGGTATCAATAGTATGTATAAAATATCTAAAACTGATAACAGAAAAAATCTTTCTATGAAGGAGTTTAGTTCAGAAACCGCTCCAAGAATATCACGATCCAAATTATATAAAATAATTAACGAACTTATTGATGAGTATATTTCATATTAAAAAAATTGAATTTGGCAAATAATAAAAGAAAAACTACCAAATGGAAAATCCCACTGTATAAAGTTTTTACAGATGAAAAAGATATTAAACAAATATCAAATGTCCTAAAACGCGGAATGGATTGGGCCATTGGTCCCGAAATTGAAAAGTTAGAGTCATCTCTTGCACAATATATTGGAAGAAAGTATTGTGTTACATTCAACTCTGGAACTTCAGCTGGTCATGCAGCATTAATTGCTTTAGGAATAAGTGATAAATCAGAAGTAATTGTTCCATCATTTACTTTTATATCAACCGCAAATTGGCCGCTTATGGTTCGTGCTTCACCAAAGTTTGCAGACATAGAAACGCAAACCTATGGGATGGATCCTAAGGATTTAGAGTCTAAAATTTCTAAAAAAACTAAAGCTGTTATTCCTGTACATTATGGCGGTTTGCCATGTAAAATCAATGAAATTAAAGAAATTTCAAATCGCAATAAATTTTATCTAATTGAAGATGCTGCTGAATCATTTGGCGCTAGCCTAAATGGTAGAAAAACTGGTTCTTTTGGTGATATTTCGATTTTTAGTTTTGCTGGGAATAAGATTTTAACAACTGGTGAAGGTGGAGCACTGTGTACTGATTCAAAAGAACTATATGAAAAAATAAAATTAATTCGTTCACACGGACGCCAACTTCATTCCGGATATTTCTCGTCAATGAAGGATCATGATTATTTTTCCTTGGGATATAATTGGAGAATGTCTAGTATTACAGCAGCGTTGGGATTATCGCAATTAGATAAAATTGAAAAAATAATACGCATGCGAAGAAGCAATGCTGAATACTATCGATTAAAATTAAAAAAAATTAAAGAAATAACCCTTCAGGAAGAACCACCTAATTTCAAGCATGTTTACCAATTCTATCCAATTCTATTGCATAATTCGGCAATAAGGGCAAAACTAATGAGTTTTCTCGCATCCAAAGGAATTATGACAAGAATATTCTTTAAACCTGTACATAAAACCAAATTTTTTGGTAAAATCGGATATGGTTCTTTAAGTCTACCTAATACGGAAAAGACTTCTAAGCGAATATTAGCACTGCCTATGTATCCAACTTTACGTAAAGAGCAGATCAGTTATATCACAGATACAATCAGCGAGTTTTTTGAATATAAGAATGAGTGATTAGTTAAAATTATTATTTAGAACATTAATAATAATTCAAATGAATATTTTAATTATTGCTCCTCACCCGGATGATGAAGTTTTAGGAATGGGTGGAACAATTAAAAAACTAAGTAAAAAAAATAAAATTATTTTGTGCGTAGTTTCAGAAGGTGCAACTGCACAATATAAAAACAAAAAGATGATTCAAGTTAGAAGGGATTCATGTAAAAAAACTGCAAAAATTTTAGGAATTTCACACATAATATTTTTGGATTATCCAGATATGAGATTGAATTTATCTCATTTGGATATTAATAAAAAACTGGAAGAAATAATTAAAAAATACAAGCCTGAGATTGTATATACTGCACCTAAGCATGATCTAAATTTAGATCATCGCGCGGTTTTTGATTCTACTTTAGTTGCCTGTAGACCAAAATCAGGTATTAAACAAATTTTGTGTTATGAATTACAAGGGCATACAAAAGTACCATTTGTACCTAATGTTTTTGAAAATATTGAAAAAGAATTTTCATATAAAATTAAAGGGTTTAAGAAGTATAAATCTGAGATTGAAGAATTCCCTAATCCAAAATCAATAGTTGCCATTGAAAACTTGGCTATCTTGAGAGGGATAGAATCTGGGTTCAAAAAGGCTGAAGCATTTGAGTTGATTAAAAAAATTAAAAAATAAAATTATGCAGTTGTGTTTTTTAATTTGAATTTTTTTCTGATTAATAGAACTGGTATAATAACAATCAGCAAGATAATTAATAATAAATACGAACTATCAAATACATTCTCAACATTATGTTGTTCTGGAATAGTCTCGAATGAAATTACTTTTCCATCTGAATTTAAGAAAAGTATGTGTAAAGGACTCAAGTCAGAATTAAAATAGTGTCTGTGAGGCGAACCTACTGCAATGTCAGTTATGCCATCACCATTAAGATCACCTAGTTTTGATAATGAAAAACCAAATGAATCCTCTAGTTCAAGTTTTTCTCTAAAATTACCTTCAGATGAAGAAATTTTTTGAGAAGACTTCACAGTACCGTCTGAGTTTAAGAATAGTATGTAAACTGCGCCCCTTGATGAACTTGTTTCACCAGATTCAAAGTTAATAAGTTCTCTAACATCATCATCTCCTGGTGCACCAACTGCAATATCGATAATATTATCATTATTCAAATCACCAATATTATCAATAGAATAACCAAACTTGTCGCTATCATCTAGCTCAATTTGAAAATTACCTTCAGATGAAGAAATTTTTTGAGAAGACTTCACAGTACCGTCTGAATTCAAAAAGAGTATGTAAACTGCACCGGCAGAATTTGCACCGTCATTATCACCAAAAGCACCAACTGCAATGTCAGTTATGCCATCACCATCAAGATCATTTAAATTTGTTAAATCAATTCCGAATACATTATTATCTTTTATAATTCCTTTAAAATTTCCTTTGGTATCTGAAATCTCTTGGGATGATTTCACAGTACCGTCTGAATTCAAAAAGAGTATGTGAACAGCACCTACTCTTTTCATTTCACTGCCGGGAGAATAATTCTTGTGGGCACCTACTGCAATGTCAGTTACGCCATCACCATCAAAATCATTTAATACAGTTATTGCATTACCCCAGCAATCACCACTATCAATAACTCCCTTGAAATTACCTTCAGATGAAGAAATTTTTTGAGAAGACTTCACAGTACCGTCTGAGTTTAAGAATAGTATGTAAACTGCGCCAGTATTATAGCCCCCATCATCATCATGATAAGCACCAACTACAATGTCAGTTACGCCATCACCATCAAAATCACCAAGATTTGCAACACTGCGTCCAAATGCATCGTAGGCTTCAAGTTTTTCTCTAAAATTACCTTCAGATGAAGAAATTTTTTGAGAAGACTTCACAGTACCGTCTGAATTCAAAAAGAGTATGTAAACTGCACCGGCAGAATTTGCACCATCATTATCATATGGCACACCAACTGCAATGTCAGTTACGCCATCACCATCAAGATCACCAATTAACTCAATGTCATGGCCAAAAAAATCATCAGGTTTAATGTTAGAAAAAGTAAAGTCACTGGAAGCAAAAACATTCGAAGTAACTAAAAAAATCAGTACAAATGATAAAAGAAAAGTATTTTTCATCAATTTTTAGATGTTATGAAAGTTATAACAGTTGTGTATGTTTTCTAACAGTAGAATAATGTTTAAAATACTAATTCGTAGAAAATAGAATATGAATCCAAATATCCTTTTTATTTTAATAGACGGTGCTAGGGCGGATCAAATTTTCAATTCTAAAAAGAAATCTAAAATGCCAAACATTGATTCATTGATTAAGAAAGGGATTTCATTTACTAATTGTTTTTCGTCAGTTGATGGAACAACAATATCATTGAATTGTATTTTTAATTCTATTTATCCAACAAAAATTGGATTAAGGGCAAAAAAATTAATTTTAAAAAAAAATAATTTTTTAAATCAGCTCAAAGAAAACGGATATCATATTTTCGGGTATATTCCAGAAGTTTCATCTTTCGATTATATGATGGAATTATTTGAAAATTCAAATAATACTTTCTATGCGGGACCACCAGCAAAACACATTTCTGAAACTAAAAAGGAAATTTTAAAAATATTAGATTCTGTTAAGTTGAAAAAACCATGGTTTTATTTTATTCACCTTTTAGATACCTCTGCATTACGGCGTGAATCTTCACCTTTTGGAATTCCAGAATTTCTTGACGAGAAGTTTGGAGATACACCATATGATAAAATGATGTCATCAATAGATTATGGAATAGGAAAAATTTTAGAGAAAATTGAACTTGAAAAAACAATTATTGTGATAACATCAGATCATGGTTCATTAATACCGTTTGAAAATATAGGCTTTACAGATTTTGAACCTAGTTTTAAAAGAGAATTAAATATTGGAAAAAAATTGATGCCCGAATCAACTCATAAAGCAGGTGGAAAGATTTTTTCAAAAGTGCGAAATTTAGTTCGAGAATCCAGATTAAAAAAAGCTGCAAAAGGATTAACATCGTATGAGCAACGTTCACGATTGCCTTACTTTAAGCAATCATTATATGATGAAAGTATTCGTGTTCCTTTGATTATTTCCGGTTCAAAAATTTTACCAAAAAAAATTTCATTTCTGATGAGTAATATGGATATTTTTCCTACAATCTTTGATATACTAGGACTTAAAATGAATAAAGAAAACATCGATGGTCGTAGTTTAAGACCAATTTTAGATAATCAGGAACTAAAAGAAAAGCCCATTTTCTTACATACCATGCCACACGAAAAAATAGAAGAGGATGATGCAGTAGGAATAAGAACAGCAAAATACAAATTTTTAAGATCAGCAAACGATCCTAAAAAAAATCGTTATTTATACGATATAGAGTTAGATCAATTTGAAAATATTAACATTATAGAAAATAATTCAGATGTAGTAAAAAAATTAGAGACTGTATTAGAAGACATCAAATCATCATCAATAGAAGAAACTGGAGATATTTCTGAAGAGGAAACAAAGAAAATTGAGGCAGAATTAAAAAAATTAGGCTATATGTAGTAACTGCCGTTTTAATTATCTGATTTATCCTTTATCCAAGTTCTTAACATCAATCTTTTCTTTTCAATATCTTCAAAATCTTCAAAATATGTTCTTCCATGTAAAATTCTATTATTATTGAAAAAAACCATATCCTTTTGCTTTAAATCATAACTTATAGCTAAGTTTTCATCATGAATTATTTTATCAAAAATATCAAGCGCTTCATTTTGTTCTTTTGATAATGGTACATTTTGTATCTTATGGCCATCATTAATGTAATTCCTCAAGTATCTGCATTTAAGATGATTATCATCATATGTAAAAATTGGTTCTAACACAGTTGGTGATTCACCTGGTTCGTATTCTCCTCGTTTATCAAAATGGTATTGCTGGTATAACATTTCTAAGAAATGTTTGTGGTCTTTTAACATTTCATTATGAATACTATATACATTAACAAATTTGCTTTGTCCGCCTTTTTTTGCTGGGTTTACACAACATAATCCTATGAAATCAGGAACTTTTTTCCATTGCGGACTATCTGTATGAAATGAACCTCCTTCCTTTGTTTGATGATATCTACCACCAGTTTGCATAGATTTTCCCACATCATATATTTTTACAAATTTTTCATTTTTGTTATTTTGTATGTATAAAGTACCTAATATTTTACAGATTTTTTTGTAAATTTCTATTGATTCTTCTTTAGAAAAATCTGTAAAACATTTACCATCTATTACAAATAATCCTATGCCTTCTATTAAGAATTTTTTTTTAAAATCTGTGATCTCTTTTTGAAGTATTGGAAATGAATCTTCTGAATTATTTAAAAAATTGTGACGAATTTTTAATTCATTTATTGCGTTGTTAGAAATTTTTACAAGAAAATCCCCTAAATTACTAGATATAGATTTATCCCAAACAAAATTTTTATCTCTTATAGTTCCTTGTAACATGTTTCTCACTTAATAGAATCCATAAAGTTTTACTTATATTTTATTTATAATTCTTAAACTTAAGAATTAAGATAATGAGAAAAAAGAGTCATATACTAATTTGTATTGATGGGATGATTAGATTGGGCAAAACTCACTAATCATGATGAAAATTTAACTGTTAATTAGGCATTTTCTATCAATTATTATTGGATTTACTTGGTACTCGATGTTAATTGTAAAATATTGTCTTTTTTAGTTAAACTTAGTTATAATTCACAAAAATAATATACACTATTCTTAAATAAATAAACTCTTGAAAAAAAATCTAATTTTAATTTGTATTGATGGTGGTAGAGTAGATAGGGCAAAAAATTCATCTATAATACAAAATTTCAGGAAGGAAAATTCTATTTTCTTTTCACAATCAATAACTTATGCACCATATACTAATTCAGCATTACACGCTTTGGTTAGTGGTGCGTATGGAAATAGGACTGGATGTTATAGCTATTGGCATTCCCATAAATTTAATCATAATAAATTTAAAACAATTATAGATTATTTACATGATAATAATTACTACACATGTGCTGATGTACCTTCTGATTTAATCATGCCTAGAAGAAATTATGATGAATATTATGTATCTGATGAAAGTAACATTGATCTTAGAACTCATCATTCCAAGTTATTATATAAAATGAAAAAATTGTTTGATTCCAAACAAAATTTTTTCTTACATTTACATTATAGTGGAATTCATGAGGGTATACGTGATTCTGTTTTAAAATCATTTACTAATTATAGTAATGAATTTTTTGAAAATAGGAAACAAAATGAAGAAAGATATGATGCATTATTTCTAGATGCTGAAAAATATATTGAGCATATACATGATAAATTAGACGAACTAAATTTATGGGAAAATTCTATAATCATAATTTTTTCAGATCATGGAATGAGTTTAGGAGAAAAATTTGGTGAACGTGCATATGGAGCACTTTGTTACGAATCCACAATTAACACATTTTATTCTTATTTTTCTTCAGATTTAAAACACAAAGAGATAACTTCACAGGTAAGAAGTGTAGATTTTATGCCTACAATTCTTGAACATCTAGGAATTAAATTAGATAAGAATTTTGAACGATTAGATGGAGTCTCATTGTTTCCTTTGATTAATGATCAGAATCATAAAGAAAATTTTGCCTATACTGAAACTGGAAATCCTCTTACTAGTAGTAAGCCACCAAAAAAGCCTAATACAAAATCAATCCGTACCTCTGAATGGAAATTAATTGTAAATGAGTATAATAATACAAAAGAATTGTATAATTTGAAAGAAGATTCTCTAGAAGAAAATAATTTAATCAACACTGGATTAGAAATTGAAAACATTTTGTGGAAAGAATTTTTAAATATTCAAGAAAGATCTGTAATTAATTGAACATTATTGAAATAACGTTCTTGCGTTTTTCAAATCATCTATAGTATCAATTTCACATCGTTTCCCAGATATAAAAATTGGATTAAGTACATAATTTCTATTAATAAATTCTTGAAGCATATCAGTGATAATACCTTCTTTTACTGATGGTGATTCATGAAATTTTCCATTATGAGATTTTTCTAATTCTAGATAAATTTTTAAAAAATCAGCGATAGCTTTTTTATTGAATTTAACTAATCCAATAAATTCTCCAACAGTTTTCTTGTCTGGATCACCTAAATTTTCTTTATATCCGATTTTTGTAATTTGGTTGTTTTCAATAAACACGTTGCAAACTTTATCTATAAGATTTTTGGGTTTATTTTGATACATTTTTTTCCATTCAAGATCTATAGCTAGACCAATTTCATTTTTAGAGTTTAATAATGTCTGAAGAATACTATCTTCAAAAATTATATCACCGTATGAAATTATAACATCGTCCGTCATTTCAGATTTAGCCTCAATTAAAGAGTAAAGTATGTTATGTGAAAATGGTTTTTTCCCATTAATATATTTGACATCCTTAAACAAATATTTCTCAGCAAATGGGCCAATAACTAAAATTATATCATCAATACCAGCATTCCTAAATGATGAAATCTGCCTTTCAATAATTGATTTTCCATTTACATCTACCAAAGGTTTTGGCAATGTTTTTGTTAGGTCACCTAATCTAGAACCCACACCTGCAGCAAGAATAATAGCTTTCATAAATTTAATGAATTTTTTGAAGTGTCATTTAATCCGTTTTGTATCTATAGATTTTGATTCATACACTAATGCCGCACAAATAGTTTTTGCATCTATAATCTTTCCATTTTTTATCATTTTCAACAGTTTTTTGAAATTCATTCTTATCACCTCTATGAATTCGTTCTCATTATTTGGTTTTAGTTTTTTTATTTTTTTTACTTTAGAAGCGACAAAACAATGAATTGATAAAGTACTATATCCTATATTAGGATCCAATGTCAATAAGTGCTTGACATTTTTTGCTTGGTAACCTGTCTCTTCCTGAAATTCTCGGATTGCACATTGTTTTGGATTTTCCCCTTTTTCTATTTTACCACCAGGAATTTCAAGAAGTTTTCCCTGTGGAAAATGATTTTGTTTTATTAGGATTACCTCATTTCCATCAAATGCTAAAATAACTCCAGCATTAAATTGCTCAATAATTTCTCGTTTAACCCTTTTACCCTCAATTTTTAAATTATGAATATTAACATTAAAGGCATTACCATTATACACGTTTTTTTTGGACAGAATGTTAAATTCTTGAATTCATTATTTAATCTTGTTGAACTATTATAAGAATTACAGATTCATATTTAATTTAAAATTAATTATAAGGCGTTATCAATCAGATAAGTTATGGTTCTAAATGTTTTACAACTAACTGATTTTCATATATTTTCTGATCCTAAAACAAATTTTTTAGGTGTTCCAACCACCAAAACTCTCAAAGATATTTTAGTCAAGGTTTTAGATTTGAATATTGATTTTGATCATATAATTATTACTGGAGATCTTACTTCTGATGAAGAATTAATTAGCTATCAGACAGTGAAAGAACTTTTAGGTAACATGATTTCAAAATGCAAGATTATCCCCGGAAATCATGATGACAGAAAATTAATTCGTAAAGTTTTTCCTGAATGTGTAGAAAATGAAAATGGACCAATAAATTTTTCACTTTCTACAGATTCTTGGCAGATATTAGGATTAGATACTCATGTACCGGGAGAGCTTTATGGTACTATTTCTGCTGAAACATTATCTTGGTTAAAGAATATGCTGGACAAGCATAAGAATAAACCAACAATTTTATTCCAACATCATCCTCCAATATCTGTTCAATCAAAGTGGCTTGATCTGTTGGGTCTAAAAAACACTGATCCTTTTATAGAAATTCTAAACCAAAATCCACAAATTCATTTGATTAGCTGTGGCCATGTACATCAAGAGTTTCAGGGAACTTTAGGAAATATTACAATCTTCACAACTCCCTCTACCGGTGTTCAATTTCAAAAAGGAACAGATATGTTAAAATGTGATCCAATTCCGCCAGGTTTTAGAATCTTTTCTTTTGATAATGATAACTGGGAATCAAAAATGATTCGACTTGATGAATTGAAATACACTCCGGTAAAAAATTAATACTAATATTTTAGATGTAGTGAAGCATTTGATCATCTAAAATATTTTTATCATGTTTTACAGGACGTCTCCAAAGAGTCGCCATTGCTATCATTCTCATCGCCTTACTTCTTCCAACTTTTGTATCTCCAAACATTTCAATGGTATCTTGAATAGATTTGAATTGTTCGTCACTTAGATTGAATGAGACTTTTAGTGGTTGTTCAAGTTTGAATTTTGATAAAGGTGTTTCATTGGAATCTTCTAACCAGTTAATGACATCATAAGTAAATTCAAACTTGGGATTTGTTGACATGCGATCCATACCCATAGTGTTATGTGATACACCATGACAGTAGTTTGAAATTTGTGAAAACTCTTCTTCGATATTTGGATTGTACTCTTTTGATTCTTGTAAAAGCTTTTTAGCAATTCCTAAAATATAATCTCCCCATGAATCCATATATTCAGAGGTCACTTCAGCTAAATAGTGATATATCACATTAATTCCATCTTCACCATCCAATAGTTTCTGGTAATTCTTGTCATCTTGATAATATTCAATTATTTCTTCTTTGGAATCCCATAACTCGTTACGTGTAGATTGTTCAAAACGCTTAAACAAATCACGAACTACTTCGTCAGCTGTATCTATGTTGTCTTTGATCCTAAGATAGTAATCAAATATGTCAATTTTGTGCTCTCTGAGAAGTTTTAAAATTGGATCATATACAATTCCTCTTCCTGTTACATAGATAATAAACGCCAATATGCGAATTTGAACATATTCATCTATGGTCGTTTTATCGTTGGCAACAACTACTTCTTCAATCTCTACAACTTTTTTTCCATTACTTAATTCCGCAAAATCTCTTTGAAGAACTCTGAACTTTGAAATGAATTTCCATTTTTTTCTTTCAGCAGGGGTAGCCATTTCAGATCCATCGAGTAACATGCAAGTATGAACTTGTATTTCATCCATATTTGCATGAACCAAATCTCTTAGTGTGTTAATTTCACTTTCGTAGGTATCTCCTGGTAATCCAGAAATTACTTCGGATCTAGTAAGTAATTTGGCTTTTTTAATAGAAGGTGATAATGCAAGCATGTGATCAATACTAATGTTGTCTCTTTTGATATTTGTTAGAACATCCTGATCCATCGATTGAACTGACATTACTAATCTAATTGAACTACTTAATTTGTTAATGGCTTTGATAATTTTTTCTTTTTGATTTTTGCCAGTTGAAACAAGTATAAAATGTGGAAAATCATGTTTATTTTGATGTTCAGCAATATAATCACAAGTTTCTTGATCACGTGGATACATTCCAAAATTTAAATCACTTATTAACAAATTATGAGTGTTATCTGGAATCTTTTTTACCATATAATCAAGATCCGCCTTAACTCTTTCAGTACTGAATGTAGTTACTTTATTAACTTCATCCTTGCCATCAGTACAAAACGTACATTTGAAAGGACATCCTCTGTTTGTTTGTAACATCGGTGTAAGTTTTCCATCAAAAAATTTGTCCATCAAACCAGTCGTATATGGAGATGGTATCTCATCAAGATGTTTTATTCTCAGTACAGGAATTCTGTATTTTAATTTTCCATTTAGATCTAACGAAACACATCCATCGATCTCACTTTCTAATACCTCCTCCCTCATTTTTTCACGGGTTGAATCCAGTGCACGTTCAACAATATTTGAAAAACCTTCCTCTCCATCCACGGGAACATAGAAATCAATTTCTGGGTGTTCTTTCATAAATTTTCCTTGAGATGGAAAATCAATAGGAAAACTTGGCCCACCCATAATTGTTAATGCATCTGGCTTTATTTTCCTGAGCATTTTCAATATTTCGAGACTTACATTGTGTGACCAACAATAATTGCTTAAACCTAAAATGTCTGGCGGTGAATCATGTATAGCGTTATCTAATTCATCAATATATTTGAAAAGTGTAATATCTATATTAGAACCAAATTTTTTAATGCAGTAACTTGCTACAAAACCAACATTTAGTGGCATAGCTTCTGTAGCTAAAGTAACTGTGTCATACGTTAAATCACCCAAATAGATCTTTAATGGCCTGTCGTTTTTCAAAGAATTCTCTTTGTTACTATCCATATATAAACAATGTTTACAAATTTGATTAGTTGGATTATAAAAATGTCAAAATGAATATTTACTATTTAAAAATTTTTTTAGCAATTTCTAAATCTTGTTGAGTGTCAATTTCACACCATTTGCCATTCAAACTAATTGCTTCAATGTTTACACCATTTTCATATAATTCTTGTAACAGATCAATGATTTTTGCTTTTTTCAATGAAACAGCGTGATGAAATTTACCTGAATGGTTTTGTTCTAAAAATTCATATTTTTCAGTAATAATTTTTGAGCCTTTTGTTGATAATTTGAATAAACCACTAAACTCTGTAACAACGCAATCTTCATCAAACTCCTTTAAGTTTCTAGAAAGCTTGATAATTTTTCCATTTTTAATAGCAATGAAATCTGACATTGTGGGAGGGTTATCCATTCTTTTTTCATAAGATTCTCTCCACTTAGGTTCTACACCTATTACAATGTCATTTTTTGTATTTAAAATCTGTTCAATTATTTTATCTTCAAAAATTATATCACCAAAAGATATTATCACATCACCGGAAATTTGTTTTCGTGCAGTCATTAAACTAAACGCCTGTTCTACCTCTTCATATTTTGGATTAAACACATATTCAACGTCTTTAAAAATGAATTTGTCCTTTTTATAACCAGTAACTATAGTAATATCATCAATACCAGCATTCCTAAATGATGAAATCTGCCTTTCAATAATCGATTTTCCATTTACATCTACCAAAGGTTTTGGTAATGTTTTTGTTAGGTCACCTAATCTAGAACCCACACCTGCTGCTATAATTATCGCTTTCAATTTTTTTCTAATAGTGCTTTCATAAATCTATTTTTTATAATCGGTGGATCTAATGAAACACGATGACTATGTTTTTGACTATTTTTAATTTTAATAACAATCATTATTGGTCCAGGAATTTTTTTGAGTTGTTTTAGAATACTTTTTAATTGAAATTTTTTAGTTGCGACAAAAACATGATAATTACTAATTTTTGCGAGTTCAGATATTTGGATTTTATTTGAATTTGTTGGTTGACCACCAGTTGATTCGTGACTATTATTATCAAAAATAACATGCACGAGATTTTTTGGTTTTAATGTTCCAATTGTTGTTAGGGAACCTAAATTCATCAAAATATTTCCGTCCCCATCAAAAATGAAAATTCTCTTTTGAGGTTTTTTAATTGCCACGCCTAACCCAATAGATGATGCAAGTCCCATTGAACCTATCATGTAAAAATTTGTATTTTTTTCCTTCAATTCAAAAAGATCTCTACTAATATATCCATTCGCGGAAATTATCGGTTCATTTTTTATTTCATCAAGAACAACTTGCATGGCTTCCTTTCTAATCATAAAATTCCCTTTTAATTACAAGTGCACATGGTTGATTATTTCTGATTTTTTTAATTGCCCAAGAACAATTTTTTTCCCAGTTTTTATCAGAGATTATTTTAGTAGGTAATTGTAATGCTTTAATTAAATCTGGTTGTATTTTTCCAATTTTATAATGTTCTGGTGCATCATTTTTTAAGAACCCACGCCATCCAATTAAAAAAATTATTGGAATTTTATATAATTGGACTAAAGATGTAATTGTACTTAACGAATTTGCAAAACCTGCGTTTTGCATAAAGACTAATGAACTACTTTTTGATAATGTCATTCCCACTGCTATTCCAATAGCCTCCTCTTCTCTAGTTGAAATTATAATTTTCTTCTTACTTAATCCATATGATATAAAATGATTTAACGTAGAATCAGGAACGCCAGTGAAATTTTTAATTCCATTCTTTACTAGGAAATCAAAAACACTACGTTGAAATGCTTTCTTCAAGAAATATAACCTAATTTTCGTAGTTTTTCCTCAATATCTTTTTCTTGTGATTTTATATCATACATCTCTTGTAATTTAAAAATATCATCCATTGATGACATTTGATTTTGTAATTCAGACATATTATTAGCGTTCTTCATTTGTTCAAGTAATTTTGACAGTGCAAAATGGGCCACACGTAATGTTTGATTAGCATAAATAACCATTTTTATTTTGTGTTCTATTAATTCATCAACATTTACAGAATAATATGTAGTAGGAATCACGACTAATGGAGCACTACCCTTCCATGAATCAGAAAATTCAAAAATTTCTTCCGGAGTAATTTTTTTAGAATGAATTAAAATTAGATCAGCACCTGCTTTTTCATATGCATATGCCCTTTTAAGAGCCTGTTCCATGCCTATCCCTGAAATTAAAGCTTCAACTCGGGCAATTATAGTAAATGCATTATTTTGTTTTGCCTCATTAGCAGCTAATATTTTAGCAACAAAATCTTTTTCAGATAATAATTGGTTGTTACCATTTTCTAACAAACTATTTTGTTTTGGAAATGTTTTGTCTTCAATACAAATACCAGCGATTCCTGCGTTTTCATATTTTTTAACCATATGTCTCACATTTGTTGCATCACCATAACCAGTATCACAATCTGCAATAACAGGTATTTCGCAAGCATGCGCCATAGTTGATGCAGCATTAAAAAATTCTGTCATTGTTAAAATACTTGCATCAGGGACATTATGAATTGCTGAAATTGCAAAACTTCCAGCCCAAACAGCATCAAAATCATGAAATTCAACTAGTTTTGCAGACATTGCATCATATGCACCACAAACTTTGACAATAGGTTTTGAATTTATTAATTCAGATAAATTTTTACCTTCAGGCATATTTCAGTTAAGGAATATCAAGTTATAAAAAATATACCACCAACAGTTACTATACATGTTTACTATAAAACAACCATCAACTATAATATTCGGTAAATATTCTGCCCGAGATTACAAAATTCCTAAAGATTCTTTGGTAGTAACTTCTCCTGGAGCTAAATCTAGAAATTGGTTTGAATACATAGGATTAACAGATTCTTACATTTATGATAATGTTGAATCTAATCCATCAATAGAAGATGCTCAACAAATAATATCAGAATTTTCAAATTCAAAGTTTTCTAATGTTATAGGTATTGGGGGAGGTAGTGTACTAGATGTGGCTAAATTTGTAGCTTATAAAATGAAAAAAATAAAGATTATGATTCCTACAACATTTGGAAGTGGTAGTGAGGTAACTAGAATTGCGGTACTTAAAGTTGAGGGAAAGAAACAAAGCTTTCACGATGATAACATCTTTGCGGATATAGCTATTATTGATCCAAATTTTATACATCGCACTCCAGAAGCTATAATAAAAAACTCTGCAATCGATGCTTGCGCACAATGTACTGAAGGATATGACAGTAAAACTGGTAACCTTTATACGAAATTCCTTTGCCAAAAAGCATTTGATATTTTAGAAAATGCAATTTTAAATGAAAAATATGAAGACTTGGCGTATGGTTCATTATGTGCGGGATTAGGATTCGGTAATACTTCCACTACATTAGGTCATGCATTATCCTATGTATTTTCTAATGAAGGGATTTCTCATGGTCACGCATTAGCATTTACAACTACTGTTGCGCATAGATTTAATGAATCCGTATTTTATGATAGGTATAAAAATTTAGTACGGAAGTTAAACTTTGAAGAGATTAACTTAAAACAAAATATTGAGAATGCAGCTAATTTAATTTTGCTAGATAGAAAACATTTGGATAATAATCCCAAAGAAATTTCGAAATCTGAAATAACAAAATTGTTAGGGATAATATGTGATGGAAAGTCTTTTGATGATTCATCCTAATCTCACATTGTCATAAAAAAATTTTCTAATTATGTAACATTGTTTGGTAGTGAAATTGATATATACGGATAAAACGAATGTTTTCATGAGAAAAGGTCGTCGCGGTTTTAGATTTTGGTATTATTTTAGGAGTGGTTATGGTACATATTTTGCATTTATACTTGCAGCAATTAACACTTTGACAGTTACATATTATCTTGCAATAGAAAAATTCCCAGTTTTACAAGCGGTCTTTCCAAGTTTTGGTCAATATATCCTAATAATTGCATGTATAGGAATACCCTTACTAACTATTATTGGTTATATACATTACAAAAGAACTGCAGCGTTCTCTTCTGAAATGGATGTACAGATTGAAGTTAATCCATATGTATACAAACTGCCAAAAAATGGTTGGTGGCAGCAAGCATTATTTCCTTTATTTTTAGTACAATCACAACTCATTTCTAAAATATCAAGAAACGAAAAAATAACAGACGCTGATTTAAAAAATCTTGAAGAAATACAAAAGAAACTTGATTATATGATTAAGGGTGGTTCCTTTGAGCAATCTACAAAGTTCTGAAAAAAATGCTGAAAAATGAAACAACCAATTCATCGAATCAAATAGAAAGATCATCAGTAACTAACAATATCAGATTATGGCTACTAGAACATCCTAGTCTTAATCCTTATAGATTTTCTTTAAAAAGAGCTTATCGAACAGCAACAAACCAGATTCGTTTGTTACCAGATTTTGTGGTCATAGGCAGCTCTAAATCTGGAACAACATCTCTTCATTATTACCTTCTGCAACACCCGAGTATTATTGTAGAAAGAAACGTGCATTTTTTTGAATATATGCACAATAATAGTATTGAATGGTACAGAGGACATTTTCCTACCAAAATATACAAAAATTTTAAAAAAATAATACGAAAAGAGAAATTGATTGTGGGCGAACAAACTGCAACTTATCTTTTTCATCCACTCGTTCCAAAAAGGATCCATGATACTGTACAGAATGTTAAATTGATTGCAGTTTTGAGAAATCCCGTAGATCGTGCATATTCAAATTATCAACATCAAGTAAGAGAGGGAGTCGAAAAACGAACGTTCGAAGATGCAATAAAATCAGAGCTAAAAAGAATAGAGATTAGTAAAAATGAACCCGAGTATAAAATCAACAATGATGATTTTAATAACCATGTAATTTTCTCATATTTACGTCACGGAATATATGTGGATTTTATTAAAACATGGATGGAATTTTTTACAAAAGAGCAGTTTCTAATATTACCCACGTATGAGCTTAATAATAACCCGGCCCAGTTTCTAAACCAAGTTTTTGAATTTCTTAATGCACCTAACCGTAAAGTGAACAGTTTAGATAGGAAAAATGTTGGAGAATATACAAAACTTGATAACTCTACTAGAAAATTCTTAGTTGATTATTATAGACCACATAACAAAAGACTTTTTCAATTACTAGGAAAAAACTTTGATTGGGACAAATGACTAGTTGAAGCTATGAATTCATAAATTTCTTATAATTACTAAGCAGTTGTGCATGAATTAAACCATTAGTTATTACTATTCCATTTTTGTGATTTACCTCTTCCGTATTATACTCCAAACCATTCCCAAAAATATCAGTAATATTTCCACCCGCCTCTTTTATCAAACAGTACGAAGCACATGTATCCCACTGTTTTATTTTGTTTGAGGAAGTAAAATAAAATTCAGCCATCCCAGAGGCGACATCAATAGCCTTTAATGAACTTCCTCTTTGTGTTAATTTCATAGGATGAATGTTTTCAAGAAGGTTACGTTCATTTTCAGATAAATGATGTCTGCTACATACAGCACGACATTTAGCAATATCTGATATTGTACTTGTAGATATTTTTGACCATCTTTCACCTAATAATTGATAAGCACCTTGGTTTTGTTGAGCAGCATATAGAGTATTTTGTGTTGGACAAAAAATTACTCCTAGAACAGGTATTTGCTTTCTAACAAGACCAATCATTATTGTGAATTCATCAGTCCTATTAATGAAGTCGGATGTACCATCTAGTGGATCAACAATCCAAACAGTGTCTTGTTCTAATCTTTTCTTGTCATCTTCAGTTTCCTCAGATAGTATTGGATGATCAGAATTAGAAATTATTTTATGAATTATTTTATTGCTTTCAATATCCGCTTCCGTAAGTGGTTCGTTATTTGCTTTAATTTTTGTTTCAAATTCTTGACCATATATTTTCATGACAGCTTTGCCAGCGTCAATTACAGCATTTATGGCTAGATTTGTTTCAAGTAAAGGATTGATAAACGGTATTTTATTTTTCATATTATTATACTGAATTACTTTTAAATCATCTTACCTTGAATTTTTAATCATACTGTTTTCATTTAGATAATCTAGTATTATTTGCACATTGTGATCAATTGTAGAATTTTCAGTGTCTACAATTAATTCAGGACTTGTAGGAGGTTCATAATTAACATGAATTCCTATAAAATTATTAATTTCATTATTACGTGCTTTCTTGTACATTCCTTTTACGTCTCTTTTTTCGCATGAATCAACAGAACATTTAATGTAAATCTCAACAAAATTATAATTTTTTAATATTTTACGTGCATTTTCTCTGTTTTCAACGAAAGGATTGATTTTTGAAACACATACTGGTACATGGTGATCTAAAAGTAATTTAGCAAGATTAGCAATTTTCCTGTTGTGGTTTGTAATACCATTTCTAGAAAAATCTTCATTTGGAGATAATAACTCTCTCATTTCATCCCCATCTAATACCGCAAGATTAGGTATATGTTCTGATAATTTCCTAGATATTGTAGTTTTGCCAGAACAAGGGAGTCCTGTCATCCAAATTATAAAACACATAAAAAAATTTTATACCGTTCTTTTATTTTCTTTACTATTCCATTATGGATAGTTTTCTCGAAAAGTATAGTTGTTATGAGTAATTTTATAATAATATCAATTATTAAGAAAACGAATTGAAACTAAAAGAAGATGTAATTTTTTGGGTTACTATTAGAAATGAAAAAAAATTGGCAACATTGAGTAATGTGAGCACAAATCAAGACTATAAAGAAAACTTAGTGGAAATGAATGGGAAGTATTACAGTATATGGAATCCTCATATGAGTAAGCTCGCAGCAGCTATAATCAACGGTATGGAAATTTTTCCGATATTGAAAAAAACTAAGATTCTATATGTGGATCCTAACGCTGAAAAAACTGTAAAACATATTTCTAATATTGTTGGAAATAATGGAAAAATTTTTGTTGTTAGAGATGTTATGAAAAACTCAAAAAATTTGTTAGAACAAATTGTGAAAAATAGATCAAATATTTTTGCAATTGTTCCTGATAAAACCAATACAGGAAGACTTACCGGAATGACAGAAATGATGGATGTGATTTATATCGACATTGCAGAACACAATCAAACAGAGATTATTATTCAAAATTGTAAAAACCATCTAAAAATTGGAGGTTTCTTGATGCTTATTGTTCCAACAAAAAATATTGATTTTGCTAACAATACTAGTAAAAAAAATCAAGAAGAAAGAAAGAAATTACAAACTTCATTTGATATTATTCAAGAAATTAACCTAACGGATTTTTTCAAGGAATATAGTATAGTAATCGCGAAATACTTGGGATGAATTTAATAAATAGATAAAATGTCGGTGAGATGATATTACAATGTTAATTTTTTCACAAAATTTAGAAAATTACGGGTTTCCTATTCCACAAAATGCGGTTTTTAGGATAAATCTTGCTTGGATTAATACTTTAAAAGAATTGAAAGTTATTTTGGAAAAACAGAGATCACATAAAATCTTTCTAGACTTGCCTGCAAATAGAGCTAAACCACCAAACAACAAATATGATATTGATGATCTTATTCCAATCATAGAATCTAATTCGAACATCAAATATTTTGCGGTATCAAATATACACTCTGCTGAAGACCTTAAAATTTATTTAAATGCTATTCCTAAACACGTAATCGTTGTTCCAAAAATTGAAAGTGTAAATGGTGTTACAAATGTTAAACAGATAACAGATGCATTAGGTATCAATAAAATTTTAATGCTTGATCATGATGATCTGTATTCATCAATTATACATTCCAAACAACCAACTTCAAAATTCTTAGAATGTTTTAACAATTTGGTAGATTATTGCAATAACCATAATGTTATTCTACTACGAACTATTGGTGTAGTTTTTAGTGATCAAGAGAAAAGAATCACGGATTATGTTGGTTAAAAATCAATATTTAGTGATGCATAAATATGAATAAACGTGGAATTATATAGAAAAAATATGACTTTAGTCAGTAATATCGTTGAATCACAAGGGCAATCTGCAGAAAATATGAAGAATTCAAAAACTAATCTATACTTATTCCAGTTCAGTTTTTTGTACGGTAACGAGATCTATCTACCATACTCAGTTGGAGCGTTATGGGCATATGCACGCACTTTTCCTGACATTAACAAGCATATAGAAAAAAAGAATTTTGTAATTCTTCGTGAACAACCAGCTGATATAGTAGAGCGTTTAGAAAATCCCGGAATCGCTGCATTCTCAACATACGTATGGAATTTTGAAATGTCAGTTGCTGTCGCTCGTCTAATCAAAGAACGTTATCCAAACTGTCTTATCATATTTGGTGGACCTCAAATACCGGATTCAATTCGTTTAGAAGATTTTTTTGAACGTTATCCGTTTATTGATATAGCAGTTC
>Ga0066372_10000192_pt1 | contig 21365 bp, 31 predicted proteins | sample Knorr_S15_td_250_FD_77011 | JGI IMG/M metagenome (GOLD analysis project Ga0066372, IMG submission 77011) | Marine microbial communities from Southern Atlantic Ocean transect - Knorr_S15_td_250_ad_251m_LV_A | ecosystem: Environmental > Aquatic > Marine > Oceanic | place: Southern Atlantic ocean... | reverse complement strand
AGCACATTCTCCACACATTCTCCATTTTACCCAACAAATTTTATGCTGTGATGCACCTGTACGATTCCCACATTTGTTATAATTAACGCACTTCATTTTTTCCACGTTCCTCCATATTTCGATTCGAGTGTTCCGAGTGCAACATTCAATTCATTGTATCTTGCTTTTAGATGATCGTAGTATAAGTCAGTTTCTTTTGTTATATCATTCAGATGTACGAGATTGTCAATAGCTTCTTTTATCGCATAAGATTCAAAGTCCACTTTGTTTGTAAAATAATCGTTAGGAGTTATACCATTACTAATCATCATACACCATTTCCATAAACAAGGTTGGCATCTTCCACAGTAATTGTTATTGCTATGACACGACACTGTTGTTCCTAGAATAAACTCTGCATCTTTTGGATAGTTTTCAATCATCCACGTTAGCCATTGTGTTTTTGTTCTAGATTCAATAAAACTTCGGACTTTAATATTTCTTCCAGTGAGAGCACTAAGAACATCACTCATTTTTTCAAAAGCCATAGGATTCTTGTCTTGCACTTTTTTGAATGTATCATCTTTTCCATACGATTGATATGGTGCATATTCTCCCAATGGAGAGGAAATTGCCACTGTGTCAGATCCGAAGATTCCGAAATACACCATGAGTAAATTTCTTGCTGGAATTGTAGGATCTTTTATGTCTGGTTTATTTGATTGATCTAACAGATTTACTTTGTATGTCTTTATTTTAAGATTGTAAGATTGTTTGATTCTTTTGATTGCTACCGCTTCTGCTTTCGCATAAGGTTGTCCATATTCGACATTATACAAAAATAAGTCGTCATCTGAATAACCATTATGTTTTAACCAAAAATATGTAATTGCACTATCCCATCCACCACTAAAAGGTATGCTAATCTTCATAGTGTCTTACATTCTCCTTTTCCGTTAAATCATGTATGATCTTGACTACTGAAACCCATGGACAATGTTCCTCTACTTCTTCCCATTGTTCAGGATCGTCCTCAAACAATATCTTAATTTTTACTCCCTCTTTTTTTAACGCTGATAATACAAACGTTTTATGTTGTCCTGATGCTTTTCTAGTTTTCTCATTAAATTTTAATGGACTATAATACACTTTGTTCTTCAATCCTAATGTTTCCAAATACTTTTCTGTTTCTGGTCTTTCTTCAAAAGATCTTCCTGTTATGATTATATCTTCCTCTTTTGGCATTATGCCTACTGTAATAACTCCGTCCAAGTCAAACACATTAACCAATTACAAACTTCCTCCTATAAATAATCCAGCAAGATGGGTAAGGTGCTGAAAGTTTAGTAAGCTTTCCTCTCGGATTTAAAAATTTAATACGACCTTTTATAAAATGAACTTCACAAGTAGGACAATTTTCTACATATCTATGCCACCAATCTGTATCGGTCTTATTGTAGGTTAAGATCATTAATTCTATATTATGTTTTATATGTTCTTCATATGCTTTTTTCATCACTTTTTTAATCTTGGAATATGGCGGATTGATAAATCCGTTTTTAGTCCAGCTTAATTCAAGTGCATTGTCTTTCTTCGTTAAATATTTTTTAAGAACATGGTTTGATTTACTAGCCATATAATCAATCTTAGGACTACACTTCAATCTTTTAACAGCATCTTTGAAAGAGTGTAAAGGTTTTTCAGATGTAATTGGCGTTCCGTATTCATCATTCTTCTTAATGACACCTAGATGTCTTACTGCCTTACTCTGCATAATCATCCTCCTTAAAATTACATTCCGGTTCATCTTTTGTTAAAGGCATTCCGCAGTTACTACACTCCCTTGTTATCTTGCTACCTTTACTTTTACTCTGCAAATTTATCAAGTCCTTTTCTAACCAATTTCTTTCCAAACATTATTTTTAGATTCTTAATAGGATATGAACATACCTCTACTCCATTTTTCATCGTTCTCCAAAGCTTTCTTCTGACAAATTCTTCTTTAGTAGTAAAGTAGATTGCGTTAGGATAGCCAAAATATACACAGTCGCCGGGATTAAGTTTGTCTAATACTGCCTTGTCTAATGTTTCCCCCTCGCCCTCGTCAGTGTTAAAAAATTCTGAAAACTTGTGAAAAGATTCTAATGCAAATTTTATGTGATGTTTCGTTCCAGTATCTTTCTCAATTATGTCAATATGTTTTCCTGCTGTTCCTTTGTTCTCATAATTGTAGGCAATCTTATAATCACATTTTTTTCCATGAAATTCTAAATGCCCTGCAACATATTCTGCCACATCTAACGAACTCTTAAAAAAATCACTCACCGCTATCATCTCGTTTTATCAAACCAGCATAGCCCAAGATCCTTTCCTCTGACTGACTTACTTTCCTTGCTTTTCCAGTTGGTTGTAAATCATAACTAAGGTTATCCATGGGTGCTACTGTAACCCATCTGTCTTCCTTTTTACTCCAAAATCTCGTCTTTAATGCTTCCCTTGATTTTTGCACTATTGGATCATCTCTAATTATTTCAGCTTGATGTTTTGTTAGTTTATGGAATGTTAAAACTGTAAGATTATCTTTTCCGTCAGTTGTATAAGTGGGAATTGTCTGACCGCAAATATCACAAACTGCTAACATTATTCCTCCTTATGATAATATATTTTCCTTTTACTTTAGACCATTTAATCCATTTAGGCAAAGTCATTTATCTTCTAACCCCTTTAGTTGTTTTTGCAATTCTTTTAATTCTACCTCAATTCTCCTTATCTCAAATTCTTTTAACTGTTCGTGTAATTCTGATTGCAACTGATGATGCTCTATTTTATTTTCCCTAATCTGTCCTGAAATAAAGTCTATCCTAGCTTGTAGGCTTTCCTTTTTTTCCTTAATCGCCCTCTTTCCTCTTTTCATCTGCTAACCTCCTAGCTTCTGCTTCGGCAATACCTCCGATATAATGCCAAGTCTTTGTTCTCTTGTCAAATTTAACTCTCCACTTAAACGCTGATGCGTGAAGTAGATCGGATTTTACTTGTGAATATAACGAAAAACTTAATCCCATAGCGTGTCTTAATTCAAACTCTCCAATGGTTCCATTCTTTTCGATCAAATTACATAACTGCAATAGTCTATACATCTCTTTAGAACTCATTGTTTTTTTCCTACTAATTGTAACCAATTATATCCACATTCTCCACACACTGTAATCCAATCTCGTCTGTCGCCTAAAGTAATCTGAATCTTGACATCTCCAATACAATCTTTTTTACACTTCCAGCACTTTGCCATGACATTGACACCTACAAGTTTTACCCTTACATTTATGATGTTGATAATTAAAACACAAATAACTAAGAAGTCTATTTCTTCCTCTATGAACTATGGTCATGCTTTCTCCTTAACTGATTCTAACATATCGTCTATCATCTCTTTCATATTGTGAACGTTTTTTACTTTCTTCATAGTTTCTTCCATTCCTGATTCATCGCAACATTTGTTATATTTCCCACAGTTAGGAAACATCTTTTGAACAGGAACTATAATTTCATCTTTATTTTTTTTGATATTCAATTTCAAAATCATATCCACATTTTTTACATTGTCGCCATTGAAAGTGTTCAGTTTTTATAACCCTAACGTCATGCTTACATTTAGTTGTGCTAATGGCTTCCATCATTATCCCCAAAAGCTTCCTCTAAGTCGTTCAAGTTTGATTCATGTCGCATACGATGAATAAGTGTCTTGACCTCATGCCTAAAAAAATCCACTAGATCTACGACATGAACCATTAAAAGATAATACATGGTCTATTATATAACAAATCAGATTAATCTTTTTAAAGTAAAAAGATGATCCGAAAATATATTTATTTTTATTTATAATAACGTTAGTAAAAAAAAATTTAGTAATACTTTTATTATATCACTGCTACTTCCTTTTTCTGTGCGTAACTACTTTTGTGAAAATTATAAATAAAAATATATTTTTACGACCTAAAGTATTCTGGATCAATTTTAATGTCTGGTTCCTCTTGTGGTTTTGACTTGCTTCTTACGTCCTTTACGTTCTCTAATCGTGTCATCTTATTTCTTGCGTGTAAGCTGATTCTTGGGTGTTCCTTGCATTTTGGACACCAATGTTTGCAGGGATTTAGTTTAAACTTCTCACACTCTTCGCAATCGGTTACTGTTATACACTCGGTTCCATCATTACAAATACCACATAATATGTAACTAGGTTCATCCATCTCCGGTTTCCAAGCAGTTTTCCAAAGCTTTCTATCATGCTTTGACATATACGAATCTGTTTCTACTTCTGGTTTCTTTTGACACTCATGTGGTCTTTCTCTTTCTGAATCCCATAATCTCCACTTACCTGTGCTTTCATTATATGTACGATCCCAGATGTAATCCCTTCCGTCCTCGCATCTTTTACACTTAACCATATTTTTCTTCCTCCATCTCTCCCATCTCTACCATTATCTTTTCACTGTTAGTCGCAATAGTATCAACAGTATCAATAGTATCAACAGTATCAACCAGATGTTTTAATAGTAGTTCTTTGACCGCGTGAATGATTTTTGCTTGTTCAAATCCCTTAGGATTCCAAAACTCTGGATATTCATCATACCAAACATCTATTACTTTGTAACCATTCCCTTCTAAAACTATTTTTTGATCTTGATCTTTCAAAGTCCTCTTTCTTTTGTTATGTATTTCTCCCATCATTCTTATGACTATCTTCTGATCTTCTACCAATATGTCAGGAATACATTTACACTCTAATTCATCAACCTTGTCTAAATTTCCTAAAGGTTCCTCTAATTTTATATTGGATTTAGGTAACAGAACTCTTAACAATTTTGCCAATAACATTTGTTCTGTTCTATATTCCGTATTAGTCATATTACGATACATCCACTTTTTGCTTTTCACGAAGTCTAGAATACATAAGACTATTTTAGTTTTGTTTTAAGAAAGTAGTTGCCTATTTTATAACATTTTTTTGAGCAGTAAATTTGCTTCTTTTTTGCCTGACCACAAACAAAACAGGCTTGACCATGTAACTGTTTCATCCTTAAAAGAAAAGAATCCTTGCACTTTTTACAGAATTTTTTACTTTCCTTATAATCTAATTGTTTCTTACATATCTGACAAATGTGAGTTTTCCTACGTTTCTGATACGAGCTTCTAGCATTAGATCTAATCTTTGTTCTGCTTATCTTTCTAGGACTTCCTGCCACTTTAATTCCGCAGTTTTCACAATACTTGGCATTACCATGACCCTTAAACTCCTTACTACATTTTTTACATTTATTCACTATTATTCTTTCTCAAAGAAGATTTTAAAGAATTTCGTTTTAGCATCGCCCAGCATTTGTTTTCCTAATATCTGTCCGATTATCTGGTGCATTTCCTCTACTTTCCTTTCTAGGTCGTCTAGTCTTTCCCTTAGGTCTTTTATGTCCTCTCGGTTTAAACTGGTCATTTTCTACGAAAAACTTAGCATCTAAACGTATATTAGGATTTTTTTCCTTATTGAGTATATCCTTAATACTAACTATCTTAATCTTTAGCAAAGCAAATTTGTGCGTAATCGCAGATACCATCACACATATAACATCTTGTTCTAGGGGGTTGTTTTCCCTCTAACATCATGTCTTTAATCTTTTTACCATTTTCCTTTATCTTCATTAACGTTTCCTCTACATCTGCAAGAGGAAAAGCTAACGGAACTGGTCTATCATTCTTCAAAGTCTTAACGCTGGAAATATAGATTACACACCCATAAGTCGCATCAATATCCATACATTTGTTCAAAAGTACGCGATAGTGATTTATTTGATCTACATGATATTCACTTGGCTTTGAAGTAGCCTTACTAAACCAATCAATACTTGCTGTTGTTTTCTTATCACAAATCATATAATGCTCTCCGACTTTTACTAAATCGTCAATACTTCCAATGATAATATCATACCATTTTGGATCATCTGGTTTTATGTATTCTTTTGAATCCGGATCTATTGCTCTTGGAAGATTAATTACCTTATCTTCAACGTAATCATATGCCAATTTTATTTCGTGGAATTTCTTATCATCTGATAACTGACTATGTGCATGAATAATCTGACCCATGTATAATGCTCTCATAGATTCGGTTGTCATTGACGGATTAGTATCGGTCTTTTTGTAATGTACCATTCTCATACAGGGAGAAATAACATCACTAACGTGGAGAACTCCCTCTCTTACTGTTTCCATAGCTTTCACTTGTGCTTTTCTAAATCTGAAATAGACATCATCCTGCAAATACGATAGATCTGGTTTTGGTGTTCTAGGCATTATGCTCCCTCCGAATCTATTACTCCTGCTTCTGTCAATTCAAAGACGACTTCCTGTTGTGCGTGCATTGGACTATCATCCATCTTTGCTATACGTTTTGTTTTCAAACTCTTTTTAAGATAAACTCTATATGTAGAACCATGACCCATTACATGACCACCTACTGGTTTAACAGGACTTCCGAATCCCTCTGGATTACCCATTACCTGATTAGTTACAACGATTGCTATTTTGTAAGCTTCTGCCAATCTCTTTAACTTGTGAACATATTTGTTTAACAACTGTTGTTTTTCTGCCAATAATCCTCTCCCTGTATATTCACTCCTAAAGTGTGTGCTGATTGAATCTATGATTATCAATCTTGTCATTGGATCCTTTGTTGGATCTTTGTCTTTCTTTTCGACATTCAGAATATCCGAAACCTGATCTCCTAACAACATTTGGTGTGCAGTATTATAACACTTGGCTACTGTTACTCTATCAACAAACTTCATTACATCACTTTCATTTACTGGAACATTGGGATCTGCCTTTTTTTCTTTCTCTTTTAACGGAACAAGCTCTCTATTAACTACAATATCTCGTATTCTTTCTGGTCGGAATGTATTTTCAGTATCAAAATATATCACTTCTGCATTAAGTCCTCCCTGTTCTTTTGGTAATTGTGCCAATACAGCTAATGTATGACAAATCTGTGATTTACCACTACCAAAAGCTCCATAAAATTCTGTAAGTGATTCGGTTTCAATACCTCCACCAAAAAGATTGTCAAGACTTTTTGCACCTGTTGATATTCTATTAGTATTAATTTCATTTTGACGATACTCTAAAACATCTGTTGCTTTCTGAAAAGATTTTTGTAATATTCCATTTTCTACACAATATTGTCTAGCCTTTTCACAAATCGTTGATGCTTGTTCTCGATTAAGTCCTGTTATATCTGCAATTTCAACAGGACCTCTTACCATCAAATCCATCGGAGTAGTTATTCCATGTTCTGCTAATCTGTTTCGTCTAACTGTTCCTACTCCCTCTAAGTTAGAAATATCAAAGTCCACAGCTTTTTGAACTTCTACATGATCCTTATGAACATCTTTTGCAATCTGTTCTTTTAGATCTTGTTTTCTGTCTTTGCTGTTAGGCTTATCTGTGGATTTTGAATCCTTTGATTTTTTAGTTGCCATGTTGTTCATACCTGTATCGTTGTTCGCGTTAAGCTCTCAACGAAGATTGCAGATTCACTCGGACTTATTGTTCCAACTTTTGATTGAAAGTCCTTTAACATACCTAATGCGTGTGCGTATGCTACGTCTATTTCTGTTATCTTCTGCTCAATGTTCTTGACAGGTCTTGCCTGAAAAGTGCTTCCACCTTTTTTCAAAGCTGGATTGAACTCGGATATTGTTCCACCATTCATCTTAAAGCAACTTTCATCTGTGCAAATTAATTTTGGGTTTGCATCAGTGCCATCGCCTTTTTGATAAAAGATTGGATTGCCTTTTACCCAAGTCTTTCCGCATTTTTCACACTTGCCATTATACATTGATTCCATTTTAGAACCCATTATACACGACCTCCTAGTTTTTTGAATTGTTTGATGAAAACTGGATCTTTTAACAACGAATCTTGGACTATCCCTTTCATTGATCGTCCATCTCTACCAGCTCTCGCCTTTTCTTCTGCGTGAGCTAGAACTAATGCTTTGTGGTATTTATCGTCTATGGCAACTATACTTTGTTGTTTCGATTGTATTGTTGTTTTCATCTTATTTATAATTATAGATATTTAGGTATATAATCTTTTGTAATGAAAAAATAAAAAAAAGAGAATGGTTAGAATAATCCTAAAACTTCCACCATAACTTTCAACTGTTCTAATGCGACAGCTTTCCAGTTATCAGCTTCTTTTTTATATTGTTCTACCAATCCTATTTGTTGTTTTAGTTCAGCATTATCAGAAGATAATGCACTTACTGTTTGGATTGCTTCGGAGCTATCTGTTTCTGCTTTAACTAATTTCGCTTTGACGATTGCTATGTTTTCTTGATACATAGTTATCTCATTTTGAAGCTCAATGACTTGTGCCTCTAATGGAGCTAGTTTCTTTGCGATTAGTTCTTCAATCTTTCCCTTAAACTCTTTTGCCTGATCACTTACGTCAGCATAGTTTGTTCCAGCTATAACAGTTATCTTACCATTACTAGCTGTTCCTTTATGGGTATATTCATGCTGTCCTATTTTCCAATCACTAAAAGAGATAGAACAAGTTCCACCATCTCCGACTTGTTCACAACCCTGCGAAATATACGCTGGATGAACAATAGAGATATGATTTATCCTATCGCTTCCTGTGAAATACAGAACATCGTTCTGATACACATGAATATTCAAAGGAAGATTATCGCCTGTATATTTGATTGATTCTGCAAACGCGGAACCACCGAACATACCTGCTATTGCGATTACTCCTAACAGAATATACATTCTATTCATTAAAGATTCTTTATAATTATAGATATTAATATCTTTAGATCTTTATTTCTTCTTGCCTTTTAATTTATCTAGTTCTTTTAACGCATTTTGGTAGTTAGATTCTGATAAATTAGCTTGTCTGACTAATTGATCTATTATATTCAGAAGTAATTGATTGCTCTTTGCTTGATTACCAAAGAATCCTGCCAATAGCGAATTTACGTCATTATCGGGCATATTCATTCATTACTCATTACCACTTAATAAAGTGTCATATCTCCACGTTCCACCTGATTTTGCATAGAATCTACAAGTAGAAAATGTTCGCATCAATCCAATACACCCATCTGCATTACCAAACCAATCGTCAAGATTAGTTGAACTTGGTTCCGAATTATTATAAAGTTCTGGTATTGTCATCGTTCCTTTTGTTCCGAGCTTGTAAGCTGTTGATGATCCACCATAATACCAGCACTTAGTTGATATTCCTATAACATCATTTACCGTTGAAGCACCAAATTTTCCTATACTTCCTGTAGCTGACACTCTACCGTCAAGGGTAACATAGCCACCAAATTGAGAGCTACCTCCTCCCACCCATAATGCAGGGCTAGTATTACCAATTAAAGTTATTTGGTTTAAATAACCATGACTAAACCAAGCACTACCTGTTCCTATATCACAAGTGTTTGCAGTATCAGTTGTTAGATCCTCTCTAAATTCTACTTTATCATCATAAATCCTAAACTTTGATGTTCCATCTACTTGTATAGCAAAATAATCATTATCATCTATTAAATTAATAACTCCTGCACTACTAGCTCCGAATATTGATAACGATATATTTGAATTGGCACTAACTGAATTTATCTCTAAGGCATTAACATCTGTAATATTCTTATCATTCATATCCAAAGTTGCATCTGCTTGGAAACCACTAAACGAAGTTGAACCTCCAAGATCCGATAAACTCTTTGTCGAATTATTTGTTCTACATTTTAGATGAGTTCCATCAAACCAAAGTTTTCCGTTGCCTGACGTATATCCGACTTGTGTATCAAACTCTAACGCATACTTTGTTATAGCAAACCAATTATCCCCATTTATTGTAAATTCAAAATAATCATTAGTAGGAACATTAAAGTGCATTTTGGTTGAGGTTGCATCAATACCTGTAACAGTGTTGCCTAATGTTTGCCCAGCTTGGTCAAATTCTAACCTACAAATTTGGGTAATGTCAAACGTATTCATATGAATATCTGTATTAAGTGAAACAGTTCCTAAGTTGCTTAACGTTGTATTAGCACCACTACTTCCACTTCCTCCACCAGCTTCTAAAACCAGATATTTATTTCCAGCATCTTCAAAATATTGAAAGATGACATATTCATTATCACTAAGAGAAACAGTTGAAGAAACATCAATGTTTCCACCTGAAACTATATCTAGTGATTTACCTTCTTTTGGTTTTATTGTAATTATTTGTCCGTTATGCTGTGTTCCTAAAATGGTCTTTAGTGTAAGACTATTGCCTGTTCCATTTACTATCACTGTCGTTGTTCCCACTTGTATTTGATCTTCTGGTGAACCCTCCAACTGAACTTCTAATGGATGATAGGAAGTAACTCCCTCTATAACAGGAACGTTATCAGAAGTAGATCCTAAACCATGTCCTGATTGATCAAGTCCGACAAATTCTCCACTGATAGGAATGGATTCTCTTATTATTGCCATCTCCCTTTGAATCTGTTTTATCGTATCGTTTAGTCCATAAGTTTCGTATGACATTTAACCACCTGTTGTTACGAACTTCTTCTGTCCTAATATAGTCATGTGATAGCCTGTATGGTCTATCTTATGTTCAACTGATTTACAAACCATAGTAATATAATCTTCCCCTGAATCTTTATTCGGAACTCTATCTCCCTTTACTTTGAAAGATTGACCAAATTTCATTCTTACATCTCCGTTAGTAACCATGTTCCATGTTTGAGGATAAAATGATGCCCTAGCTCTCTTTGCCTTTGCGTGTAATTTTGCATTAACATAATCAAATTCATCTCCCTTTTGTACGACACTTGTTCTACATCCTGCTACTTGACCATCATTAGAACTAACAATTAGATCTTTTTTAAAGTGCAAATTGGATATTGCTATCGTACTCCAATGAATTAATGCGTTATCATGGTGTAAAACAACTGCGGTAGATGTTCCTGACGATGCTCCACCACCTGTTCCCATTACTTTATCAATAATATAATTAACTCCGTTTGCCAATGTTATTCCCATATCTCTCCACCCATTTATTGTTGCTTGAACTACTTGTTCAATTCCAGTAGTAAGAATTTCTTCAAACGCTTTTCTGCCACCTATGTATAATCCTAATGACATATCGTAGGGTTTCTCCCAAAATATTCCCCAACCTTTTACAAACACCCAATCAAATCCTGCTCCTGAATGTTCTTTCTCTTTTAATGTAAAGTCAATAAATGTTATAGTAAATCCCAATAGTTGTGGCAATCTATTCCATTTTCCAAAATACAAATTTTTAGTTCCCCCTCCTGTCATGTGTCCGAATGGTAGAGTTATAAGATCCCATTCGTCATTCCTCCTTATTTTGAATCTTTGAAACCAAATTCTGTCAAACTTATCAATCGCCCAAAATACCATTGGAATATTACCCATATGATCCCCTGTAATAGTTCTAGTGGTTGATGGTAGTGTATTACTCCAAGCATTAAATTCTAAATCTTTTAAGTGTCCTGTATAGGCATCTCCTGTTCCGTTAGCGTTTAATGAATCTCCTACGTTAGCATTCCAAAATCCTACCTTTAAGTGGAATGAAATTGCACTAATCTTTCCCATATCTTCTGATATTGCACCGTTGTTCCAACCTATGTTATTTCCTGTGCTATCGGTTTCATCATTATAAGTTGATACCATACAAAATTTTGTATCAGAAGTAGATCCGTTGCCACCATACTTATATCCAATATTTCCATCTGCTGTATCTTGTCGCGGAAAAGGATACCACATATTCATCCATACTCCACGATTGGCAAATCCGTAAGTGAATATAGGAATTGCATTATTATCTTTCTGCCATGAATATCTATACTCTATCGCTTGATTAGGTAATCCGGTAGAATCTTTTTGCTTGTAAATATCATAGACAAGATGAAAAGGCGTAGCTGTTCTATTAGCAGTAGGATCTGGTGTAGGTGTCTTAATACTCCATTTAACTTCCCAACCATGTGCTGATCCATCATAACGTAATATTCTTCCACTTTCCATATCCATTACAGTATCATTATCCAATGGTGCTCTCGAAAAAAACCATCTAGCATTACCTTCGTTTGGGTTTTGAACCCATTCTGCTATCCTATATTTATTTTCAGCATTGTTATTTGGATCAAAATCTCCGTCAGGTGTAGTTCCCACTATGATTCTTACACCATCAAATATTTCCCTAGCATTAAGATCGTCAGGATCATCAACATTAAATTTATCTACACACTTTGCAGTTATCTTATCAAAAGAATTTGTATAATCTTCCCCTGCTGGATATACTGCCCTAGCGATATTCCAGTCGAAAGCAAATCCCATAAAGTCGCCTTGATTCATTGGTAAAGATCCACTTTTAAGACCAAGTAGATTTTTTTCCCAATCAAAAATATTATTAGTCCAAGGACTAGGAATTGCAGAAAGTGAAATAGGATTATTACTGCTATCAACCTCGGAAGTTAAATGTGTTCCAAATCCCTCAAACTCTGTTGTAGAACGACTATCTATTTTTCCTGTTGCATTAAGATCTTCCCAATAACTACTACTAGAAGTAGGTTGTAAGCTAGACGCATCAGGATTAACAGGATTGGATTTTCTTAGTGTCTTTAATGATACTCCCATTATGCTTTGTTCTGCACGATAAAATTTTACGGTGCTACCTGATATGTGATATACAACATCATCCATATCATATCTACCATATTTGTCAAAAGGTGTTATATTTACAAAATCCTCTCTCCAATATGTTGTGTCTTGATCTGGTGTAGTGGCATTAGCCGATCTATCTTTTATGCACTTATAATATCTTATTACATATTGTGGTTGTGCTGTCCAATTAGTAATAGAAGTTCCTGTAAAATAAGTGGCTACTTTAACCTGATTGCCTACAATGTAAGATGTTGAAGCACTCCACGCTGGTCTTATCTTTGCGTGTTCAAAATATGATCTATATCTAGCCATATCCATTGGTAGTGTTCCTGCCAATGATTGACCCTTTACTAAAACATGATTCTTATACTTAACGTGGCTTATAGAAGCCTGTTGCGTTTCCGTTGCATCTATTGTGTCAATGGATTTTGGATCTAACACTACTCCACTGTCAGTTCCTCCATATTCTTCTGCAAAACACTTCATAGTATTTGTTGCAGTAGTATTTTCAAAGTCAAAGTAAAAGTCCTTAAATACACCACCAACTGTTTCCTCATTCGATAATCGTTTTATACAATCTATCAGTAATTCGTGATATGTTTCTACTCCGACAGGTTGATAATGTTGTTTTAGTTCATCTACTTTTGGTAGAGCTATCTTTTGCTGACCCTGACAGGTTGAAATATCGTCAGAAGCACAACTTGAATAAAGCATTGTTACATTTGGAGATGTAGCTGATGCGACACCCTGAAAGTTATTAAATTCTGTTAATCTAGACATAAATTCCCTATTTGGTGTTTCAAATAGATTTATCGTAGTCGTAACTGATTCTGCCAATCTTACTTGTATTTCTACCAAATCAAGTATTATGATAGATCCTTTTTGTTGATCTACATCTATTGAACAACCTTTTATCTGAAACTGAAAAGTTTTTCCTGTTACATCTGATCCACTTATTGATTGTGTTATTTTACACTCGACAATATACTTATTCTTTGCATTTTCATCTGTAAGAATAGGACCTGTATTGATGAATGTTTTATTCTCATCCATTCTTAAAATTATCTGTCCTCGATTAAATTCACTAATTCCATGATTGGTTAATGTCATTCTTATTCTCCAAGGTTTTAAATCTCCACTAGGTATTTCTGTCGAGGGAGTTCTACTAGGATTGGTATTACTACCATCAGTTCTTTTCAGCAAAGTTATGCTGTCATTATAGTATGTTCCCACACTAACCACCTATTGATTCAACAGTTCCGCCAAAACTTAAAGTTACCATAAAGTCATATCGTTTCTTTGCAGATCCCATATACCCTATTGTGGTATTTACTAACGTATATCCTGCATTTCCATCTGGATCCAATGAAAATCTTTCTGCGTTAGGACTATAAAATCCTATTACACCATATTTGTGAGTAGTATCAACTTGTGGTATCTGCCTCATTCTTTCTAGCTTTTCTATATCTGAATCCGTTTTATTTCTGAATATTCCTTTTATTGTCAAAGTCCTACTCCTCAAACCATTCTCTTGTTTATTTATTTTTCTAGTGCCATCACTCGTAGGAACAGGAATATCGATCACATTATTTTCATATTGCTCTGCAACACTTTCTAATATGTAATCAGAAATATCAAACGCCAATACTTGTTGATTGACTTTAAGAGAATAACCCAAATCAGTATGCGTATCGCTGTCAGCTCTTGCCGACATTAATGTTGAGGTTGCATAATCACTATCACTCTTTGGTGTATTCAATGTTCGGAAAAATATATGTGCATTAGCCATTCATATCACACCGGATCCGTATCATGTGTTTCAACATATCGTTTCATTCCTAATGACAAATCCGCCATATTGGTAGTACCAACAGGTGTTCCTTGTCTTACAACTTCGTTTGAGTATGAAGAAAAATAAACCTCTCCATGTTTTATGTTGATTAAATTTTGTAAATCCTGATATTGTTTTGCTTCATCTTTTACTTGTTTTCTTATATCGTAAATTCCTCCGGGAGCATACATAGCTTTTACTTCCTCTATGATCCACTTTACCATCTCTGTTACATACCTAATTATAAAATCAATCAAAAATGCAATTATCATTCCATAAGGACCACCAAATTTACTGATCATGCCTAACATCTTTCCTTGTATTCCTTTTCCCATCATTCCCGGCAATCCAGCACCACCACCACCAAACATTTGTTTTCCCTTTGAAGTAAGTTCCTCTAACTTACCTGTCTGTGATTTTATGTTTTTAAACTTCTCATTTATTCTTTCAAGTTCTCTTTTAGTTTCTTCCTCTCGTTCCTCTTGTTGTTCATTATGTCCTTGTTGGTTTTCTAAATTTTCTTGGTCAGCTTGCTGGGCTAATTCTAATTCTGCCAATCTAGCTTCCATCATCTCCGACCATCTTTCTTTACTATATGGAGCTCGTCCTCCGTTATCTCTCATTCTTCTAACTCCACCACCAATTTGCTGACCTTGTTTGAATCCTACCATTTTGCCTTCCGCTGATCCTATTGGTGAACCACCACTACCCATTCCATAAGGTAAAGCTCCACCTTTTCCAGCTTCTTGCTGTTGTTGTCCAATCGGTTGTCCTAAAATATTGGTTTGTTGATTTATGGTTTGTGTAGAATTTAATACACGTTTCGCAAGTTCTTCCGCCTTTTCAGCTTTAGATTGTAGTGCATTAAGCTCGTCATCTCCCATTATATCAAGATCTTTGTCCTCATCAACCATGTCTTTTAAGTGGGTTTGTAATGTTTAAATATTTTTAAACAAGTATAGACTTCATCCACTTTTTAATATCACTTCTCACTTCTTTTACTACTTTTGGGCTTTGTTCATCCAATGTTGTCCTTATTAGCATCAATCTCGGCATACCTGAAACTTTATGACCTTTTGAAAATTTATCTTGTCTTTCAAATCTACCAGAACTGCTACTTCTACCTCTTTGTTTCCAATGTAACGCCTTTGCGAATACAGGATAAATCCAATGATCTCTCGTTCCTTTCTCTCTCGCAAGTCCTACATCAAACCCATCTACGATATATTCTGATCTTATAACAACCCTAAATTTTCTGTTTCCAACAAGTCGAATATCGGCTATTTCCGTATTCATAACTATCTTATTTGAAAAGTTATGACCTCTCATTTTTGCCCTTAAAGGTGTTAATATTAATTGTCTAGATCTTACATCTAGCCTTTTCTTGACAAAATCTTTATACTGTAATCTAATATGTGATATTCCGAGTTTCCTAGCTTGAACTGCCGACATTAACTCACTGATCTTAACTTCATTCAATGGTTTAGGCTTTAGTTGAACGTCAAGCCAAGCTTCTAGATTATCAAGTCCTAAGGCAACCAAGATGTTGTAAATGCTGGTTCTGTATCGCTACTATTTCTTTCAATACTGTTAATATCTGTAACAATTCCTCTTAACTGCCAATCTTGACTTCCACCACTAGCTGAATATCCTGTTGTGAAAGATGTCAATCTGGCTTTAAATTTAAACCAAATATTTTTTTCTGCTTCTTGTGAACCAGTAGTTGGTCCTGATAAGGCAACCATTTTTGCTACGAATACAATATCAATCGGATCTTGTTGTTGGGCTTTGTAAATCCAATAACTAATTGTTTTTTCATCAGTAGGAGTTTGAACTGCTGGGCTTCCTACACTATTAGTATCATCAATCATATCAGAAGTAAGTTTAAGAGTGCAATCAAACGAATGGTCATAGCCTGTTGGATCATAAGCCTTTGTTCCTGAATCGGCATAGTGTGGAGAATAAGTAAAAGTGAAAGTAACTGAAAACTGTTGTCTTTCTTTTAATCTATAATAATTAGTACCACTTCCCGGATCCTGAAATTGAACAAATCCTTTAAATGTTGAAGTTCTTGCATATTGCTCGTTAATATCCACCATGTCTAATAATCCTCTATATGATAATTAAGCATTTTTTTAAGTCCACGTTCCCTGAACATATAATGCTGTTGTAGCTCTCTCAATATTATCAAACTGACCTCTTTTAGTGGTTCCACCAAATTTGACCACAAATTTTTTGGCAGTTCCCTTTTTTGTTAATGTTATATTTTTATCATCTCCTGCATCCCTGATTGTTGATATTTCTGAATCTATTGCATTTGTAGATTCATAAGTTATAGTGATAGCACCTCTTTCAAATTCTCCAACATCACGAAATATTTCCCCTGTATCTTGATGGTGTGAAACTAGACTTGCTCCCTCACTTTGATCTAACGCAAGAATTGTTATCGTTGATCCACCTGAAATTGCCAAAGTAGTTTCTGCTCCTAAAATACCTGATCCAGATGTAGATGTCTTTTCGGTTATTGTTATTATTATCGAACTTTGGCTACCATAAACTCCCCCTCTACTTCCATCTATCGCACTTCTTTGCCATCTCTTTGATTCCATGAACAAATAAGATGTTCCGAAGTCTTGGGTTTCAACAGCAGATAGGATAGTATTTTCTATTGTGGTTTGGTCAGCTTCCTCAACAGCTTGTGATCTATTATATCTCACATGGAGTTTTATTTCAAAAGCTTCTGTCTTTGTAGTATCAGTTATGTCTTGACTTGTAGTTGCCTGTGGCAAAGTCTTGATTATTGTGATATATGGATAAACTGGAAACTTGGGTTCAAAAGTATAAAATCTAATTGAATATGGATATGTTTCAGCTTCTAGTGAAGTCTTTATTTGAGTAGCAGATTTGGAAGCCATTAGCTACTCCATGTTGCACTATGCCATTTTGTTCCACTAGCCATACTTATCGTTCCCTGTGTTTTAAGATATTCTAGCCAATGTTTTAATTGGTGTCTTTTTGTTTTCTTTCCACTAGGAACAGTTATTGCTGATAGTAATTGCGTTACTGTTTTATTGCCACCACTTAATTGTGCTAAAATTCTTGTACCAGTTCCAGAGTTAGCCATTATTTATCGTCATCCTCTTTATTTAATTCCATTTCCGCCATTTGTTCTTCCATTAATGCTAAGTGCATTACAGATAATTTTTGAAACAATATTTTGTCTATACCATCAGGTTCAATATTGCTTTTAACTTGTTTTGATCTACCTCCGAATAATAATCCAAACCATTTTTCTAATTGTAGATAGTCAGGTTCCGTCAATTCGACTTCGACCAATCAAACCACCCTGAATCTGTTTCTTGCGTATCCTGTTTTTAGATCATGTTTTTTCCAATCGGTAGGTGTAACTCCGACCACTTTTAATTCAAACGTTCCTGCTGTTGTTCCTGCTGGGATTGTAAATGTCGTATCAGAAAAGGATCCCTTATCATCTGCTACCAAAGGATCTGGCGAGGTTGCCATCTCTTGTCCATTGAAATATACTTTTAGTTTATTTCTAATTCCAAATTCTGATCCACTTACTGTTACAGTTGCACTAGCACTACCACTTGTAGGTGTGAATGTTAATTGAGGATTCATCTTGAAAGCTGAACTTGTAGCCCATCCATAAGTTTCTGTTAGAAATTCTTCTAACTCTTCGTCAGCTTTTTTCCATAAAGCGTCATCTGCGGTTGTTTCATGTCTAAACTTTCCTATTACTAAATCATTGGAGATTGTATTAAGATCGAATGTTAATGCTGGAATAGTTTCGGTTGTTAATGGTAATACTATTTCATCTCCATACTCATTTTTATGACCTAATTTTCTTCTTAATTTACGATTTACATAAGTATCAATTTCATCAATATAATCGGATAACTCGTCATCTAGTGAAGAATCTTCTACTCTTAATCTTTGTTTCACTATTGTGAGTGTTGCGTAATGTGCCATATCTTATCACTGTTTTGCTAGTTTAAAAATATAAAAAAAGGGATTTTTTGACTTGGTTTGATCCAAGTGATTGTTATCTCCCAATAACAATGCTCTCTCTATGTATGTGAGATTCTACAAGTTGCTTCTACGTTCTTCACGAAACCTGCTATCCTCTGTGTTCCAGTAAGGAATACTACTTGCAATTCGTTCCTACGTTGTGCTTCCATTGTTAGATCCCTTCCTGTAATTAATCCAAATGCAATGTTTGGTACAAACATCGTTGATCTGAATGAATTTGCTTGGGTTCCTGCTGATGGTGCACTTGAACGGACTACGTTTGTTCCTGCTATTCTTTCAACAGTTGCTTCAGTAATAATTGCTGGGCGACTGAATGAAATAAAGCTGTCCAAATCTGGATCAAAGATCAAATCCCTTATTGCTTTTCCTGTCGTGTATGTAACTAGGTTACTTGGGTCAAGACCTTCGTCCTCTATAACTCCTTTTGATGCAACTAATCCTGCAAAGGTTAAGTTGCTAAGTCCAGAGGCATCTGCTGTTATTTGAACACCAGCGTGATCTACCCATCTGTTAGTCTTTACACCGCCACCTTTATCTTTTCTGTTTGAGGCATCTCCTGAACTTCCAACATCATCGTTGTAAGCTCGGTTTAGAACTTCTACACTTTCGTCATTTACTGATTCTAGTGCATAAGATCTGTTTGCCGCAGAAACTATATCAATAGGGCTTTCTTCTAGTTGCGTATAACCAATAGTTAATTTAGTTCCTCTTGGTGTTGCTGGACCACCAGAACTTCTTATAGTTACTGCTGATTCGCCTACCTGAGTTGAACCGTCTTCCGTTACTGCACTAAAGTTCACTGCTCCGAAGTCATAGAAGAATGCTTCTTTGGTTCCGGGTGCTAAAACTTTGGTTTCACAGAATTGTCTAATTGGTGTTACCACTTTACCGTTTGGTAAGACTAATACTTGTTCCGACATGATTCGCATAAAGTCATTTGAAGCTGGTCCTGTTACTGTTTCTGTCGCACTTGTTTTTTGCGATTCAGTTAATGGTGTATATTTAGCGTTTTCGTTTGCATCAAAGTCTTTTACAAATCTCTCTCCTGCTTGATCATAAATCCTCTGTTTATTAACGTGCCAAACATAACTTGGTGATACATTTTTTTCTTGTGCCACGTTTCTCATCCATGAAACTGGTCCTGCAACTTCAGCTTCTGTTGCTGAAATTTTTGTTCTTGCACTTTCTCCAATTTTCATAGCTGGTCGTGATACAACTGGTGCTCTTCTTTGAACTCCAGATTTTGCCTCTCGAATTAATCTGTCTAGTCTTTTTTCTTTCAGATATTTTTCTTTGGCTCCTATTCTTGCATCTGCTACCTTCATGTTTCTTACTGCTTCAAGTTTATCCAATTTCTTGTAATATTCTTGAACACGTCTTTTTTCAGAAGCTATGTCAGCATTAGATGATCTTGTATATCGTTCACTAATGTTGCTAACTACTCCTGCTGGTCCTCGTCCATTTACATTTCCAGAATCTTTAGGTTCACATTTTCTTGTTACTGGGTTCCAGTGTTGTTGTGCTCCTGTTGCATCTGGTGGACAATTACCACCACCACCATCACTATGAACTCCTTGTGCTTGTGCTTCTTCCACATTCACATTTTTTTGTTCAACGTTTTGGTGTTCAGTATCGGCTTGTTCTTCAACTTGCTCTTTCTTATTAGGAAACTTTCCGTTTCCATTGTCATTGCCGTTTGCCATGTGATCTTCGTTGCTCGTGCTACCTATATTAGTATTTAAACCTCCCTCTCCCATCTGTGTTACTCCTCTCATGCGATCATGTGGTTGCATATCGCCATATCCACCTACTGTTGGTATTTCTGAATACGGATCTTGTCTGAAAGGAAAATCTGATTGTCCTCCTAAAACAGGATCTTGTATTAGACCATGTCCTAGATCTTCACTTGATAATGGTTTGCTGGGTGTTTCTAATGTTTTTCCATCTTCATTTTGGATTTTAATATTAGTAGAATTTGCTAGTCGATCATCCTCGGCATTAACCAAAGCTGGTCTATTACCAAGTCCTACAAGATGACCAAATTCCAAGTCCTCTTGACCATACTGTTTTATTGTTGAGATTGCTACTTCTTTGGAAACTTGACGTTTAGTCAGAAAATTATATGCTTCCCGACCTGTTCCTCTGGGATTAGCATCTAAAAACTCGTATAGTTTTGACTGTGCTTTAATAGATTCGTTAAGGTTAGCTTTGACTTTATTAGCTTTCTTTCCCATGTTAATCTGACCAGTTAATTCGATTTAAGTATTTTTTATGACCAAGACTATTATCCTGCATACGTTGTTTAGCCATTCTGGTGTCAGGTTCCGGAAATTTCCTATCAACTATTGTGGATCCTACGATTTTACTGTAAGGAACTTGACCTCCTAAGGCATAATGGTCATCTACTTCTGATGTTTTGGGAGCATAATCTGCGAATGTGGGTTCCTTTCCTGTAAATGCCTTATCATCCTCATCCATAGCGAATTTATGGAATGTTAGCCTTGATTCATCTCCATCTACTAGACTTTTGTATTTCTCTATAAGCATTTGTTGAACTAACATTGTTTTTGGTAAATCTTCCGCATCTCCGAAGTTAATCTCCTTTATTTTTGGGTGTTTTATACCCTCATTCATTCTAGCTTCCCTTTCTTGATAAAATTGCATAGATAATGGTGTTCCAGCAGTTTCAGATGGATCGCCAAAAGACCAATCAAAAGATAATGGTGCTGGGTTATATTGGACAGGAACTGCGTTTT
>Ga0066372_10000190_pt1 | contig 21371 bp, 23 predicted proteins | sample Knorr_S15_td_250_FD_77011 | JGI IMG/M metagenome (GOLD analysis project Ga0066372, IMG submission 77011) | Marine microbial communities from Southern Atlantic Ocean transect - Knorr_S15_td_250_ad_251m_LV_A | ecosystem: Environmental > Aquatic > Marine > Oceanic | place: Southern Atlantic ocean... | reverse complement strand
TTGGCTTAGTTCGTATTTTAATACAGCTTGTTCTACAGTTATCAAGCCTTGTGAGATTGCTTGGCTTAGTTCGTATTTTAATACAGCTTGTTCTACAGTTATCAAGCCTTGTGAGATTGCTTGATGTAGTTCGTATTTTAATACAGCTTGTTCTTCAGTTAACTTGCCCGACAAGACTGCTTCTTCTAATTTATATATAATTACTTCTTCAGTTGTTTGAGAATTCTTTTCCAACTTTGATGGTTCTTCAGCTTCAATGTATTTGTCACTTACAAAAATTGTAGTGAAAAATAAAAATACAGAAAAAACAGTTAAGAAAATTCTAATTCTTAATTCTTTATTTTCTTTTAAAAATATTTTTTGCATTTCTAAATGATACCATTCACCTTTGTAGGAAATTAATTCTTTTTACTATATATATTTATGAATCATGTTATATTACTTATAAATAATGTTTAATAAAATATGTTTAAAATCTACATAAGTATAATTTCATTTCTTGTTTTATTGCTGGCGCTTTATTCTTCAACTATTATAAGTATCGAATATTTTGATAATAAAAAACAAATTAATAACAACGTAGAATTCCATGAGCCTTTTGGAGATATGAGAGGTGAATTCAATCCCCAAATCCGTAGAAGTGAAATGGAGTTGGAAAAAAAACAAATGGAAGCTCATACAAAAAGAGAAATTAATGCTATCGAATTACAATTGGGGTACATCTCTGATAAGGAATACGAATTATTGGGACAACAGTTAGAATTAGATAAAAAAAATCTTGAAGATCAACTTAATCTTGATCTTATGAGAATGGATTTAGAAATGCTGAGAATGGGTATTGAATAATTAATAAAATAATTTATTTAAACATAAATCTGAAACTATAAACGATCAATAAAATATAAATCTGTACTCTTCTCAATTAACAGACTAATCAATAACAGTATAAAATGGTACTTGCTCTATAAAACTCTCAACTAGAATATGAAGAATTTTTACGAATATAATTTATCTGATAATTTAAACAAATCTCTGAAGGGATTGAGATTTAATGTGCCTACTGAAATCCAATCTAAAACAATACCAATGGCAATCAATAAAAAAGATATATTAGCAAATGCAGAAACGGGCTCAGGAAAAACAGCAGCCTATCTAATTCCGTTGATTCACCAAATTTCTACTATTGGTAAAGTTTCGGGGTTAATATTAACTCCCACCAGAGAATTAGCTCAGCAAGTATCGGATGTCGCAAAATCGCTTGTTGGTTATAAAAGTAATATAAATATATCTTTAATCGTTGGTGGAGCAAGTATGAATAATCAACTAAAGCAATTAAAGAAAAGACCAAAAATAATTATTGGGACGCCAGGAAGAATAAATGATCATCTTGAAAAAAAATCATTGAATTTAAGTTATTTTAATTTTTTTGTACTTGATGAAGCGGATAGAATGCTTGACATGGGGTTTGAGGATCAGGTAGAAAAAATAATAAAATTTTTACCTTTAAAAAGACAAACTCTTTTATTTTCAGCTACTCTTCCCAAAGAAATAATAAAGTTATCTTCCAAATATTTACACAATCCTCATAGAGCAGATGTAAAAGAAAATAATGTAATAAAATCTCAAATTAAGCAAAAGGTAGTTAATACTAAAACTGAATTAAAATATGATCAATTAGTTAATGAAATAACTGATCGAAATGGTTCTATTTTGATATTTGTTAGAACTAAGTATTCAACTGAAAAATTAAAAAAAAGATTAATTAAAGACACTGTTAAGAGTTCTGCTTTGCATGGTGACTTAAGACAAAATAGAAGAAATAGGATTTTAGAAGATTTTAGGAAAGAAAAATTTAGAATTTTAATTGCTACAGATATAGCATCTAGAGGCTTGGATGTTCCTCATATAGAACATGTTATTAACTATGATTTACCACAAGTTCCTGAAGATTTCATACATAGAATTGGAAGAACTGCAAGAGCAGGTTCTGTAGGTGAAGCTGTAAGTTTTATCACTCCAAATGATAGCCGAATGTGGAAATCTATTGAAAAACTTTTAGAAAATTTAAAAGACCCTTACAAGAATAAAGAATATGATAAAAAAAATAACAATAATTCAAGACCTTATTCTAAAAAGAAAAATAGATCTAAATCTAGAAAGTATTTCCATTCTAGAGTTCATTAAACTTTACTAATATTGCTTTGGTATACTTGTTTTTCCAGTACCACTGAATTTTCCACTTGCTTTAAAGGAACTCGCCAATATCTTTCAAGCAATAGATTTGTTTGTTTCCTTGTATGAAGAACGAAACCATTTTTCATATAAAATCTAATTGCCCAAGTTGCATCTTTCCATGTTCCAACAAGTAAACTAGAGCTCGTATTAATCTTAAATAAATATTGTAATAATAATTTTCCTATACCCATTCCTTGGTAATCTGAAAATGTGTACGCATGCCTTATTAATGTAACATCTTCTACTTCCTGAATTCCCATTACCGCTACAAGTGTATTGTTTTTGTCATACCCGAACATACGAAGATCATTTTCAAATTCACTGATCAATTCTTGTTTTGGCATGTAAGGTTCTTTCCAACAACTCTCTGGAATGACCCCTTTATATTTTAAAGCGGCATCGTTAATTACATTGAGAATATAAGAGAGGTCATTTTTTGTGTATTCAGATATCATTTAAGCCAAGTATAGGTTTTGCTATGCCATTTTTCCATAATATCTTTACTTATTTATATTATTAATACTCATACAAATAGACCTACCTACAACTTATTTAGCTTTTAAACAACATATGCATACATTAGCGTCAATGAGTGATTAATATAATGTAAGTTTGTTCTAATGTGGGATAAAATTTAATAGATTCTAAATCTATATTTAAAAATATTCACTTTAGTAATCAACAGGAGAAACAAAAATGTATAAAGCTTATATTAAGGCAGTAGTTTATGGTCTTGTGGTAGGAACATTTTTTGGTGCTTGGGTTAATCTTGGTACAGTTATAGGAATATTAATCGGAATTGCTATTCTAATAACAACAGTTATGTCTGAAAAACTTAGAGAAAAAAATAGAAAAAATAAAGAGAATGATGAAAAAAAAGATATGACGAGTTGAAAAGGTGTCATTCAATTTATTAAGAGAAAAATAAATAATGAAAATAACTTCTGTAGAATGCTTAATTTTAGATAATCAGTTTCCTTTTGTTTTCATAGAAACAGACGAAGGAATAATTGGTTTAGGAGAATGTTTTAGAAGACAACCTGAAGTAACAAAAACTGTCGTCGAAAATGTTCTTGCTCCAGCAATTATTGGAAAAGATCCTGTTAACACCGATCAAAGATTTCAAGATATGGTAAATGCGGGTAATGCTTTAGAAATAGGTGGTGCAATCTGGATCGCAATTGCAGGTCTCGATATTGCAATGTGGGATATCAAAGGTAAGTCTCTCAATTTACCCATCTATGAACTATTGGGTGGCAAGATACAAGAGAAAATGCCAGTTTATGCTAGTTCTATGAAAAGAGACTTAGCACCCAAAGACGAGGCTAAGAGAGCCGTTTATTATGCAGAGCAAGGTTTTCTTGCTTATAAGTTACACAGTGCGGTTCCAGGTAAAATTGATGATGAATCTGACCAAACTATAGAAACGGTTACTGAAGTTAGAAAAGCAGTTGGAGATAATTTTGATATTTTAGTAGATGTAAATGGTGCATATTCAGTACATCATGCTATAGAAATAGGCAAAGAATTAGAACAACTGGGAGTTTTTCATTTTGAAGAACCAAGGCCACACTATGACTTGGAAGGATTATCTAAAGTAGCAAATGCTCTTGATATACCTATAGCATCTGGAGAAAATATTTATAGTGAATATGAATATAAAGAACTCATTCTTAAAGGGAAGGTCGATATAATTCAACCTGATATTGTTAAAACTCCTGGTTTCACTACGTTTATAAAGATTGCAAATATTGCATCTATTTTAGGTGTACCAATAACATGTCATAATACTCAACCTATTATAAGTTCTGTAGCCCACGCTCATTTTGTTTGTTCAAACAAAAACTTTCCTTATGCTCAAGAGTACAACATAGAAAATATTTCTATACGTGATGAATTCCCAATATTATCAGAACCTTTGGATGTAAAAAATGGATATCTTTCAATTCCTGAAGGACCTGGATTAGGAGTTGAACTTGATATGAAAATGATTAATAAGATTAAATCATCCTAGAAGACTTTTTTCATTTAGATATCTCTATTTTTAGAGTAACCTAATTCATCTGTTGTTCTATCAGTATGTTTTAAATAATTATTTGTTGTAAATTCAATCAAATTGTTATCTTCATCTGAAATATAAACATATTTCTGTCCATCCATTCTTTCTCCAGGCCCAATCACTATTTCCCAATCGGATTTTTTTAAAATTTCCAAAGTTTCTTCAAAATTTTCTACTTCAAAAGCAACGTGGAAATCTGGAAGTATTATACCGTTTTCAGTATTAGGTTCAACTAAATGTACCATAGTTCCATCACTTGTTTTTGTCCAAATAATGTTATCTTGTTCTATCATGGAAGGAATAATTTCCAATCCTAATAAGTCTTTGTATAACTTGAGAGACTTTGTTCGATCACTAATTGATATACCAACGTGGTTTATTTTTTTTATTTTAATTTTTGGATTTGATTTCATTCTAAAAAAAAAGCCTCTTATTTGAGGCTTTTATGTTTTTTTTTATAATTTAAAAAACCTCACACAAAACTATTCTTATAACAACAATTAATCAATGTAAAATTCTTTTTCATTAAAATGTTTCTACTTTATAATTATTTTTTTGTCAATGTTTGATAAAAAAATAATCAATGGAATGATAGATTTTTTTAGATTTATATAGGTTCATTGCCTGCATGAAGATAACAAACAACCATAACTAAATGATTCATTTCATCTATAATTTTATCCCATTTTTTTGTTCGATGTTTGCCTTTGAATTCAAATAAGATTTTTATATCGTCAGTTTCAAATTGATAGTCTTTTTTCTTTTTCATAGGTTCATTATAATAATTTTTTTCAAACTATAAAATAATGTTTCTATAGACTCGAATTAAAAAAGATTACAATCATAATTGTTGCCATGGAACACATGGTTAAATTTTCTATTATTGTTAACTTTGATAAAGGAATTTCAAAAGAAGTTCCTAAACAAGCACAAAGAATTTTTTCTTTTTTCATTAACTTATTGTAGATACCATATGTTTGAGGTAACAAAATTACAATCGTTGCAAAATTAATTAATAAAGTAAAGAAGTTCAACAAAAACAATGTACCCAAAATCAATTCAATGAATGGATAAATTAGACCGAAATTTGGAATTTTTTTTGTTATAGGATCATAATTTGAAAAAGAGATAGAGAATTGTCTAACGTTATGTAATTTAAGAAAGGAAAAAATTATAAAAAAATACCCCATAAAAAATCTCAAAAAATCTTTTATGTTAAAAGCTTCATTAAAAGAGGAGATAATTGATAAAATCACTACAAAAGATAAAGATATAAAAATTGGTTTGTATGTTCTAAAATAAAGAAATAATGAAGTTAGTGAATTTACATTTTTCTCAATACCAAAAGTATAATTTCCTACTGATTCAATGATTTTATTTAATTCTTCAGTTTTGTATTTTTTTGATGAATGAATTATAAGTTTGGTTGAGCTATAACTAATATCAGCTTTTGATATTTCTGATTCCAATTCAAGTTTAGTCTTAATTGTTTGAGCACATCCGTCACAAGTCATTCCTTTTACTGAAAATATATTTACCGAATTATTCATACAGGGTTTATCATTTTTAAACTTCGTTTAATAATGATTATATATAAAATTTTAACTTGAATTCCTATACTTATATCAGTATCCTTTTGAAAAATTGATAAGATACATTTGTGTAATAAAGGAAGTTTTTTATGTGTGGAAGATTTTCAGTAGATATAGATGATGAAGAATTGTTACACCGATTTCCGAATCATAATGTACAACCTTTTCAAAAGGTAACTAATTTCGCACCAACTATGGAGTTACCTATATTTCTTGAAAAAGATGTAATCAATATGAAATGGGGATTGATACCACATTGGGCAAAAGATAGTACTTTTGCAAGTAAATTGATTAATGCTAGAAGTGAAACATTATTAGAAAAAGCATCATTTAAAGATCTCGTTGATACTCAAAGATGTCTTGTTATTTCTAATGGATTTTATGAATGGGATAGCAAATCAAAAAAACCTTATTTCATACATTCTAAAGATAATCCACTTATGAATTATTGTGGCTTATATTCAATTTGGATGGATAATAACTTTCAATCGATTCTAACATTTACAATCATTACTATAGAAGCAAATAATACCTTGTCTAAAATCCATCATAGAATGCCAGTGATATTAGATGAAGGAAATGAATCTAGATGGCTTGATCCAAATAATAACTTTCAATCAATAAAAGAATTAATTAAGCCAATTGACGATAGTAAAATAGAAATGTACCAAATTGATTTGATTTAACTATTCATTTTAGTGGCATGATGGCAAAAAAAGGTATGCTAATACACAAATGTCCATCATACGAAATGAGAAGATACATTACTTGATATGCTACTTATTAAAAACAAAGTCGACTCAATACTTAGTGATTATGTGACTATGTCTAAAAAAATACCATTGTGGAACAACGGTTAGACGTAAGATATTTTGGGTTAAGATTTTCCCTTAGATTTGTTAACCTTTAAGTTTCTACCATCAACTTCAGAACCATCTAAAGAAGAGATAGCAGTCTCCGCTGCATCATCATCCATTGATACAAAACCAAAGCCTCTAGATCTGTTAGTTTCTCTATCTTTTATTACTTTTGCACTTGAAACTTCACCATGCTCTTCGAACAATTGTTTAAGTCCATCATCATCAATACTCCATGGTAAATTACCAACATATATATCCATTTATAATCCTTTTTATTTAAATACTTAACTATTAGAACATTTTTTTGAGAACTTTTTAGTGTATTTTTATAACGTTTTTAGACAAAGAGTAGCTATTAACCACCTTTGTATGTTTATTTTATAATATTATTGACTAGTTTATTAGTCTTAAACTTCAAAAATTCTCTAAGAAAGAAAAAAATTAAGTTAATTGTCTCCAGTTTTTATCCAGTTTTTCATATGTTATTTCAAAATCTCTAATTATATCCTCAAATTTGTCTATTTTTTTTCTCATAATATTTAGGTTTTCTTCAACGTGTGATAAATTTTTTGAACCGATAATTAATACATGAATTTCTTTTCTATATAAAGAAAAAGCCATAGATAAGTCTATGGGGTTTATTTCATTCATATCTAAATTTAATTTTTTTGTTACATCCAATAATCTATTGAAATATTCATCATAAGCACTTGCTTTGAAGAATTCGTAAGATGTATTATTGACGTGGTGTTTTACTCCTAATAGCGCAGCATTTCCAATTGGCCTTTTAGCTATTATTCCCAAATTTCTTGCAGTTGCTTCAGACAAAATATTTTTAGTTCTAGCCCTTTGATCAGCTATACTATAGCTGGTTTGTAGAGTGTCAAAAAGATTAGATTTTACCGCCCAATCAGCACCTTCGTTGTCTCCTGAATAACCAATGAATCTAGTTTTTCCTTCTATTTTAGAATCTTGCAAAGCTCTAATCACATCACCTTTATCTAAAATATGCGTATCGCAAGAATGCAGTTGAACCAAATCAATACAATCTGTTTGAAGGTTTTTCAAACTGTTTTCAACTGATTTTTTAATTTTTTTATACGTCCATTCAGAATCGGGAGAAGTGGTACTACCAGTACCTGCCTTTGTAGCCAAAAAATAATCCTCTCTTCTATGACCGACAGCTTTCCCAACTATTGCTTCACTATCAAAATACATAGCTGCAGTATCTAGAAAGTTTATACCATTATCTAAGCTAAAATTCAAAATTTTATCAGCTTCTTTGAAACCTGAATATCCTAGTTGGAAACCTACTTGAGCTAATCCTAATCCAATCTTACTAACTTTGATATTTGTTTTCCCAAAAATATTATTTTCCATTACATATTAATCATTTCCATAAAGTGACTCTGCATCATGCTGAGGCTTATATCCTATTTCTTTTCTAGTTGTTTCTATATCAAAAATATTATATTTATTATTTGATATAACATAGTAATGAGCACCTGGTCTTAGTTTTCCTTTGACGAAAGTTTTATAACAAGCATCAACAAATCTAGCTGAATCTTCTTGATGGCACCATACAGTAAAGTAGGCTACTTCTTCTTTTTTTTCATTATTTTCATTTATCCCACCCCATCTTGCAGCGACTGCATTTTTCCCATTGGCACCCAATCTACTACACCAAGACTCTACATAGGCCTTTTCTAATCCATAATCACCTATTGGACAGGGTTCAGTAAGAACGGAAAGAGGTTTTGGCCATTCTTTTAAGTTTTTGAACTTTCTCTGAGCGATTGTCGAATATGGTTCTTTTGTAAAGGGGAAATAAGCGCCCCCAGTTGCATGTACTGAACTCGAACCAATGACAAGAGCTTCTGGGCATTGAGCTAATATAGAGTTAAAGACGAGATCAGTCATTTGATTCATTTCCCTTAGAGGATCAGTTCTTGCAAGGTAAACTATTAAATCTCTGCCTTTTAATGATTTTTTTAAACCTGATTCGTCTGAAGAAACGTCTAAATCAATAAAAAAATCATCTTTAAGAGCACTTTTTGCTTTGTCCATAACATTTGGTAAATCAACCGATGTAAGCTTATAGTTGTTGTTAATTTTAGGTAAATAAGTTCTTAACCCTGATCCTATAGTCCCTTTACCACCAATTAACAATACGTCTATCAAATTTTTTCCTTCAATATTTTGTCAGTTTTTAGTTACTTGGTAAACTTCATCTAACCAATATACTAATTCGGCAGTGGCATCTATGCTAGACATTTCTTCCATCCCCCAATATCCCAATTTTGTTTGTTGAGAAATTATATTTTTACCAGCTCTTATTGCCATATCATAGTATTTTTTTTCTTTTGTGATTCTATAAAGAAGTGCATTACCCCAAGCTACTTTACCCGCTCTCAAGGTATGCCACAAATAATCACTAGATTTTTCTGCAATTAACATATAAAGTTTTGCTAATTCAAGCCATTTTTTTTCATTAGTATGGAGATACAATCTAGAAAGAAATCCCGCTGCTATTCCAGGATGAAAAAAGAATTGATCCCTTTCTGCATTTGCAGACATAACAAATCTAATATCATCATCTTTGAATTCTGTAATTAATCCTTCTGATTTATTAAATACTGAATATAGTTTTTCAGGATACTCTGGTTGTAAGTCCATAAGTTTTTGCATCCAATTACCAACCGATTTTGCAATTTCTAATTCTCCTGTATATATAGCGGCAATTCCGTTTCCCGCAACTACCCATAAGTCTTGGTAAGTGTTTTTATCTTTTTTTTCAACATCTGAAAAAAAACCACCACTTTCTTTATCCCAAAATCTCTTAATGAAATTCATTCCCTTTTGTGCAACGTCAAACTGTCCTAATCTTTGAGAACCTACCACAACCCAGCTGTTGTAGTAGGTATACCAATAGTTTTTTAGTTCATCTTTTGGTCTTGGTCCAAAATCACCATTTGTTTCTAATCCAAAATCCCTAATCCAATCTATCATTCTGTTTGCTTGTTGTGTTTTTCCACAAACCTGCAGAGCTGCAGGAACTTTATAGTAAGCAGTTACTCCAGCTATTGAATCACCGATAATACCATTATTTTGTATTTGGGATTCTAACCAGCTTGCTCCCAAGTCTCTTGCTATTTTAAATTCATTCATTATATATCCTGAAACTATGTTACTTAATATCTTTAGCATATTTGATTGAAATATCTACTTAATCTTTATACGAGATTTTGAGACAGTGGGCTATATTATAATTTAACATTTGAGTTTCTCTAATAATTTATTAAATTTAAGTGTTAAACGATAATGATGAAAGGAAAAAATTATGCAATTTGACACACTTATAATAAATGGCAAAATTGTTGATGGTACTGGAAAATCAGCTTACAAAGCCGATATAGGCATTGTTAATCAGAAAATATCAGCTATTGGTTCTTTGAAGTCATCGGGAGCTAAGCAAGTAATTAATGCTGAGAATTTAATTGTTTCACCAGGATTCATTGATATGCATACTCATTCAGATATTTCCTTGATTAATGATCCTCTTGGAGAAAGTAAAGCATATCAGGGAGTAACAACTGAAGTAACAGGAAATTGTAGTTATTCTCCATTTCCATGCGGAAAAAAAGGACCCGAAGAACTTCATAAAGAACTTTGGGAAAAATGTGCAGTAGCTGATGATCCAAATACTGTTTGGACTTGGAATACATTAGATGAATGGGCTAAAACTATTGAAAATAATGGTGTCAGTATTAACATTGCTCCACAATTAGGTTATGCAGCACTTCAAGTGGCTTCAGGAGCAAATGAGGATCGTCGCGCAACTAATTCAGAACTAAAGGAAATGAAGTATTTAGCTACTGAAGCTATTGAACAGGGAGCTTTCTCTATATCTACCGGTTTATCTGTACCTCCATCAGCCTATGCTTCAACAGAAGAGGTGGTAGAAATTTGTAAAGCTTTATCACATTATGAAGGAGTATTTTATGCAACTCATGCAAGAGAGGGAGCTGGTCGTCATTTATCAAAAATTGTAGAAGCAATAGAAATTGGCAAAAAAGCAAATATTTCAGTTCAATTCTCACACTTAGCTATAACAGATTGGAGATATTACGGTGAAGGCCCAAAAATGCATGAACTTTTTGATATTGCAGTTCAAGAAGGTCTAGATATAACTTATGATATGTATCCTTATACAGCTGCAGGAGCAGGACTAGATCAAGTGATTCCTTTATGGGCTCAATCAGGTGGTTTGGATGAATATATGGCAAGACTTAAAGATGTAGAAATTAGGGGAAGAATTCTAGAAGAGGTGAGTAAAGGTATTGGAGGGCTTGCTCAACGTTGGCAAACAATAATTATGTCATCAACAAAAAATGACAAAAACAAAGATTTAATCGGAATGTCTATAGAGGAAATATCAAAAAAAAGAAAAATAGATCCCGCAGAAACAGTTCTTCAGTTAGTTGAAGAAGAAAAAGGTGCAGTTCCAACGATAGTACATAACCGTGTTGAAAGTGACATCAGATGTTTTATGGATCATCCACTAGCAATGTTTGGATCTGATGGAAATGCGGTATCTCCAGATGGATTCTATAAATCGGGACAACCACATCCACGATTTTATGGTACATACCCTAGGATACTAGGTAGATATGTAAGGGAAAAACCATCTGTTTTGTCTTTGGAAGAGGCTGTTTACAAAATGACTGGATTTCCTGCAAAAAGACTTGGAATGAAAAATCGAGGTCAGATAAAAAAAGATTATATAGCTGACATAACCATTTTTGATCCTGAAGTAGTGATTGATAATGCAACATTCGAAGATCCTCATCAATTGCCAAGTGGGATTCCATTTGTATTTGTTGCAGGAGTCATTATTATTGATAATGGTAAGCATTCAAGAAAAAAACCAGGTAAAGTTCTACGAAGAGGAACTTAGTAATTTCATTCATTAAGCTTTTTTTATACTAAATATTATAATAACTATGGAAAAAAGAACTGATCCGACAGTTAAAATACTAAAAAATAACCATTCATTATAGGTATTGGGTAAATTAACTGGAATTCCTCTCCACTTAAACGATTTCATTATTAAGCTAATTCTTTCTCAAGTTCTTCAATAGATTCATCTATTGCATTACAAATATGATCAATTTGAGAAGCTGTTGAAGTCAAAGGAGGAGCAACAGGTAAAATAAATGCGGGTACTCTTATCCATATTCCTCTATTTTTTAGTTTATGTGTAAGAATTTGATTAATTCGTAATGATGGATCAAAGTGTTCTTTTGTCTTTTTATCTTTTACCAATTCAAGACCTTGTAAAAGACCTATACCTCTATTGTCACCTACAATCCTTCTTTTATTTTTAATTTCAGAAAGTCTTTCAAATAGTTGATTCCCTCTGTCCTTTGCATTTTGAATTAAATTTTCTTCTTCGATTATTTCAAGATTTTTCAAAGCAGCAGCAGCACCTCCCGGGTGGGCAGAGTATGTATACATGTGACTCCATGCATTTGATGGATCTCCATCAAATGCAGATGAGATTTTTTTAGTAGATATAGAACCTCCAAGAGGGAAGTATCCACTAGTTATACCTTTCGCGAAACTCATAATATCTGGTTTTACGTCAAATAAATTTGACCCGAACCACTCTCCAATTCTTCCAAATCCAGTAATTACTTCATCAAAGATAAGTATAATTCCGTATTTATCACACAATTCTCTTACCATTGCCCAATAATTTTCTGGAGGCACGACTCCTCCTAATGGTTGAGAAACTGGTTCTCCAATAAAACAAGATATTGTTTCAGGTCCATGAAAAAGTATTTTGTCTTCAATTTCCTTTATACATTCATTTGTGAATTCTTCCGAACTTTGTTTTGGATAATCCCTTCTATAATAATCTGGCTGTCTTACATGAATTAAATTAGCTGGTGGTGGTTGGTAATCGGTCCGAGGAAAACCAGGATGTCCTCCTAGCCACATAGTACCATATGTAGATCCGTGATAACTTCCATTTCTAGATATAACTTTAAATCTGCCTTTTTCTCCATTTCTTACATGAAATGCTTGAGCCAGTTTTAGGCTCGATTCATTAGCTTCCGATCCACCTTGGCAGAAAAATGTTTTTTCTAAATCACTGGGTGTTATATCGGACAATTTTGTTGCCAATTCAACAGATTTGGGAGTAATCCCTGCATATACGTTCATACTCACTGTACTTATCTGTTCATATATCGCTTTTGCTATTTCTTTTCTACCATGTCCAACATTTCTGAAGTACATTCCACTAATTCCATCAATAAAATTTTCATTTTCATAAGAAGTTAGATATATTCCTTCAGAATTTTTCACAATTAATGGCCCACCTTCTTTTTTCAAAGTGGATTCATTTACCATACCAATATACATATGTTTATTAGCAGATTCAGCAAATTCGTTTTTATAATTGTCATTCATTAGATATCCAATTTTTATTGACTATTATAAGGTGATTAAAATTTATTAACCTCTCTCTTAATCCGAGAATTTGATTACTTCTTAATCGTTTTCATAAGTATTAAGGTAATTCTCTGACACTTATCTGTTATTAAATTTGTTTAATTTTTGATATATTATGTATTTCAAATAGTAGGGAGTTAATAATGAAAATAGGTTGGATAGGAGTAGGGAATATGGGGAAACCCATGGCAAAAAGTGTTCAAAAGTTTGCATCTGAATTTACAGTATGTGATCTAAATCAAGAATCTGCTATAGATATTTTAGAAGCAGGTGGAAATTGGGCTGAAACACCTGCAGAATGTTCTAAAGATAAAGATATTGTGTTTATGAGTCTTCCTATGCCCCAAGATGTAGAAAAAGTTTGTATAGGAGAATCAGGAATAATTGAGACAGTTAATACCAAGAGCATTATTTTAGATGTATCAACTAATTCATTATCAATGGTAAAAAAACTTCATAAATTATTTGAAGAAAAAGGGGTAGAATTTTTAGATTGTCCAGTAAGTGGTGGAGTTATTGGGGCGATTAATAGAGATATGTCTATTATGGTTGGAGGAGACGAAAGTACATATAAAAAAATAAAGCCAGCGATAGATTCCATGGGTGATAAAGCTATCTATTGTGGTCCTGTTGGTAGTGGGACAATATGTAAACTGTCTCATCAACTTTTCAGTGCACTTTTATTGGGTATTACAACAGAAGTTTTAGCTTCAGGTGTAAAAGCAGGTATGGATTTAGACACTTTAGTAAGTGCAATATCTAAATGTGCCTCGGGGAAAAATCCACCTTTTCAGAATTGGATTGATGCGAAGGAATATAATTTTGAGGGGAATGAATTATCTTTTTTCTTAGAATTAGCTGCTAAAGATGTTAGGTTATCTTGCGAAATGGGAAGAGAAAATAAAGTGCCAATGGATTTGGCAAATATAATTGAACAAAAAGTAATTGAAGCTATGAATAAGGGATGGGGAAGAAAAAATTCAGGAATAGTTCGTAAAATAATAGCTGATAGGGCAGGAGTAGAGTTTGATTATGCTCCAGGTGGACTTGCTTAAACTAAATATGAAATTACCAAGGAAATATAAATGAAAAAAATTTTTTCTCATATAGACAAACATATAGATGACACTATAGAAACCCTTTTTAAAATGGTTGCTCAGCCGAGCATTTCAACACAAAATGTAGGTTTTGACAAGGCCCCATCTCTAATAAAACATATTTTGTCAGAATATGGTTTAAATACACAAATTCTTCAAACTTCTAATAATGGCCACCCATCAATCTATGGAGAATATAACACTAATAGTGATAAAACATTAATGTTCTACACGCATTATGATGTTCAACCACCTGAACCACTTGAATTATGGGAATCAGATCCTTTTCATCCAGAAAAAAGAGGAAACAGACTTTATGGTAGAGGTATGTCTGATGATAAGGGGAATATTGCAGCTAGGCTTGCTGCAATTCGAGCATTTCTAGACACAGAAAATACATTACCTTGTAATATAAAGTTTTTTGTTGAGGGAGAAGAAGAGATGGGTAGTAAAAATCTGATGAGTCTTATAGAAAAAAATAAAACATTATTGACTGCCGATGCATGTATATGGGAAGGAGGAGGTAGAAATATGTCTGACAATCCTTTTATTTATTTAGGCTTAAAGGGTGTTCTTACTATTAATATGAGTGTGAGAAAATTGAGTGTAGATGCTCATTCATCTTATGCGCCTATTTTACCATCAGCAATTGAAAGACTTATTAAAGCTATAAATTCAATGAAAAATGATGAAGGTAAAATAATCATTGAAGGATTCAAGGAAGATATTATAGATCTAAACAATGAACAAATTAAAGCTATATTATCTTTACCAGATGATACAAATGAATGGAAAGAGACATTTGGTTTAGAAAAATTAGGTGATGATTTAGAATCAAATGAAGATTTAAAAATAAAACTTTTTGCAGAACCGACTGCAAATGTAGCAGGGATAGAATCAGGTTATAATGGTCAGGGAATGAAAACAGTTTTACCTGCTGTTGCTCAATGTAAAATGGATTTCAGACTTGTCCCTAATCAAGATCCAAATAAAATATTTGAATTAGTAAAAAAACATCTGGCCAAAAATGGCTTTTCGGATATTGAAATAGAACCCATTGGAAAAGTTTATCCCTATAGGACAGAAATGGATTCTGATTGGGTTGAATTAGTAAAGAAAACTGCCTTTGATGTTTACAAAAAAAATCCTGTTATTACACCCAACACAGCTGGTTCGGGACCTATGTACGAATTTGGTTCAATACTTGGTATTCCTATTTGTAGTGCTGGAATTGATCACCCAACACACAAAATACATGCTCCAAATGAAAATATCACAATAGAAGATTTAACATTAGGAGCAAAACATATAGCACTAATCATGAAAGAATTTGGTGGATAGCTTATTGTCCTGGAGGAGTGTAATCAAATTCTGCAGCTTTTTTTATTGCGGCAACCCCTTCATTCATGTCTAGTAATACAGTTGTGGATACGTTATCTAACGCTCCAGAGGAAGCAACTTTAATTAACATTCCTGCGGCTGTAATATTATCTGGGGCGTCAACAATAATTACTAGATCTGAATCTCCAAATGTCATATATCCATCTACTAATTTACATCCCATTGCTTGCATTTGTTTACCTACAATTTCAAGTCTATTCATAGGATTTTTTATTTGCGCTGCCCAAGCTTCAGCAGAATAGCTTGCTTGTATCATATATTTTGCCATTATTTGCTCCTTAATAAAAAAATGTCTGTAAAAGGCAATTTTTAGTTTGATTAATAAAATGAAAACATCTTAAAAATAACCTAAACAACAAATATTAATAGATATTATTTTCATTTTTATAGGAGTTTTTTACTTTATAGGTTTTATTTTGTCAAGTTAAAAAAATGAAATGATAATTTGGTAAAGTTTTTGAAAAATTATTTATAGTAATGGATTAGTTGGTGGTGTAGTAGACCAATCATCTCTAGATAATCCATTTCTATCCCATAGCACCTTTCCATTTTTAATAGTCATTTCGCAAGTAATTCTCTTACTTGAATACATTATTCTTGATGCTGTTCCGTTATCAGTCATCCCAAAATCTCCTTTATTAACCTTTAGGACAGCTATATCTGCAATAGCTGTTTGGCCTAAAGTTCCCAATTCGGGATGATTTATAATCTTAGCAGGGTCGGTAGTTGAGAGTTTAATAATATCTTGTAAATTCATACCTAGAGCTAAAAGTTTTGTCATAGTTTCGGGCATTGTAGCTTGGTTGTTTAGAATACTGTCTCGATGCATATCTGTTGATATCGTATCGGGCAAAAAATTCTGATCTATAGCTGCTTTAGCTATTCTGAATGAAAAACTTCCTGCTCCATGACCAACATCAAATTTTATACCTTTTTCTCTAGCTCTAAAAAAATACTCTTTTACTTTATCCTTTTCATCAGTCATTGGTTTACTTAAAGCATAACAGTGAGTAACAATATCATTTTTTCTAAGGTGGTCGAGCATCATTTCCTTCATTGGTCTGGATGCAGTTGGGGTTTGATCGACCATTACAAATACTCCAGAATCAGTTGCAGCCTCAATAGCTCTATCTAAAGGTTCCCATGTAGGGCCTGAATAATGAGCGACCTTAATTCCTACAATCAAATCAGGTCTTTCTTTAATTTTGTCTGAAGTTAAATCTACACTCATCCCTTGAATGTTTTGTTCAGGTTGCCCAACCATTCCTTCGCCAGCAATATTCAAAAGTGCGAATATATTAACATTTGAAGGTTTAATTATTTTTTCATTGAATTCATCAAAAGTTCTATGTCCAGATCCACCTGCATCCACAACTGTTGTTGTCCCTTCGGACAAACAATGTGCGTCAGGTAAAATCGTTCCCTCATAACCAAATAAATGCACATGTAAATCTACTAAACCTGGAGAAACAATTAGATTAGTTACATCCACTGTATTAAATGCATCTTTTTCCGATATGCTTTTTTCAACATTTGCTATGAAACCACCTGAAATCCCTACATCGAAAAGATCATCAATTTTATTAGCGGGATCTATAACTCGACCTCCCTTGAGAAGGATGTCATATTTAACAGACTTATTGTTCATAAAATACTCTTTCTGTAATATTCATTTTTATATATTTAATAAGAAATATGATTATTATATATGCTTTTAGTGAATAGTTCCCACTATGATTACTATTACCCATTTGGTAGCTAATATTTTCTAAATTTTTGCGGCTACTCCTCCGTCAATGTTAATTATTTCTGAAGTGATAAATCTTGATTCATCACTCATTAGAAAAAGAACAAGATTCGCTACGTCTCTTGGGTAGCCAGGACCAGGAATTATTTGTGTTAAATCAAACATGCTCTCAAAAACATGATGGCCCCCATCTGGATCGTTAATTGTACCCCTAGTCGCGCCAGGGGTCATGATTTGCCCAGGCCTTATACAGTTAACTCTAATATTTTTATCTCCTCCGACTCCAGCCATATATCTTGTAAGTGCATCAATTCCTGCTTTAGCAACGTAGTAGGAGGGTGCAGTAGTTCCAAATTGTTCTTTCATTTTTGGACTGAATCCTCTTTGAGCTGCTAAAGAAGACATGTTAACTATAGCTCCGCCTCCAGATTCTACCATATGCGGCCATACTGCTCTTGAAACATAAAAAGTACCATTAAGATTATCATTAATCACTGCGTTCCATGCTTCCGTGGTAGATTCAGGAAAATCTCCAGCTGCACCGTGTCCTGCATTATTAAATAGAAGATGAATTTTCCCGTAAATTTTAGATGCCTGTTGAACAGCATTTTCTACAGAATCTAGATCTCCAACATCACACCTTATAAAAGTTGCTTCACCACTTTCCTTTTTTATTTCACCTTCAACTCTTTTACCTTCTTTTTCTCTTCTTGCCATAATTATTACCTTGGCACCTTCTTTAGCAAATAGGTGAGCTGTATTTTCTCCTATACCACTATTTCCACCGGTTACGATAGCAACTTTGTTTTTTAATCTTTCAGACATGCGTTCTCCTTTTTTTTTATATTTTATTAAACTAGATATTCAATAATTAATGAAATTAAATAAACCACCAATACACAAAATATGAATATAAATATCCACTTAAGCCCAAGTTCTTTAATGATCCATTCTTTTATCGAAAGATTATTAATATCTTCTTCTTTCCTTTTCCTTTTAGGCATAATTATTTACTCTCCAATTCTGATACAAACGCAATAGGTTCACGCCATGCTCCTTGCCAAGGCCATTCTGCATCGGTATATGAAGCAGAAGACCATTCTCCGGACGGTTCACCACCCTGTATTACCCATGTTCCTCTATCTATCAATGTCCCATATTTATCAACTGCTCCGTTTGGATCTTTATAATAAAAAATGTAGCATTTACCATCACCATAGTCACATTCGAGATTTACCCACATTGGCCTACCATTAAAGTTACTCACATAATTATATACTCCTCCGAATCCTGTTCCATCGGCGGTATTTTCAGTAGCCAGTACATGTAATTTTTTGGTTCCTTCCCAGTTTGTAGTTAGATTAGCACCTCCACGCATTGAAGGAGCTGCGAAAAATTCTTTTACTCCTCTGTCAGCTATCCACCAGTTTAATAAAAGATCTCCATTCCCCTCCATGCTTACAGGATCAATCAGACCATATCTCCCTCCTTGGGTGAAAGGAAGTAATCCAGAGTAACACTCAGATCTTGCTGTTCCAAAAGTAACGTTTAAATCTTCGTACTTTATATCTGAGTTGTTATAATTTTCAACTAGAGAAGCAAGTGTAGGTTCATTATTAAATGAAAATCCTGCATAACCATCATGATCACCACATAATGAAGGATTTCGTTTTATATTTCCATAAAATGCTGCCGGCTCAGCATATCCACTATAAAAATAACCTATTTGATCGTTTGCATTAGTATAATATTGTTTTAAATCATCCACATAGAAATATCCTATTCCATTGTATACAGTGGTAGACCCCCAAGTTATACCATTTTCATAACCCATAAAACCAGTGGACTCTGGTACAACCGTAGGAATTGCTACAACAGTAGGAGTATGAATTAATGTAACTGCAGGGGAAGCTATTGTTGGAGTTTTAATTATTTGGTTGATATCACTAGACTGGTTATCATTTACTGATAAGTATCTTGTAATTCGAATAGAATTTTTCACTTCTTTAAAAATATCTTCATACTCTGATAAATAATCAGGATTACAACTAAAAACAAACATCGTTAAATGAGTTTCACTTGAAGCAATAAAAAGATATTGTCTATAAGTTTTCCCATAATTACCAGTACTTATTAAACTTTCTTTATGATTGAGTTTTATGTTTTGATTTGATTTTTCTATATATTGTTTTTCTTTTGCTCCGTTGATAATGTTTTGAGCCACTAAGTAAAAGGCATTTTTACTATGGGCAATACCACCTTTATAGGCATAATTTTTTATAACAATATCTCCTTGTTCTCCTGAAATTTTTGTTGCTCCTTGATTTTCAAATTCATCCCAAAGATCGGGAATTTTCATATCTAATCTGTGTTCTGCTATTTCTGTATATATAAAAGAGGGTTTGCTTAGCTCAATAAAAGTTATTTCTTTGACTTTTCTATTTGTTTTATTGGTAGTTGGTTTATATTCAGCAGTATTTGATCTTGGAGTCGGCTTTAGTACTGATTTTATATTTGATGGTTTAATAGTTGGAATTGTTTCTGGATAAGAGCTTCTATATTGAATTCCAACATTAGTTGATTCCTCACTGTATGTATCTTCATATGTATCTTCATATGTATCTTCTGAACAAGAGAACATTAATATAAAAAGGGTCACAAATGTAAATAAAAGAAGTGTTTTTATTTCAAGTTTGTTATCAATTTTAAAATTAATTTTCTTCCCAACCACTTTTACCGCCACAACGAATACATCTAGTTTCGCCAAATATTTCTTCCCAATCACCATCTAATGCAACGTAATCTAAAATACATCTAAGGGCTTTATCAACGCTTTCTAAATCATATTCTTCTTTAGCTTTTTCTAGCATTTTTATTAAATCTTGTTGAACTTCAAATTCAACTGATATTTTTTTTCCAGCCAACTTTTTCTCCTAAAATAATTATTCTGTTAAACAAATTATCTATATATTATAAAAAAATCTTTATAAAAAAATAAGGATTGGAACTAAGTTCATTAATTGAAAGATAAAAAATTTTAAGGAAACAAACAGTAAACGACAACTTTTAACAATAAAGTTATGGACTTAAATAAGATTAGATGTAGGAATTAACACTGGTCGTTTGCAGTACAACTACATGGATCACAAGTGCAACTTTCGTTTTTGCATTCTGAGTTTTCACACATATTTTCTCCTTGTTCTTTTTATTGTACTCAGATTTTAGAGATAAACAATTAATCAAGAAATACTACTATATAATAATTGACAATAATGTTATATCAAAAAGTCAATTAGGTTTTTTAAGAACGTGATAAAAAAAAATAATGAAATAAAATTAGATGTTTTAATTGTTGGAGCTGGTTTTGGGGGCATGTATATGCTCTATAAGTTAAGAGAGTTAGGCTTAAAAGCTCTTATCATTGAAGCAGGAGAAGGAGTTGGAGGGACTTGGTACTGGAATAGATATCCTGGAGCTAGATGTGATGTCGAAAGTATTGAATATTCTTTTTCTTTCTCAGAAGAATTACAACAAGAATGGAATTGGACAAGCAGATATTCTACCCAAAGTGAAATTCTTAAGTACGCAAATCATGTTGCGGACAGATTCGATTTAAGGAAAGACATTAAATTTAATCAACGTGTTATTTCATCTGTTTTTAAAGAAGATTTAAACAAATGGAATATATCAACTAGTTCGGGTGACAATTATTTAGCGCAATATTGCATAATGGCAACAGGAACCTTATCTTCTGTAAAAGAAATTTCGTTTAATGGATTAGATTCATATAAAGGGGATTGGTATGTTACTGGTAATTGGCCTCATCAGAAGATAGATTTTGCTGGCAAAAAGGTGGGGATT